>Ga0187782_10001840_pt1 | contig 15643 bp, 10 predicted proteins | sample 0715_SJ02_MP15_2_FD_132454 | JGI IMG/M metagenome (GOLD analysis project Ga0187782, IMG submission 132454) | Tropical peat soil microbial communities from peatlands in Department of Meta, Colombia - 0715_SJ02_MP15_20_MG | ecosystem: Environmental > Terrestrial > Soil > Wetlands > Peat | place...
AAGCCGGGACCAATATCTGTACTGTCCGGGAGGAAGAGTTCTTTTCAGAATGCCTTTTCTGAAGAGGAGACCCTGTTCATGCTCGAATACTGTTTCTCTTCGTAACAAACATAGGTTTACGACTGTAAAAGCGATGATCAAGAAAACCACTATTCCCAAGATGACATCCATTTCACCCTCCTCCCTGAGATTTTGACCCAAGGGCCACAGGCTGCCGGCGGAGGTCGTGGCCTGCAGAGCCGCCAGTCTGTTGCGTCCCCGCCGGTCCTTGGGTCAGTTCTGGGGGGGGGTCTAGCCCCCAAGCGGTGACAAAGCAAAACCAAGTTCGCGATGCGTCATTGGCTGCTTCCTCCACCGCAACTTTGATCTCCTCTTTCGGCTTCCCTTTGTCATCGGGGCCCGCGTGGCCCGTCCGAGGTATGAAGATGACAGCCCATTTCGATCGTACCCTGCCTCTTATGAAAACGGAATTCTCCAGGAAAAGCGGACACCAAATTGCATGGGAAGCCAGCATCAAGATATTGCCGCGCCCGCCATCCGGATCATCAATATACTGTCTCGATTGAAAAAAGCCTGCTCCTCCAACTCCCATATCCCGAAGGGACTGTTGTCGTCCTGCCTCTCATATCAAGGGCTTGAGTGCATGGCACACATACTGCAACAGGTACGTCGCCGGACAAACCACTATCGAGATCCAGCTGCGAATCGAAAAGAGGGCAATAGTCTATATAGATAAGGAGGATGGAGATGAGTTTTCGAGTAGCCATAGACACGGGAGGGACGTTCACGGATTCCATCTTGATGGACGAGAGAGGGGCCCTGATCACCACAAAGACCCTTACGGTCCCGAAGAACCTGGTGGAGGGCACGATAAACGCCATAGATGCCCTCGCCAAGAAGAGCGGTCTCGGCCGAAGGCAGTTTCTGGAGAGGGTGGGGACGATCGTGCACGGAACGACTCAGGGTACGAATGTCATCATCACCCGACAGGGTCCAAAAGTTGGGATCATAGCTACGGAGGGGCATAGAACTGTCCTGCAGCTGCGGAGGGTGATAAGGGATAACATCTATGATTGGAGGAAGCCTTTTCCCGAGCCGCTCGTGCCCATGTACCTATCGGTGGGCGTCAAAGAAAGGGTCGATGCGCAGGGGAACGTGGTCAAGCCCCTTGATGAGGCAAGCGTTCGCAATGCTCTGGCGTATCTCAAGAGGCTGAAAGTGAAGAGCATTGTGGTGGCGCTCCTCTGGTCGTTCCTCAATCCCAAGCACGAGCTGAGAATCGCACAGATCATCAAGACCCATTATCCGGACGCCCACATAACGCTCTCCCACAGAATCCTTCCCGCCATTGGCGAGTACGAGAGAACCAGTACCGCTGTGATCAGCGCCTATACCGCCCCTTCGGTGGCAGACTACATAGGCACGCTCACCGCCTTCCTTTCGAAGGAAGGCTTTGCAGGCCAGTTGCTCTTCATGCAGAATAACGGCGGGGTAGAGACGGCGGAGATCGGAGCAGAGAACCCAGCCAGCCTTGCCACCTCCGGTCCAGCTGCGGGCCCCCCGGCTGCCCTCGCAGTGGGATCATTGCACGGATTGTCGAATCTCCTGTCCATCGACATGGGAGGTACGAGTTTCGATATTGCCATCGTCGATCAGGGCAAGTTCGTCACGAAGACGGAAAGCCTGATCGCAGATCATAGATTCTCTCTGCCGGTAGTGGATGTCGACAGTGTCGGCGCAGGCGGGGGGAGCATCGCGTGGATCGATTCTTCCAATACGTTGCGCGTCGGCCCGAAGAGCGCCGGCGCAGACCCCGGACCTGCCTGCTACGGGCTGGGTGGAGAAAGCGCGACCGTCACCGACGCTGACGTGATTCTTGGCTACATTTCCCCCGACTTCTTCCTCGGCGGTGAAATGAAGCTGAGAAAAGACCTGGCTGAGAAAGCAGTGAAGAAGATTGGAGATCAGCTCGGCATGGGGGTCGTCGATGCGGCAGCTGCCATTTTCAAGGTCAGCAACTCGGTCATGGCAGACGCCGTTTCCCACACATTCACGAAACGGGGCTACGATCCACGGCTTTTCGCTATCGTAGCCGGAGGGGCCGCGGGACCCGCATGTGCATTGAGAATAGCCCAGGAACTCGGCATTTCCAAGGTAATCATCCCCAAGTATGCCCCTATTTACTGCGCTTTCGGCATGCTAGAGGTCAACCTGATTCATGATTTTACTCGCTTCTATCACGCGGACACGAGCAACTTCAATTTCAATAAAGTAAAAGGGCTCTACGAGGAGATGGAGCGCGAGGCCTTTCAGGTGCTGGAGAGAGAGGGCATTCAAAAAAAAGACCGGCTCCTTGAGCGGACGATGCAGATCAGGTACTGGGGTCAATTCAGGGATGTGGAGGTGTCGTGGCCCGGAGGACCCATAAATGATGCCGCAATCGCCGCAGGGATAGCCAATTTCCACCAGCGACACAGAGAACTGTACGGTTCCAGCGACCAAAGCTATCCCGTCGAATTCAGGGCGTTCGGCCTGAGGGCCATCGGCATCATGCCAAAAGTGGCGGCAAAGGAAACGGGCAAAGGCAGCCAGAACCCCCGCAACGCGCAGAAGGGAGAGCGGGACGCATTCTTCGAAGAGAGCAAGACCTTCGTAAAAACCAGGATCTATGACGGTGACAAGCTCCTGAGCGATAACGTCCTTGAAGGTCCCTGCATCGTCGAAGAGAGAATGACCAACGTCGTCATCCCACCGCGGTTCAAGATGAAGATCGATCGGTTTGGAAACTACACTACTGTCTGAAAAGGGAGGTGCCACGATGTCCTCAACAAAACATACAGAAGTCGATCCGACCACCCTTACGGTGGTTTGGAATAGGCTGTTGACGCTCACGCGCGAATGCGGTGAGAGGGTTGTCCACTCGTCTCAAAGCTACGTTATGGGTCTGGCGCGGGACATGGGACCCGTCATACTCACGCCGCAGATTGAGATCGTCACCTCAGTAGAGTTCATTCCCTGCCACTGCCTGCTTGCAGAGATACCGACCCGCCTGATACTCGATATCTTCGGCAAGCTGGACCAGGGAGATATGGTCATCGGTAATGACGCGTACAGGGTAAGGAGCGGCCATCTTCCCGACTGGACATTTCTTCTTCCCATATACTGGCATGACGAGTTGGTCTTCTATTGCCATTTCAGGGCCCATCAGTCTGACAGCGGCGGCGCCCTTTCCGGGAGTTATTTCCCAAGGGCTTATGACTGTATCGCCGAGGGGTTGAATATTCCACCGGTGAAGATCATAAAGAAAGGCGTGGTCTCCGAGGAGACATACTCGGTCATTCTCAACAATGTGAGAACCCCTAACGCCGTTCGCTCCGATAACATGCTGATCTACGGCTCGATAAGAAGGATGGAAAAAGAGATCGGCGAACAGCTGATTGATAGATATGGGTTGGACACCGTGAAGGCCTGCGTGGCAGAAATCATCAAGAGGGACGAGATTGCAACACGCGCTCAGATCAAGGCGATCCCCAACGGCACCTACTACGGAGAATCGGCCGCTGATTGGGATGGATCCGTTCCTGACAAAAAGGTGTGGGTGCGGGTCAAGATGACCGTAAAAGGCGATGAAATGACCTTCGATTTCTCTGAGAGCGACGACCAGGTGGACTTTGTCAACAGCCCCCTCGGCAATACCCATGCCTTCACGTATCTCGCCCTCTTTCTTCACATCGACCCAAGCATCCCCCACAATCACGGCGCGCGCGTACCGGTTCACCTCATTGCCCCGGAAGGGAAGGTCGTCAATCCGACGCGTCCCCATACGTACGGCGGATGCGCCTGCAGCTGCGCCGACGCCATCTACGAGGCGTGCGCAATGGCCCTTGGCAAAGCCGACCCGGACAGAGCAAAGGCTTGCAGCGCACGCCATTTTTCCACAGATGTCGCAGGCCACGTGCCCACAATGGATCCGCGGACCGGCCACGATCTCGAGTACTTCGCAGCGCCCTTCATTGAAGAGGGCGGGACTGGCGCCTGTAAAGGCTTTGACGGTTGGGACGGCGAGACAGGCAGCATACACTCGGGCGCCCTTAAGCGGGGGTCAGTTGAAGAATGCGAACTGGCCTTTCCCTTTCGCTTCGAAATCGTCGAAATAGCGAAGGATTCTGAGGGGCCTGGAGAATTTACGAGCGGCAGGGCAACGTATTCCCATCGTCTCTGCGTTGCTGCCCCTGGGTCCCGCACGGTTCTGATGTCAGGGGATTGCGATGGCGCCGTCCATCCTCCGCCCGGCATGGCCGGTGCTCCTCCTGCCCAGCTCGGAAGCATGTACATAGTGAGAGCGGGAACAAAGAAAAAGGAGCTGTACAGAACCATGGACATGACTGACATGTTTCCGGGTGACGTCCTGGTCACACGATCGAGCGGAGGCGCGGGATGGGGGAACCCGCTGAAGCGGGATCCCGAGCGGGTGAGATTGAACGTGAGGGACGGATTCCTCTCGATAGAGAGGGCTCGCGACGTTTACGGGGTGGTCCTCACGCAGAAGGACAGCAAGAACCCGGAAAGTGTCGCGATCGACGCCAAAGCAACGAAGCAACTGCGCAAAGAGATGGCAGCAAGAAGGCGGTAGAAAGGGCGCGATCAAAGGGGCACGGTTTCATATTCGCTCGAGGGAGTTCCGAGGCCCTTTAGCGCTAAAGGGGGGCCAAGGAACCGTTGAAGGAGACCATTGGCTCGGTTTGTATGCCACGGGAAGGAGCAAAAGCGATGACCATTGGTGATCTGCCATCGAGAAATGCGGCCAAGTTTCCGGAAAAAATGGCGGTCGTATCAGAAGGTCTCACCCTTACGTTCAAGGAACTAAATGGGAGGGTGAACTGTCTGGCCAATTTTTTTCTCGCTCTGGGGGCAAGGAAGGGAGATAGGATCGGCGTCCTCACCCATAACTGCCATCAATTCGTCGAACTATATTTTGCAGCGGCGAAGATCGGAGCCACCTTCTGCCCTTACAACAATCATCTAAGACTGGGAGAGATAAAGGACATTCTAGACTATTCGACCCCGAGATTCCTCGTGATAGATCATGATTTCGTCCGAATGATAGACGCTCTGCGGCCTCACCTGGGGTTTATAGAGAAGTACATTTGTCTGCAGAAAGTGGCTCAACCTTTTGTGGACGACTACGAAAGCATTATCAGGGATGGCCGCAGAGAGGAGCCTGACGCGCATGTCCTGGAGGACGACCTCGTCAGCATTTTCTTCACGGGAGGCACCATGGGCAGGCCGAAAGGCGTCATGAGGACGCACCGGCATGTCATGTCCAACGCAGTAGCGTCCGTCATCGAGCTGAAGGTCGACTATGACGAAAAAGTCTTGATAACTTTTCCTCTCTACCACGTAGCCGGCGAAGATAACGTCATGCGCCATTCGTTCATGCCGAACACGATACACATCAGGCGGGAAGGCGGGTTTGATGCGGAAAAAGTCCTTGGCTACATTTCGAGAGAGGGGATCACCAGATGCCAGTTTGTTCCGACCATGATACACAGCCTCGTCCAGGCTCCGGGGGCGGGCAACTATGATCTGAGCGCGCTCCAGATGATCCTTTACGCGGGAGCTGCTATGCCCGTTGAGCTTCTCAAAAAGGCGCTCACCATTTTCCCATGCGGCTTTACCGGAATGTATGGATTGACGGAAAGCGGCCCTGTCACAACGCTCCTCAAGCCCAAGGACCATGTCCTCGACGGTATTGAGAAGAACGTGGCGCGCCTTGCCTCGTGCGGGAAACCTCTTATCAACTACGAGATAAAGATTGCCGATGAAAGCGATAACGACCTGGCAATCGGGCAGGTTGGCGAGATCGTCTGCCGGAGCGAAGCAATGACGATAGGGTATTGGCAGATGCCCGAAGAAACGGCACGCATACTCAGAAACGGATGGCTCCACACGGGAGACCTGGGGAGATTCGATGAAGATGGATATCTCTACGTGGTGGAGAGGAAGGATGACATGATCGTTTCCGGAGGCGTCAACGTTTATCCCCGCGAAGTAGAGGAGATTCTCTACAGGCATCCCGGCGTTTCGGAGGCGTCTGTAATAGGGCTCCCCGACGAACATTGGGGAGAGATCGTGAAGGCTGTCATTGTCCCGAAGGAGGGCGCTCTCCTTACCGAAGAAGAGATGATCGAATTCTGCGGGAAAAACCTGGCAAGCTTCAAGAAGCCGAAATCTGTCGACTTTTGGAAGGAGTTGCCGAAAAGCCCGCAGGGCAAAATACTCAAGAAAGAAATCCGCAGGCATTATCGTCAGCATATTGCTGCGGAAGGCGACTGAATCATCAATATATTGCCGCAAATACATGCTGCCTTGGTTTCAGCCTATCTTGCGGTCGCCGTGGCGGGAACATCCCCCATTGATGGGGGCGGACATAAGGGAATGGCATACTTGCTGCATCCATCTAAGAGCAAGGACAGGACTATAGTGGGCAAGTCAGGTATGGCGCAGCGCATGCTTTTCCCATGTTGACGGCGCTTCCTGAGGCGATTCTTACTTACGGGGAGATGATCGCACGTCGCAGACAGGGCGTGCAGACTATCCGAAAGCTTTCTCACACCTGTGGTCGACAAAGGGTGACGTCTAGACGGAAGGAGGGACAATATGTTCGAAATCGTGATCGATACGGGCGGGACTTTTACGGACGCGGTGCTGATCGACAAGGAGCGAAACATAAGCACGGCCAAGTTTCCAACCAATGTGGTGGATCCCTCGGAGAGCATAATGGGTTCCATCGGGCTCCTGGCCGAACAACGGAAGCTGACAATCAAAGAAGTACTGGCAGATACGAATGCACTGGTGATCGGGACTACGCTGTCCACGAATTGTATCCTGGAAAAGAAGGGTGCACGGTGCTGCCTGATCTATACCAAGGGTTTTAGGGATATACCCGAGCTGGGCTCGAAGATATGGCAGAGGGACATTTACAATCTCAGGATGCCTCCTCCGGATTACCTCACCCCCCGCTACCTGCGTTTCGGCGTCGAAGAACGAATGCAGTATGACGGGCAGGTGATTACGCCCCTGAACAAGAGCGACGTTCTCGAGGCAATCAAAAAGGCGAAGGAGAACCACGTTGAAGTTCCCGTCGTCTGTTTTCTCCACTCCTACATCAATCCATCCCACGAGGAAGAGGTAGCCGATATCATAAAGACCGACTACCCGGACGTCGTTCTCTCGTCACATATTCTGCGGCGATGGATGGAGTATGATCGGCTCAGTACCGCAGAGATTGCCGGTTATGTGAAGCCAGTGACCGAGCGTTTTCTCACGGCCTTGGACAAGCGAATAAAGGAAGCCAGTTTCAAGGGCACCTCACTTCTCATTACGTGCGCAGGTGGCGTTGCCTCTCCCGAGGTGGTCAGGGACAACCCAACCCTTCTGATAGGGTCGGGGCCGGCAGCAGGACCGCTGCTGGGACAATTCTTAGGGAAACTGGTGGGGTTTGAGAATGTGATCGTCCTTGATATGGGAGGAACAAGCTCTGACGTGAGCATGCTTCCTGGCTTGAAGATCACCACCACCACGCAGATGAAAATAGGAGAGTACAAGAATGCTTCGGAGTCTGTTGATGTAGCCAGCATCGGTGCGGGGGGAGGGAGCATTGCCCGCCTTGACGAGCGCAATTTGCTCTACGTGGGCCCGGAAAGTGCCGGCGCCGAACCAGGACCTGCCTGTTACGCCAAAGGCGGGCAAGTGGCGACGGTTACCGATGCAGACGTGGTTCTCGGGTACATTCCTGTTGATTACTTCCTGGGGGGTACGATCCTTCTGAACAAAAGCCTGTCAGAAAAGGCTATCGAGGAGAAAGTGGCCAAGCCGCTGGCCATACCGACGATAGAGGCGGCCAATGCCATAGCGTCCCTGGTGGAAGACAATATGGCGAACGAGATTTTCCTCGTTGCCGTCAGAAAGGGGCTCGATCCCCGGGACTTCAGCCTTGTGGTCGGAGGCGGAGCCGGGCCGGTCCATGCTGTTGCGGTCGCTGCGAAGCTGGGTATAAAACAGGTCTACATACCCAGGCAAGCAGCCGTATTCTGCGCCTTCGGCGCATCGCTTGCGGACTACAACTATATCCTGAGCCGCTTCCTTTACACCAGGGACGACGAGCTGGATCTCGACACGGTGAAAAGGCTCTTTGCGTCCCTTGAGGAAGAGGGGAGGGCCATCTTGACGCGTCAGGGTGTACCAGCCAAGGACATGAAGCTGATCCGCGGCGCTGAGATGCGCTATTTTGGGCAGCTCAACGACGTGAATGTTGCCCTTCCCGAGACAAAGAACGGCGAGCCATTCAGCGAGGAGACGCTCAAGGAGCTGATCGGGAAGTTCCATGAACAGCACCGCGTGCTCTTTGGCTGGTCAGATGCCTCCCTGCCTTCAGTATTTGCCACGCTCAAGCTCCAGGCCATAGGAGTGAGGCCGCCTGTTGATCTCGAAAAGCACCCGGCGGCTTCCAAAGATGCCTCCTCGGCATTGAAGCGCAAGCGGCCCGTCTATTTCAAGGAGCTGGGCGGATTCGTAGAAACGCCTTGCTATAATCCGGACCTGCTCCACCATGGAAATGTGGTCATTGGTCCCGCGATCATCGAGGAAGAGAAGACGACCATTGTGGTGCCGAGCGGAGCCGAACTCTTTGTCGATCCCTATGAAAACTACATCGTAAGGAGGTGACGTCATGAGCGAACGCAAGGCTATAGATCCCCTAACCTTGTCCTTGATAGAAGGCAGATTGAACTCCATGAATGAAGAAATGGGAGACAGGGTGTTCCGCCAGGCCTTCTCTATGGTAACGGCGCACATCCACGACCTCGGCACGGTCTTGTTTGACAGCAGAGAGAGAACAATAACTATCGGCAACTGGATGCCGGTCCATACTGCCGGGGCTGACGTGTGCCTGAAAGGCATACTCGATTGGATAGGCCGCGACAACATCCACCCCGACGACTTCATTATCGCCAACGACCCCTTTATCGTACGTTTCGGCCATGCCCCCGACTGGTCCTTCGTGCGCCCCATCTTCCACGAGGGCGAACTTCTCTTCTACAGCTTTCTGAGAACCCATCAATACGATTCGGGCGGCGCTTTCCAGGGCTGCTACTATCCCCGCACCTACGACTGCCACGGTGAGGGCCTCATGATCCCCCCGGTGAAAGTCATCGAGGGGGGCGTGATCGATGAGAAAGTCCTCTCGGTCATCCATCGCAATGTGAGGGGGCGGACCATGGTGCGCGCCGACAATATGCTCGTATTCGAGGCTATGCGAAAGGCCGAGGAAAGGGTAATAGACCTACTGAGGAGCTACGGTAAGGAGACGGTTCTGGCAGCGGGCGACGAACTCCTGCGACGCACCGAGGAATCGGTGAGAAAAGTCATTGCCACGTGGCCGGGGGGGACCTACACGGCAGAGCGGGCTGCGGACTGGGATGGTACCACCGACACACCAGTATGGGTGAGATTGGCCCTGACCGTCAAACCAAAGGAGGGACAACTCGTCTTCGACTTCTCGGAGAGCGATCCACAGGTGGACTACATCAATTGCCCCAGAGGTCAGACGTGCGCGGCTGTGGTCTCGGGAGTATCATGGTCTCTCCCGCCCGGCACAGCCCACAACCAGGGCCTGCTCGACTGTTTGACCATTATCACCAAGGAGGGAAGCGTGCTCGGCCCCACATACCCGTCCACCTCCGGCGCCCAGTCAGTCACCATGGGTACGCAGGTCACGGAGTGCGTCCAGATTGCCTTGAGCCAGGTAGTCCCGAAAGAGACTTCAGCGGTATGGTCGCGGCATCTGAGCCCCATCGTCACCGGGAAGCGGCGGGATCGTATGGACCCGAGGACCAAGTCTCCCCAGGTGTATTGGACATCGCCCTTCCATTCGGATGGTTCAAGCGGCGCGCTCTACGGGTATGATGGTGTTGACGGGCTTGGTCCGTGTCATTCCGGCGGCGGCGTGGTGAGGGCCCCGGTAGAGGTCGAGGAGTGGGACACGACGTATCGGTGGTTGCACTTTGAATTCCTGAAGGACTCCATGGGGGACGGAGAGTGGAGGGGAGGAGCGGGCACGCAAGTCCGGATCCAGAATGTATATGACCGCAAGGTCTGGCAGCCCCTCGACTGCGTGGTGATGACAGGCAATTCAGACGGCGAGAAGTTCACTCACACGGGTCTCTTGGGCGGCACGGATGGCAAGGTGAATGAGCTGGGTATCATACGAGACGGGCAAGACGTGCGGTTGCGCTGCTGCGATGTTCAGTACGTTCAGCCCGGGGACCTCATCTGGACGAAGGGAGGTGGTGCCGGCGGTTGGGGGGATCCTCTCGATAGAGAGGTGGAGAAGGTTCGGTTGGATGTGCTGAACGAATTCATATCGGTTGAAAGGGCCAGGGATGTTTACGGAGTGGTGATGCGGCCGAATACGATCGAAGTAGATGAGACTGCGACAAAGGAACTGAGAAAGAAAATGAAGGCCCAGAAAGGCAAGGGTGCGTGAAACTAAGGGGAGATCTCTGCGTCGGGGAGTTTGTTGCCACGGGGGCGGAAGGAACGCGAGATGTTCCTTTCCGCCAGAAAAAGGAGGGGAAAAAGATGAGAACGAGAGTGATCCTGGGTTGTCTCTTGGTGTTGTCCCTGTTGCTCGTATTGGTGTCCACTCAGGCACCGGCGGCCCCCGCTAAGAATAAGATCGTCTTCGGTCAGGCGATCGCCCTTACGGGACCCATTGCTCCACAGCCAGCTTCCTTGGAGATCCCCCTCATCAAGCTGTGGATGCAGGAGGTGAACAAGAAAGGCGGGATATATGTGCCGGAATACGGCAAACGCCTGCCTGTCGAGCTGCTCCGGTACGATGACAAGAGTGACATTCCGACTACCATCAGTCTGTTTCAAAAGCTTGCGACGGTGGACAAGGTCGACATAATACTGCCGCCTCACGGCACAGCTTTTCACTGGGCTGTGCTGCCCTTGGCCGCCAAGTACAAGTACCCCCTCGTGACATGGACCTTTATGACGGAACGGTATAGAGAAGTGGCAGACAAGTATCCGTGGACCTTCGTTACCACAACAGCTTCCCGCGACAGCCAGGATGCTTTTCTCGCCCTCATGAAGGAATTGGGAGTCAAGACCGCAGCCATTATCTACGTGGGGCAGGAATTCGGCATAGAAAATGCGCAGTGTCTGGCGCCCAACATGGGACCTGCGGGCATCGATGTAACGATGTTCAAGAGTTATCCCTTCCCGCCGACGGATCTCTCCCCACTCCTGCAGGAAGCTAAGAATTCCAATGTGGATGCCTTTATTGCATTTTCCTATGTTCCGGACACCATGATGGCGCCCGAACAGGCAAAGGTTCTCAACTTCAACCCGAAGCTTTTCTACGTGGGCCTTGGGGGGGCTTGGCCTCAGTTCAAGCAGAAGTACGGCGCTGCGGTCGAGGGCATCATGAGTCCCGGGGGATGGAACGAAAACGTCTCCCCCCAGGCAAAAGAATTTCATGACAAGTTCCTGGCAATGGCCGGCGTGCCGCCGGATGGATGGTCCATGGCATTTGGATACGGCACCTATCAGATTTACGAGCAAGCTATCGAGAAAGTTGGACTCGATCGGCAAAAGCTCCGGGATTACATCGCCAAGGCAACGTTCCAGACGGTGTACGGTCCCGTAAAGTATACGAACTTCTTCAACCAGGACCACATCAGTTATGTGGGCCAGTGGCAAAAGGGGGTCTTCGAATGCGTAGCCCCTGCGCAGAACAGGGCAAAGTACGGTACCGGTACGGTCGCGTATCCCAAACCCCCTTGGCAGTAAGCCTAAAGAGGTAGCGGGGATGGGGTGGTGAACAGCATGAGGCGCCTTTGAGGCTTGAGGACCGACCCGACGGGGGCCGCTTCCGGGAAAATGGGTCCCCTGTCGGAGAGAGGTTGCGATTTCGTTTGCTGGCGTTCTGCCACTCGTCGGGGGGCTGACCTTTGAGTCTTTCGATAAGGCCGGCGCTGCAGGGAAGGCTCGTTGATTTTGGAAAATGGTCTTTACTCACTAAATCAAGGAGACTAGAGCAAGGACCGTGATCGTTCTCGAAATAGTTATCGGAGGCTTACTGACTGGAGGAATCTACGCCTTGCTGGCTGCGGGCTTCAGCCTCCAGTACGGAGTCGCCCGGGTAATGAATGTGTCTCATGGCGAGTTTATCATGCTTGGCGCCATGTCGACCTATTCGTTATATGTCGCGCTGGGCGTCAACCCTCTTGTTTCACTCGCCATTGTCGGTCCTGTCCTATTCCCGATCGGGTTCTTGCTCAACAAGCTGCTCTTTCAGCGCATCAGAAAGCTGGCCGGCTCCGGGGACGTATTTGAAGGATGGTCTATGTTGGTCAGCTTTGGCCTCCTCTTTATCATTCAGAACATAGCCTTGCTCTCCTGGAGCGCCGACCAGAGGGGATACAGTTTTCTTGCTTTTCCAATCAGTCTCGCGGGCTTGAGGATTCCGGCAAATCGCCTGGTAGCCCTCGCGGTAGCCCTGGCCATAGGTTTTTCCTTCTTTCTCTTTTTGATGCGCACCAGCTTGGGAAAGGCTGTCAGGGCAGCAGCCCAGGAAGAGACCGGCGCCCAGCTCATCGGCATAAACATTCGCTGGATGCATTGCCTATGTTTCGGTTTTGGCGCCTCCCTTGCTGGTCTGGCTGGCGTGCTTATCAGCACGATGTTCACTGTCTCGCCATTTATCGGTCTGCCGTACACGATAATCGCCATCATTGTCGTGGTGCTCGGCGGGCTGGGCAACATCATAGGAAGCCTGGTGGGAGGGCTGATACTAGGCCTTGTGAGCAGCATTGTGCTGCATATTGAGCCAAGTCTGGAATTGGTGAGCCTCTATGTCCTGTTCATGCTCATTCTGTTGATAAGACCGAGGGGAATTTTCGGGAAATAAAGATGCACGCTTTCGGAGATCATAAGAAGAACCTTTCCCAATTGGCATTGGCAATCTTGGTTGTCGCGCTCCTGGCACTCGTGCCGGCCTGTGGTTCCGACTATTATGTCTCTCTCTTCATCAGCATTTTCAAGTATACGGTCCTTACGGTAAGTTGGGCCACATTCTGCGGCCCCACCGGCTACATGTCTCTTGCGTCTGCCGCATTTCTGGGATCGGGCATGTACGTCACGGCTCTCCTGGGGGATACGCTTCCTTTGCCGCTGATTGTCCTGATTGGCGGTGCAGCGAGCCTTTTGCTCGCCCTCGTCGCCGGTTTGGCATCGCTCAGGATAAGGGGCATATTCTTCGCCATGTTTACCCTCGGGCTCAGCGAGGGCGTCAAGGGTTTCATCAACTGGTGGGAGATCAGCAAGACCGGAAGGCAGGGCAGACTGGTCATCTCGGCCTCCGGCACTACCGTCTTCTATACCATGCTCATTATTCTGGTTATGGCCCTGCTCACCTCTTACCTCATAAGGCGGTCCAAGTTCGGACTTGCCTTGCGCAGTATCGGACAAGAGCAGCAGGCAGCCGAGCATATCGGCATCAATGTGAACGCTGTCAAATTGATCACCTTTGCCGCTACCTCTTTCTGGATCGGAGCAACGGGATCGATTATCGTGACGCAGTGGTCCTACGTTGATACTCAAGTCGCTTTCTCTGTTTTCTACTCCTTCATGCCAACGGTGATGGCGCTCTTTGGCGGTCTCGGAAACATGTTAGGCTGGATTCTGGGATCCGTAGTCTTTACAATCTTGAGCGAGCTTCTATTGACGCCGTTTCCTTACTACTACATGTTGATCTTTGGTATTGTTATTGTCAGCGTATTTCTGTTCTTTCCTTCTGGATTGGTGGGACTGGTAACAAGGTGGCGCAAAGCCTGACGGGTGGAGTGGGGAATGCGCATATGTGAAGGGGAGGGGGTGACGAAATACTTCGGAGGGTTGGCAGCGGTCATAGACGTCGACTTTTATGTCGATCAGGGCGAAATCGTCGGTCTGATAGGTCCGAACGGAGCCGGCAAAACGACATTCTTCAACTTGATATCGGGTGCCCTCGCCCCTACGTCGGGGGTGATACTCTTCAAAGGCGACAATATCACCGGATTAAGGCCGTACCAGATTTGCAGACGAAGAATAGCGAGAACGTTTCAATTGGTGAAAATCTTTCCGGATATGACGGTTTTCGAGAATGTCGTACTGGGATCGCTCTTTGGATCGCATAACCTCAGGGGCAGCGCTCAGGAAGAGGCGATGGAGCAAATACGGTTTGTGAGGTTGCTGGAGAAGAAAGACATGTTAGCGAGAGATCTCACGGTCGCCAACCAGAAACGGGTTGAGGTGGCACGGGCTCTCGCCACAAAGCCTGAGCTGCTCTTGCTCGATGAGCTGGTCGCGGGTCTCAATCCCGCCGAGGTGGATGAGATCATAGCGCTGACCAAGGCGATACGGGACAGGGGGATCACCGTTGTCATGATCGAGCATGTCATGAAAGTCATCATGAACATATCCGATCGCATCATAGTCCTTCACCACGGCGAGAAGATCGCTGAGGGCACGCCGAGCCAGATCGCCTCGAGCAAGAAGGTGATCGAAGTCTACCTGGGGACTTAAGGCAGATGCTGAAGGTTCGCAACATCACTGTCTTTTATGGGAAGCTTCAGGTATTGTGGGACGTCTCGTTGAGCGTTGAGGAAGGAGAGATAGTCGCGCTCATCGGCGCGAACGGAGCCGGCAAGACGACGATCCTCAATACCGTTTCGAGTCTCATCCATCCGGCCTCGGGCTCGGTGGAATTCCTAGGCAGCCGGATAGACGGAATGGCGCCGCACTCCGTGGTTGCCCTCGGTATATCTCACATACCCGAAGGGAAAAGGCTTTTTCCTGATATGACGGTCCGGGAAAACCTGGAGTTGGGGGCCTATACTTCCTCATCGAGAATAGATACGGGGTCAATGCTCGAAGAGGTGTACGCGATTTTCCCCGCCCTGAGGATGAAGGCCAACGAAGTGCCAAGGAAGCTGAGCGGCGGCGTGCAGCAGATGCTCGCTATGGGTAGAGGCTTGATGTCAAAGCCGAAACTCTGCATGTTCGACGAGCCGTCCTCCGGGCTTGCACCGATAGTGATCAGGGAGCTTCTCCGCGTCATCGAGACGTTGCGGCAGCAGGGGACCACTATCCTGTTGGTTGAGCAGAATACGCAGCACGCCCTGGGAATAGCTGATCGTGGGTACGTGCTGGAAAACGGTCGGATAACATTGGAGGGTACGGGCAAAGAACTGCTGGAAAACGATCATGTCAGGGTTGCATATCTGGGTTTATGATGGCTTAGTATGAGCTAAGGAAAGCGTATCCCCGTGTTGCTCCCGACGCTCAGCAAATACCGGATGTCCAACCACTCTGATGGAGCCGTTCCACACCCACCCTTTTTCGCACGGCTCGTCTCTTTGTCAGCAAAGCCTATGACAGATGTCTTTTTGCAGGAAAGGCGTGAGAAAAAGAAAGGCAGGTTTTTGAAAAAGCTTGATAGATAGGAAATAATTCCAATTCTAAATCATGACGATATCGAGGCGCCGAGGAAGGAGCGACGAAGGTGTACAGTTGCAGTACATCGAGGAGCAGA
>Ga0187782_10001841_pt1 | contig 15633 bp, 13 predicted proteins | sample 0715_SJ02_MP15_2_FD_132454 | JGI IMG/M metagenome (GOLD analysis project Ga0187782, IMG submission 132454) | Tropical peat soil microbial communities from peatlands in Department of Meta, Colombia - 0715_SJ02_MP15_20_MG | ecosystem: Environmental > Terrestrial > Soil > Wetlands > Peat | place...
GCAGATCCTTCGACTCGTTCCTCCTCTGCCGCGGAGGAACTCGCTCAGGATGACAGAGTGTTGGGTGATGGCGAAAGTGCAGGTCCTTCGACTTCGCTTAGAGCGCAAAGCGCTCCAAGCTCCGCTCAGGATGACCGATCGAGGGAGGGTGCAGAGGTTTCCCACCCATGTCGCAAAGGGCGCGAAATGGATGGGGCACAGGTAATGCCGGCACGGGGCATTTTTGGCGGGAGGCGCGGCAAGGTTTCACGCGAGGCGCAAGACATGGAGCGGCGTGTCTTGGAGCGCCTGAAGTCGGGTGAGCCGGTGAAAGTTTCGACGCTGCGCACGGCGACGGCGGCATCGTTGCTTTTGCTGGCCGGCATGGTGCGCAAAAAGTGGATCGTGCGCGAGACGGCTGCGGCGGAGCGCGACGCTCGGCGAATGGAGCGGTTTGCGGTTCTGATTGCCGAGGGGCGGCTACCGGCACTCACCGACAAACAGCAGGCGATTCTCGCCGAGTTGGCGGCCAATGGCGGCGAGATGCCGTTGGTCGAGCTGCGCCAGCGGAATCCGGCTTCCTCGACGTTGCAAACTCTGGTGCGGCGCGAGCTGGTTCGGATCGAAGAGCGGCCGGAGGCATTTCACCTGGGCGGTCTGCCGCCGGGAACAGCGCCGGTAAGTTTGAACCCTGCACAGAGCGAGGCGCTGGCGGCCATCGAGAATGCTCTCGGAGCGTTCCGCCCCATTTTGCTCTATGGCGTAACGGGATCGGGAAAGACGGCCGTGTACCTGGCGGCGATGCAGAAGGCACTCGAGCGCGGGCTGGCGTCAATCTTACTCGTTCCCGAGATCGGATTGACGCCGCAGATGGCGGGCTTACTCGACCGAGCCTTCGGCCAGCGCATTGCGCTGCTGCACTCCGCGCTCACGCCGGAGGAGCGCAGCGAGCAGTGGCGGCGAATCCAGCGCGGCGATGCGCCGATCGTGGTCGGCACACGCTCGGCGATCTTCGCGCCGGCGCCGAATCTGGGACTGATTCTTGTCGACGAGGAGCACGACCAAAGCTACAAGCAGGAGGAGACGCCGCGCTACAATGCGCGCGATGTGGCCGTAATGCGCGCCAAGCTAGCGGGGGCCGTGACGGTGCTGGGCTCGGCGACGCCCTCACTGGAAACCTGGCAGAATGCGGCGCGCGGAAAATACGCAAAGATCGAGTTGCGCGAGCGCGTGATGAACCGGCCGCTGCCGGAAGTGGAGTTGATCGACATGCGCCGCGAGTTCCAGGAGACGGGGCAGGAGCAGCTGTTTTCGCGGTCGCTGATCGACGAGACCAAGGCGGCTCTGGAACGCGGCGAGCAGGCGCTGATTTTGCTGAACCGGCGCGGCTACTCATTTGTGGTGATGTGCCGCGCGTGCGGGGAGAAGATGGATTGCCAGAATTGCGCGATCGCCTTGACGCATCACAAGGCAGCGGCCGAGGGCACCGACGAAGCGCACGCCGGGCAGCGCCTGCAGTGCCATTATTGCGGCTACAAGCGGACGGTGCCGGCGAATTGCCCGATGTGCGGCAGCGAGCACTTGTATTATCTGGGCGCGGGCTCGCAGCAAGGCGAAGAGCGGCTCCAGGAAATTTTTCCCGGCGCGCGGATCGGGCGCATGGATCGCGACACGGTACGCGGGCGGTTCGACCTGGAGCACATGCTGGCGCGGTTGCACTCGGGCGAGATCAATTTGTTGATTGGAACTCAGATGATCGCCAAGGGCCACGACCTTCACAACGTAACGCTGGTGGGTGTCGTGGGTTGCGACAACGCGCTGTCGCTACCGGATTTTCGCGCCGCAGAGCGCGTGTTCCAGTTGATGACCCAGGTCAGCGGACGCGCCGGGCGCGGCGAACTGCCGGGCCGCGTCGTGGTGCAAACGTATTATCCCGATCACTATGCGATTCTCGCAGCGACGGCGCACGATTATGCTGCGTTCGCCGAGCGCGAGCTCAAATACCGGCGGTGGATGCATTATCCGCCGTTCGGCGCACTGGCCAATGTGCTGGTGCAGTCCGAAAAAATGGAGGAGGCCGCTGGGTGGGCAGGGGTTCTTGGCAAATGGTTCCAGAAGGCCGCACCGGAGGGCGTTAGGGTGCTGGGGCCTTGCACAGCGCCGATTGCCCGCATCAAGGGTGTCTACCGCTTTCACCTGATTCTCAAGAGCGCGTCGCGCAAGGCGCTGAACGAGGCGCTGCGCGCGATGCTCGCCGCTGCCGCGGAAGCCGGCGTACCGCGGCGGAACTTGATTGTGGACGTAGATGCGCTGCGCTTGATGTGAGAAAGACAGCGGAGTTACGGCTGCTAGCGCGGTTAGCGGAGTTGGCGAGTCCCTCGGGCGGCTTCGACACGAGCCCCAACAGACAGCAGGACTTGCGGCGCTGGCCGAATTGGCGATCGCTCGGCCAGGCTTTCCGCTCGCGGAAAGCAAAGCCAATTATGTGCTGGGAGGCGTGGAATCGAGAGCGTGAAGTTCCTTGCCCGGTTTGAAGCGGACTGCCTTGCCGGGAGCGATGTTCACTTCGGTTCCAGTGCGGGGATTACGGCCGATGCCGGTCTTTCGCGCGCGGACGCTGAAGACGCCAAATCCGCGCAGCTCGATGCGCTCACCGGCAGCCAAGGCTTGTTTCAGGCCTTCGAATACGGCGTCCACTGCCGCCTCAGCCTTGGTGCGCGGCAGCCCTGTGCGCTCGACCACGTTGTGAACGATGTCCTGCTTGATCACTTGAGTCTCCTCGCTAGCGCGAATTGATGTGGCGGGCCGAACGGCCCGCATGGCCCATATTACACATTTTGCAGCAATTAGGGAACAACCAATTGAGCTAGCGGTGGATTTCCCGGCGGCGCCGTCTTTGGGAACGGTCCAGGGCGGCCGTAACTGCCACTTCCCGCACCAGGGCAAATTCCGTTTGTCACCCAACGAAGCGGTTGCGTAAGATGAGTCTTCGAGCTCAAGCCAGAGCCACCGGCATCGCGCCAGATGCGTTTCTCGCCACAGAGAGGAGAAGAATGTCGATACAGAGCGACCAATGGATCCGGCAACAGGCCATTGAGCACCACATGATCGAGCCTTTCAGCGAAAAGCAGGTGGCAAGCGGCGTCATTTCCTACGGGCTTTCTTCTTACGGCTACGACCTCAGGGTTTCCGACGAATTCAAAATCTTCACCAACGTCAACAGCGCCATCATCGATCCCAAGGCCTTTGATGAGCGATCCTTCGTTACGGTGCAGGCGGATTCCGTGATCATTCCGCCGAATTCGTTCGCCCTGGCGCGTTCGGTGGAATACTTTCGAATCCCGCGGGACGTACTCACCATTTGCGTGGGCAAATCGACCTACGCGCGCTGCGGCATCATTGTGAACGTGACGCCGTTCGAGCCGGAGTGGGAGGGATTTGTCACTCTGGAGATTTCCAACACCACGCCGCTGCCGGCCAAAGTCTACGCCAACGAAGGGCTCTGTCAGATCCTGTTCTTCCACGGCAATGAACCGTGCGAGGTGAGTTACGCCGACCGGAAAGGAAAATATCAGAAGCAGCAGGGAATCGTACTGCCCAAACTCTAGTGGTTCCAGTGGTCATGTGCCTCTTTAGGGAACTGTGAAGGGCAGCGTTCCCCGACGAAAACATGGCTCGGCATCGGGGTTTTCGGCATGGCATCGTAGCCGTGCGCTGCGATCAAAAGAATATTGATTAGAAGCGGCTAAGTACTAAAGGCGTAACGCGTTAGTGTAATGTTGGCACCGGGCTTAGGTGATCCCATTCCGGCAGAATCCGCGCTACCATAATATTGCATTAACATAAAGGGCCCCAGTACAAGAAACTCTCGTGCGAACGAGCCCTGTTATCGTACCTACTTTCTGCCTTTGGTTCTCGGATTGATTTCTTTTCGGCTTCACATCGCGCGCGGTGCGAGGATCATGACCCCAAAGAACGTTCTTTCTGAACCCATTCGAATTGGTTTGCTAGCTGCCGAGCCGATCCGCGTTGCGGGATTGGCCAGCATCTTCGACCAGCCTGCGGAGCAAGGCAAGGCCCGGCTTGTTTCCGTAGTGGGATCGTTGCCGGAGCTGCTCGCTCTGGCGAATCTCAAGTATCTGGTTGTCGACCTCCATTCTTCGGGCTGCGGCCTTGAAGCTCTCGAGACGATCCGTCAAACCCGGCCTGACATGCGCTCGATCGTGATCGGTCCAAAGGACGATGACGAGCTGGTATTACGAGCGATCACGGCAGGAGCTAGAGCGTATCTGGATCTGACGGCGGATCCGCCGGTCGTGCGAAGCGCGATTGAAGTCGTAACCTCCGGGTCGATTTGGGCGCCGCGTCGTCTTTTGAGCAGTCTGATCGACCGTCTCATGGGCGTTCCCAAGGTAACGCATTCCGTGACGGGCCCCGAGCTCACGCTCCGGGAACAGCAGGTTCTTGAGCTGCTCCTGATGGCGCAGTCCACCCGCGAGATTGCAGCTCGTCTCGGAATCGAACAGCGAACGGTAAAGGCTTACATCGGACGTTTGATGCGAAAGACAGGCGCGGACAATCGCGTAAAGCTTTCCATGTCAGTGTTGAACCGTTCTTTTCTGGCGCAGGAAGGCGAGCCGGAACCTGCTGGGCACGGTCTTTCGGACTAATTACTTTGCAGTAAACATTCGAGTTACTTTGAGTCATAGCACGTAAGTACTCTTGTGTATTTTCCTCGTTTTCCACAATATGTTCCCAGAAACAACGCAGATCTGGGGAAAGGAGTTCCCAGGCAGCATGTTTCCGTGAAGCCTGGGAACTCCTCTTTTTTGGTTCGCCGGAAAAGTAACCATCTCCGCAGATTTTTAGTTGGCCCTCCCCCTCCTCCTTCATACAAGGGTCATCCAAGCACCAGGAGCGGTTTCTGCTCCTGGTGCGTCTCGTGTGGTTTCTTTTTGACGGTCGAATTTCGGTGAGCGCCTTCCGTCTCAATGCGCGATTCAGTGGCGCGAAGCTCGTTGCGGGCTGCCGTTCCGGGCAAGGAATTCTCATGGGAAGAATCCGCGGCGCAGACGGCCAAGCCGGTATTTCCTATACGAATCAGGCGGCTTGGCGCGCGGATGTTGTAGCCTGATTGAAACGGAGCTTCGGCAATCTCCGCCGGCTGTCGAGGTCTTCGAACTGGCCTGCCCGTTCGCCTCGGCGGGGTTGTGCTTCTCCAATTCAAATCTTTCGCGGCCGCCGGATGAACTCGCGGAGCGGAAAAGGAACTCGATATGAAAAAGACGCTTGCTTACATTTGCCTCAGTTTGTTTTTTCCATCGATGACGTTGGGCTCGACGCGCCAGGACTTGCAGGACCGCATCGATTCAGCCAAGGTCGTTCTCGACCAGATCATGAGCGCCGGAGACAGAACCATTCCGAGCGATATTCTCAAGTCGGCCACTTGCGTCGCCGTTGTCCCCGGAATGATCAAGGGCGCGTTTGTTTTCGGCGGCCAGTATGGACAGGGTGTGGTGACGTGCCGCACCGGACACGGCTGGAGCGCTCCGGTGTTCATCCGCATGGCCGGCGGGTCGTTCGGATTTCAGATTGGCGGCCAAGCCACCGATCTGGTGTTGGTGGCTGTCAATGCTCGCGGCATGCAGGACTTGCTCAGGGACAAGTTCAAGATTGGCGGCGATGCCTCGGCTGCGGCGGGCCCGGTTGGCCGCGCAGGGCAGGCTTCAACGGACTGGAAGATGAACGCCGAGCTGCTCAGCTATTCGCGGGCGAAGGGCCTGTTCGCCGGTATCGATCTGGACGGCACCAGCGTGAGCCAGAATCGCGAGGACACGGAAATCTATTACGGTGGGCCGCATCATTTCGATGAGATTCTGCGCGGCGATGTGCCGGTGCCGGAAGGCGCGGTTCCGTTTGTGCGCGAAGTGGCCAGCTACTTCGTGAGAGCCAGGGCGGGGGCCCACTAGTCAGGTCTCTCACCGCATGAATTCGTTTCATCGAGGTCGTACTTTCCCGGGTCCCAAATGCGGGACCCCGGGGCCCGCAAATTGGTAAAAACCAAGCGGTCAGGGACCTAGGTTAACTTTCGCGCGCGCCAAAGGCAATAACAGGTTCTAGGATCGATTGCAGCAGACAAACACTGATTGACGCTTCGCATTCATCGCTTTCGCGGCAGCGGGAAAGGTGGTGAGCGGAGTGAATCGAGCTCTCTCCCATCGAGGTCATTCTGCTCAAGCGCAAGCATCTACACTGATGCTTGCGCCGTGAAGATGCGGGAGAATCTCGAGTATTGGACTGTAGTATCCTTAGCGCGCTGCCTGGGCCGAATTCCGCGCGGTTTGGCGCGCTCTCTGGCTTGGTTGCCGGCAGTTGCGACCTATTGGTGTTTTTCCCGGCTGCGCCGCGCCGGCGTGCGCAATCTGGAGATGGCCCTTCCCCAGCTCTCGCCCGAGGCCAAGGGGAAAATCCTGAAGGGCGTGTACATCCACCTGGGCTGGCAGCTCGTCGAGTTTTGCCGCATGACACGCTATACGCCGGAAAACACGCGGAACTGGATGCGCACCGAAGGACTGGAACACTATCTCGCCGCACAGGCGAGTGGCAAAGGCGTGCTGGTGATTACCGGGCACCTGGGCGCGTGGGAGCTTTCGAGCTTCTATCACTCGCTGATGGGCCATCCCATGGGGATGGTGATTCGCAGGCTGGATAATCGCAAGCTCGATGACTATGTCAACCGCATCCGGTGCGCCCACGGCAATTTTGTTCTCTCGAAGGATGATTTCGGTCGGGGGCTGCTGACGACCATGCGCGAAGGGCAGGCGGTAGGGATTCTGATGGACACCAACATGACGCCGCCGCAAGGCGAGTTTGTGAAGTTTTTTGGGATCGATGCCTGCACCGGGACGGGCCTGGCGCACATCGCGCGCAAAACCGACGCGGCGGTGCTGCCGGGATTCATGCTTTGGGAACCCGCGGAGAAGAAGTACGTGCTGCGCTTCGGCCCGCAAGTGGAGATGCCGCAGACCGAAGATGTGGCGGCGGATATTCTGGAGGGAACGCAGCGCTGTACGAGCGTTCTGGAATCCTGGATCCGGCGCTATCCTGACCAGTGGCTCTGGATTCACCGGCGCTGGAAGACGCGGCCGCCGGGAGAGCCGAGTTTGTACTGAGTGGCAAGCGGCGCGGGAGAAATACATGACCATCGGCGAACTAGTCGACGCGCTCGGCGGCAAACTGGCGCAGGGCAGCGCTGTGCAAAAAATCGCAGGAGTCAATTCGCCGGAGAACGCTCACTACACCGAGTTGGTCTTCGCCGAAGACGAAGCTTCGATCGCGAAGGCATTGGCCAGCGCGGCGGCGGCTGTGGTTTTGAAGCCCGCTGCGGCGGCAGCGTGTGCCGCGAATCCCTCGATCGCAGTGGTCGAGTCGGACCAGCCGAAGTTGTGGTTCGCGCGCGCGGCCAAGCTGCTTCGCCCCGAGCCGCCATGTGAGCGAATCCATGCCACGGCCATCGTCGGCGAGAACGCGGCGCTCGGCGGCTGGGTGACGGTGGGTCCGTATGTAGTGATAGGCGACGATGCGATTGTCGGCGAGAACACGCGCATTGAGGCGGGTGCGGTGATCGGCGAGGGCGTGCGCATTGGCACAGAATGCCGCATCTATCCGCGGGTCGTTGTCTATGCGGGAACAGCCATCGGCAATCGAGTCGTGATCCATGCCGGCGCGGTGCTGGGAGCGGATGGATTCGGCTACGTGCGCGACGCCGCGACTGGCGCGTATACGCAGTTTCCGCAGCAAGGCAGGCTGGTGATCGAGGACGACGTGGAGATCGGCGCCAATTGTACGATTGATCGCGGGGCGCTGGGCGAGACGCGGATCCGCCGCGGGGCCAAGTTCGACAACCTGGTCCACGTGGCGCATAACTGCGATATCGGCGAGGACGTAGTGATTGCAGCGCTTACCGGGATTTCGGGGTCCAGCACAGTGGGCAGCGGGGCTGTGATTGCCGGGCAGGTGGGCATTGGGGATCATGTACATGTGGGGCCTGGAGTGATTCTCGGCGGGCAGGCGGGGGTGTTCAGCCGTAAGACCGTCACCAACGAAGGACTCAAGCCGGGAACCGTGCACTGGGGCACGCCGGCGCGCCCGCTGCAGCAAGTGCTACGCGAGCAGGCGACCCTGGCGCGATTGGCGAAGAGCAAGGAACGAGGGACTAAAGGACTGAGGGACTAAGGGAACAGAGAACAGACAACAGGCATTGCGGGACTGTTGGCTGTCTGCTGTTGGCTGACCACTGACCACCCACAACTGGTAACTGACAGCCAGGAACACCATGGCCATCATCGTCGTCGGCGGCAGCGGGCGAGGCGCGGGGAAGACGGCGCTGATCTGCGGGCTGATTCGTGCGATGCCCGAGCGCCACTGGACCGCGGTGAAAATTACGACGCACGCGCATGGGCATGCTGAGCCGGTCTTCGAGGAAACCGCTGCGGGGCAGGGAAGTGACACTTCGCGCTATTTGGCCGCAGGCGCGCGGCGGGCGCTGCTGGTGACGGCGCAGGAAGACGCCGTCCGCGAAACCCTGAAGCAAGTTCTCGTAGAACTTCCGCCGGGTGGACATTTGATCTTTGAATCGAACTCGGTGCTGCGCCACTTGAAACCGGATTTGTGCTTCGCTGTGGCCACGACCTTGAAGGGCGGGGGCAAGGCTTCGTTTGAGATCGTGGAGCGATACGCCGACGCGACGGTGGCGCTGGCCGGCCACGATCACATGATCCCAGGCCAGCGGATTCACTTCCATCTGCGGTCGCTCGAATGCATCTCGCCGACCATGCTGGAGTGGCTGAAGGAAACGCTGGCGCGGCGGTGAGGGCGATGAGGCGCGGAGATGAGTGCGGGCGGGGACGCCCGCACGACAGCCGGCCAGGAGGCCGGCGGTACTGCCTCAGGAGCAACGCGATCGCGGGTGGGAGGATCGAGACGAAGACGGAGGACGAACTGTTGGAAAAGGTTCGAGCCGTGCGGCGCAACCTCGCCGATGTCGGTCCGGCTCACCTCCGATCTGCCGGCGACTTCGATTGCATTTCGCTCCCGAGTTCGGACGGCGACGTCCTGCGCGACCTTCTGATCGCTGAAGGAGCGAGCACAGTCATCGAGATTGGTTTAGCGTATGGAAGTTCCGCCCTCGCCATCGCCGAGGCGCTGGTCGCCGGCGGATCGACCCGTGCGCGCCACCTGATCATCGACGCCTATCAGAAGCAGTTCCACGGTTCGGGCTGTAGCGCCATCGTCGAGGCGGGCATATCCGGACTGTGTTCACTTTGTGAAGAGCGGTCGCAGATTGTTCTACCTCGCCTGTTGAGCGACGGCTTAGTCGCGGACGCCGCCTTCGTGGATGGCAGCCATATTTTTCATAACGTGTTCGTTGACCTGTTTTACCTGCGGGAACTGGTGCGTCCTGGCGGGCTGGTGGTCTTGGACGATTGCCGTTACGCATCGGTTGCGAGCGCGATCCGGTACTTCGAAGTGAATACCGGATGGCGGGCGGAGCCGATGCCAGCGCCTACCCGGCTGCGCGCGTTCCGGCTGCCGAATCCCCGTATCGAGCCCAACTTCGAGAGCTTCAAGCCCTTCTGATCTTCTGGCGCCGTCCCGCCTGAAGCCGCACAAATAGGTTGAAGCGGCCAAGCAACTTCCCTCAGGGGCTAAAGCCCCAATGTTTATGCGCCTTTCACGGCACGGCTAAAGCCGTGCCCCTTCAAAACCAAGTCTGTGCAACCCGTTCAAGCAAGTGAGGAAGGGGCGCCCGCTACCGATACGCCGGGCCATAGGGAGCGGCGAAACGCTGCCCCCACGCGCCGTTCTTCTTCAGCGGGCCATTCCACATGAATTGAAGCGCGGGCGCTTTGCACGCCGCCCACGCGATCGCGGCGCCAAACCGAGAGAGACGTTCCATTCCGGCAAAGGCCTTCAGCTCGGCCGCGTCAAACCGCCCCTCGCGGGCGAGTTGCGAGCCGAGGGTGCGTAGACGCGCCCACAGCTTTTTGTTGGCCTCGTCGGGCATCATTTGCAGGCTTTCTCCCCCGCCGCGCACAATGGTGCCTGCGTAAGGGCAAGCCAGGCGCCGCGCGAGTTTCTCCAGGTAGCGCTCGAGCGGGCGCGAGTGCAGCGCTTCGGGAAAGCCCGACTGCACGAGAAAGCCGAGCGTAGGGTTTTTCGCGCCCGCCTGCGCTGCCGCAACGCGGGGCGCGAGGGCCTCGATGAACCGCATCACAATTCCGGGCATGGCGTCGGTGTAGAGCGGCATGCCCAGTAGCACGGTGTCGACGATGGGAAACGCTTCAACGGCACGCTGTAACTGCGTCTGCCGCGCAAGATGCAGAACGTGCGGCGATGCGCCGCCGCCGGCCTGCCAGCCTTTGGCCACGCGGGAAAGCATCTTCATGGAATTGGAGCGCTCGCCGCGGGGCGATCCGTTAAGCAGCAAGAGCGAGTTCATTGGCCACCTCCATGGCAGAGCGGTCGGCGATCGCCGCGAATCCGAGGCGCGACTTGAAGTCGCGCGCCATGCGAGCCCACATTGTCGTAGCGATCTCGATGTCTTCGGCGTCGGTCTCCTGGCCGGGAGCCAGGAGCAGGCCCACCAGAGGGTAGTGCGCATAGCGGGCTCGGTGATGTACTTCGCCGCCTTCGATCACGAAATAGGGATGCAGAGCGGGCAGCAATTGCTCCACGGCTCCTTTGAGCAGGGCTGTGGTAAAGCCCATGGTCATGGGCGATGCGAGCAAAAGCAGGTCAGAGGCAAGCACGGCGCGGCAGATGCCGGCGCTGGCATCGCGCTTGCAGCACTCGCCCGGTGTGCGGACCCAGCAGTTGAAGCAGCCGGAACAGCCTTTCAGGTCGAGGGTGCGGAGCTCGATCCGATGGACAGAATGGCCTTGTGTAGTCAAGAGGCAGGCCAGGGAAGACAGGTAGACGCTGAAAGGCGAAGCCGGATCGGGTTCGCCGTCCAGGATGGTGATGCGCATAAAGGAACTCCCTTCGTTCATAGGGGCGAATTCTACGACGTAGAAACTGGTGCTAGGATTGATTCTACGATGTAGAATTAATTTGTCAAGGCTATTTCTTAGAGAATTCGTTTTCGCTTAAAGGTCGGGAGCATTCTCATATATTTATCTTGGCTTACGGTTTTTGAGCTGAAGAATTTAGGAATCGTGAATTGAACTTGAGCGAAGCTCTGCGCCTGGGGAACTGGCGCTGGGAGCATGAACGAGGCGGCATGACTGCAAAGCGTAGTAAGCGGACGAAGAAAAAAAGAGGCGCAACGCGACGGCCGAAGGCCCGCAGGCGGCGCGGGGCACCTGCGAACCCCCTGCAACGCGGCTTGATTGTCGCAGCGGCGCTGCAGCTGGTGGACCGCGAGGGCCTGAAGGCGCTTTCGATGCGGCGCCTGGGCGCGGAGTTGGGCGTCGATCCCATGGCGGTCTACTATCACTTGCCCAACAAGCAGGCCCTCCTCGATGCGATCGTCGAAGCCGTCATGGGCTCCATCGATCTCAGCGTCGACGACCCATCTAAGCCCGTAGAGGAGCGGATTCTTACCGCCGCTCACGCCTACCGCGACGTGCTGCTGGCTCACGCGAATGCTCTGCCGATCCTGCTGGCGCACGGTCCGGTTACACCGGTTGCGATGCGCCCGGTCGAGCTTCTCATCGGCATACTGCGCGACGCGGGCTTGCCTCCGGCGGAGGCTCTGATGGGAATGGACGTGATCGCTGGCGCGGTGCGCGGCGCCGTAGGCATGGGGCCGACGGACGAGTTCAGCGAAGAGGACTTTGAGGCTATGTGGCGCGAGCTTCCGACCGCGGAGTTTCCCTATCTGGCCGAAGGGCTTGCGGCTATTCGCAAATCTTTTCAAGAGATCTTCGACTTCGGCATCCGTGCCCTGACGCGGGGGCTGCTGGCCGAGGCCGCAAAGCGGAGTGACCGATCCCGCACTTGACTTCCGGCCAGCGCCGGGGTAATTTGGGCGAGATTCCCTTGGTCTGCGTTGCGTCAATTGGAAGTGGAAAGAATGAGTGTGCGAATTCTGGACACCGTCCCAGATTCGGACGGTGAGGTAGGTGCGATGGAAGCGCTGCCGCAGCCGACGGAGACAGCCTTGGCGCCCCAAGAAACGTCCCGGGCGCCGGAGCTGGATGAGAATCGGTTGGCGTGGCTGGCTCTGACGCTGGCGCCGAATCTTGGCCCAAAACGGATTCTGGATGCGGTGCGCGAACTCGACTCGGCCAGCCAAATCTTTACCCTGCCGCTGACGGCTCTGGAAGGGTTGCGGTTCCCGGCCGAGGCCGTGCAGTTCCTCTTCGATGGCAAGGCGCGGCGCGCAGCCGAGGAGGAATGGGCGCGCGTGGCGGCGCAGGGCGCGACGCTGGTCAGCTATTCGTGCCCCGAATATCCGGAGCGGCTGCGCGAGATTTACGATCCGCCGCCGGTGCTGTGGGTGCGCGGCGATGTGAAGCTGATGAGCCGGCCCGCGATCGCCATCATCGGAACGCGGCGTCCTACCCCCTACGGAACCGGCGTCGCCGAGATGCTGGCGCGGGATTTGGCGGCGCGGCGTCTGCTGGTGGTGAGCGGAATGGCGCGGGGCATCGACTCCTGCGCGCACAAAGGCGCGCTGGCGGCGCGAATGCCGACCTTAGCCGTGTGGGGAACGGGAATCGACGTGGTGTACCCCAAGGAGAACAAAAAGCTGGCCGAGGAAATTCTCGCCGTCGGCGGGGCCATTGTGAGCGAGGTGCCGATGGGAACATTTCCTGCGCCGCAGAACTTCCCCCGCCGGAACCGGATTCTGAGCGGGCTGTGCGTGGCCGTGCTGGTCGTCGAGGCGGGCGAAAACTCCGGAACCCGCGTAACCGCCCGCTGTGCTGCCGAACAGAACCGGGACCTGTTTGCCGTGCCGGGGAATGTGACGAATAAAGGCTCTTGGACCCCTAACACATTGATAAAACAGGGCGCCAAGCTCGTGGCGACGTGGGAGGACGTCTGGGAGGACCTGCCATCTCAAGTACGGCTCGAACTGGAGGCGGAGGCTCCCGTTGCATCCGGACCGGCTTCCAGCGCATCTTTACTCCCTGATCCCGTGTTAAGGCCACAGGAGGCGATGGTGCTGGAGGTCCTGCGCACCGACGAGAGCCTGCAAATCGACGAGATTCTGGAGAGATTGGAGACGCAACTCACGTCTTCTGAGGTATTTACGGCGCTTTTTGAGCTGGAAATGGCGGGGCGCGTGCGGCAATTGCCGGGAAAGAACTACGTGAGAACGATGTAAGGGCCGGAACTAGAGACTTGGGACTAGGGAAGAGGGCTCGTGGGGGCCGGGTTACTTTTTTCCGCAGAATCCGGCTGGCCAACAGCCGCGATTCCGAAATCCATTGGTGGAATGCCAGCAATGATTTGCGGCCGATCAGCCACGCCGCAGACGGGCGTTCCGGCACTCAAAAATGAACCGCGGCGCAGAAAAAAACGGCTCGTATGTGGAATTCGAAGGGTGTTCCATGGTACGGTGCAACACTTGCAGCCGACTTTTGCTGGCGGCCGCCGGCAATAGCCCGGCAGGGGTGAGTGGAACAGGGTTTTGGGGGTGTTTTGCGCCGAGACCTGCGAGTGAGTCAAATTGGCTGGGAAAGACCGAGAGACGGAATTGAGCTCAGGGATGGCTACAACGGCTAAATCATTGGTGATCGTCGAGTCGCCGGCCAAGGCGAAGACGATTGAGAAGTATCTGGGCAGGGGATTCGATGTGCGCGCGTCGATCGGCCACATCATGGATCTGCCCAAAAACGAGCTGGGCGTGGAGTTGAAGAAGCGGACCTTTGAGCCGGATTTGATCGTGTCTCCGGGCAAAGAAAAGGTGGTCGAGCAACTGAAGAAGGCGGCGGCGAAGGCCGATGAAATCTATCTCGCTCCGGACCCGGACCGGGAAGGCGAAGCGATCGCTTTTCATTTGGCGCTGAATCTGGGAACCAACGCCAAGGAGAGGAAGAAGATTCATCGCGTCACCTTCAACGAAATCACCAAGAAGGCGGTCAAGGAAGCGTTCGAGCACCCGCGCGACATCGATCAGAATTTGGTCGACGCGCAGCAAACGCGCCGCGTGCTCGACCGGCTCGTGGGCTATCAGATTTCGCCCCTGCTGTGGGACAAGGTGCGGCGCGGACTTTCGGCAGGCCGCGTGCAAACCGTGGCCCTCAGGCTGGTTGTGGAGCGCGAGCGGGAGATCGGGGCGTTTCAGCCCCTCGAGTACTGGACGCTGGAAGCGCAGCTTCACCCCGAGAGAAAGGCCGGCGATCAGTTCAAAGCAAGATTCATGGGCGTCGATGGCGAACCGGCGCGCGTGGCCAACGGCAAGGACAAGGACGGCAAGGATCTCTTCATCTCCAGCGCGCTGCCCGACAAGAAGTCGATGGACGAAGTGTTGGCGGCCCTGGAGAAGGCGACCTGGACCGTGGCAAATGTCCAGTCGCGCGAGCAGCAGCGCCGGCCGCTGCCGCCTTTCATCACCAGCCAATTGCAGCGCGACGCAGCCAACAAGCTGGGCTTCAATGTGCGGCGCACCATGGGTGTTGCGCAGCGGCTCTACGAGGGCGTGGAGATCGGCTCCGAAGGCACGACGGGCCTGATCACGTACATGCGCACCGATTCGCCGCGCGTGGCGCCGGAGGCGATCACCGGAGCGCGCGCCTGGATTGCCAAGGAGCTCGGAGCGCAGTACCTGCCCGAATCGCCGAATGCGTATCGCGGCAAGAAAGATGCGCAGGATGCCCATGAGGCGATCCGGCCCACGGACGCGGCGCGAACCCCGGAGTCGATTGCGCGCTACCTGAGCGATGAGCAATTGAAGCTGTACACGCTCATCTGGCGGCGCTTCGTGGCTTCGCAAATGGTTCCGGCCGTCTACGACGTGACCACCGCCAATATCGTGGCCATCTCGTCCAAAACCAAGAAAAAGTACGATTTTCGCGCCAGCGGATCGGTGCTGCGGTTCGACGGCTTCCTGAAGGTATATGAGGTTTCGGAAGAGAAGAAAGACGAAGATGACGAGACCGCCAACGGGTTGCCCAGCCTGGATGGCGTGAGAGCGCTGGAACTGGACCAGCTGCTGCCAGAGGATCACTTTACGCAGCCGCCGCCGCGCTACAACGAGGCTTCGCTGGTCAAGGAACTGGAGGAGCGCGGGATCGGCAGGCCGTCGACCTACGCGTCGATCATCAACACCATCCAGGATCGCGAGTACGTGGTGAAGCACGGCGGCTCGCGCGGGCGTTTCTATCCCACCGAGATTGGCGTCGTGGTCTGCGACCTGCTCGTCGAGAACTTCCCCTACATCTTCGACACGGCATACACTGCCAAGCTCGAGACCGAGCTGGACGACATTGAAGAAGGCACGGAAAAGTGGACCGATCTGCTGAATGGCTTCTACGGCTATTTTGAGAAAGAGCTGAAGAATGCGGGCAAGAAAATGCGCAACATCAAGCGCTTGGAGCAAGTGACAAACGAGAAATGCGAGCTGTGCGGTTCGCCGCTGGTACTGAAGTGGGGAAAGTTCGGAACCTTCTACGCCTGCTCGGCCTACAACAAGAAGGACCCCAC
>Ga0187782_10001842_pt1 | contig 15633 bp, 11 predicted proteins | sample 0715_SJ02_MP15_2_FD_132454 | JGI IMG/M metagenome (GOLD analysis project Ga0187782, IMG submission 132454) | Tropical peat soil microbial communities from peatlands in Department of Meta, Colombia - 0715_SJ02_MP15_20_MG | ecosystem: Environmental > Terrestrial > Soil > Wetlands > Peat | place...
GCAGGAACGTACACCCAACTGGGCAATCTGCAACTGAATTCGATCGGCAGCGGCACCAGCCTGCAGTTGAACGGTCCGGTGACGCTGAGCGGCGGCTCGGTGACCTTGACGAACAGTTCGCAGAACTACATTTACGGCGTTCCGGGCACCGACGACACGCTGACCAACGAAGAAACCATCAGCGGCTCAGGACAGATCGGCAATGGATCGATGACGCTGGTGAACTCGGGGACGATCAATGCCAACGCCTCGGCGGGCATAACCTTCAACGTGAATGGCGGCATCACCAACACCGGAACGATTGAAGCCACCAGCGGGTCTACGGTCGCGTTCAATTCCACGAACATCGACAACAGCGGCGGAACGATCTCGACCAACGCCGGCAACCTCCAGGTGAACAGCTCGACCATCAATGGCGGAACGATCACAATGACCGGAGCATCGCTGCTTGAGCTGAACAATGGCACCATCCACGCCGGCAGCACCATCACCAACAGCGCGACCGGAACGATTGAAATCGCCACCGGCGGTAACAACACGCTCGGCGGGACGGTCAACAACTCCGCCGGCGGCGTTTGGGAGATTCAGAACGGGGCTAATCTCTACCTCAACGCCGGAACCTATTCGCAAATCGGCAACATGGAAATGAATTCCACCGGTAGCGGAACCGGGTTGATCATCGATGGCGCGGTTACATTGAGCGGCGGCACTCTGACACTGTCGGCCAACTCGCAGAACTACATTTATGGGGCAATTTCCACCGACGTTCTCACCAACCAGGCCACGATCCAAGGCGCGGGCCAAATTGGCAACGGAAACATGGGCCTGGTCAACTCGGGCACCATCATCGCCAACGCCAGCGGCAATCTTGTCATCAACACCAGTGCCGCGAACTTCGACAACACCGGCACGGTGGAAGCCGACGGCGCCACGCTTACCATCCAAGGCCCCGGCGTCACCTTCTTTACCAACGACAACCAAAGCACGGGCACGCTGACCGGCGGCACTTACATCGCGAACGGAGCCAGCATCGAGTGGAACGCCGGACCGAACGGCCTCACGACGATTGCTGCAAACGTGACCGTGGAAGGCACCGGGGAGCTGGTCAATACCTACAATAACCTCAACACTAATATGCTGGCCGGCCTGACCGGCATTGCCTCCGGCGGCGCTCTGACCCTCGGTGGCTCGACCTTCACCGATTCCGGCAGCTTCAGCAATGCCGGCTCGCTCACGCTCCTCTCAGGCGAAAGCTTCACCGTCGGTTCCCTCAGTCAGATCAGCGGGGGCTCGTTGACGGCGGGAACTTACGTCCTCGACGCGAATCTAAATCTCTCCGGCACCGCTCAGACCATCACCACCAACGCGGCAACACTGACCCTCGCCGGCGGCACAATTGAAAACACCTCTAACTCCACCAACGCGCTTGCCGGCCTCGCCACGAACTCCGGCAAGCTGACCATCGGCGGCTCCAGCAACGCGGTTTCGACCACTGCTTCCAGCTTCAGCAATACCGGTACGCTGACCATCAACGCCGGCGACAGTTTCACCGCCGCCAAGCTCACGCAGATCAGCGGCACCACGCTCTCCGGCGGCACGTTTATTCTTGCCGGCAATCTCGATCTGACCACCAGCGGCATCAGCGTTACCACCAACTCGTCCACTCTTACGCTGGAAGGTGGCACCATCAACTCCAATGGCTCAAACGCGCTGAGCGGGCTGACCTCCAGCACCAAGAGCCTGACCCTGGCCAGTAACGCCAACCTCACCACCGGTAGCGCCAACTTCACCAACTCCGGCACGATGACCATCGATAGCGGCAGCACGTTGACTGTGGGCGGTTCCAACCACAACTACAATCAGACGGCAGGCACGACCACGGTGGATGGCACGGTGGCCGGGTTCGGCACCGGCGAGGCCGACATCACCGGCGGCACGCTTCAGGGTGCAGGTACGATCAGCGGCAACGTATCTGCCGGCAATGCCAGCGGAACCGCGGTGACAGTTAACGCGGGAAACAGCGGCGCGGCCGGCCTGCTCACCATCACCGGCACCTACACGCAGCTGGCTACGGGCAAACTGACGGGTTTGATCAACGGCACGACGGCAGGCAGCGGCTTCAGCCAGCTGGTGGTCTCGGGCACGGCGACTCTGGGCGGCACCATCGCCTTCACCGTAGCGAGTGCGTTCCAGTCCAGCTTGACTCTGGGCGAGACTTTTACCGTGCTCACCGCCAGCAGCATTACGGGCACATTCACGAACACGACGATCGCCATCAACTCCACCTACCAGTTCGACGTGAGCTACACCTCGACAGGTGTAGTGCTGACCGTAGCCTCGGCTAGCGCGAAGGCTTCATCCAGCAGTCCCGTGCAGCCCGCAGCACAGGTTGCGGCCACTACGGCGAAGCCGGAAGGAACGTCAAAGAGCAAGATCGCAGACCAGGTCAGCGGCTTGCGGCGCTGGAGCGGGGCCCGCAGGGCGGAGAAACCGATAATAGTGGTCGGGCTGGAATCGTGGAAGGCTCGTGAGCCAGAACTTGACACGCTTCGTCCCTGGGAGCGCATGCCGGTGGTCTCAACCGGCACAGCTCGCCCAATCGCGCCGGTGGTGAACGGGACAAAGACAATTTCGCAGCGCGTTGCGGAGGGTTCGTCTCCCGAATTGCAGCTGGCTGTGAGTAATGAATTGGCAGCCCAGCATTTTGCGACGGACAACACTAGAGCGCATAGGCCAACGGTGAAAATCCTTCCACCGATGCTGCCGCGGCCGGTGCGATGAGCAAGTGACGCACCACGCAAACCGGCTCAGAGCTGGTTACAATCCCGAGGTCAAGACGTTGTGTAAGCCGAAATACCTACGGGACTGCAACCTGCACTGGACTCGAGTATGCGCTTTCTTGCCCGCTGGAGTTCACCGCCGTAGCGGCATAGTAGTACGTGACGCCGGAAACGGCGGTGCTGTCGCTATAAGTCGTAGTGGAATCCAGCGTGGCATTGATCTTGGAGTATGAACCCACAGCGGTGCCGCGATAGACGTTGTAGCCGGTGACGCCGGAAGAGGTGCTCGCACTCCAGGAAAGACTGACGGTGTATTGCGGGGTGACCCCAGTACCGGTGAGTGACTCGCTGATCTGGGAATTGGATGCGGTACTCGCAAATGTAACCGTGCCAGAGGAGGCACCACTCTGGCTTGGGGAAAAGACAGCGTCGATCGTCGTGTTTTGGCCAGCGGCGATCGTGAGAGGAAAAGAGGCTCCGGAAATCGAAAACTGTGAGTTGCTACTGCTCGCCGAGGAGACAATGACGGTTCCGCCCGTTGCGCTCAGGCTCAAGGGTTGAGTCATGGAGGTGCCGACGTTCACGTTACCAAAACTAAGGGCGGTCGGTGAAAGCGTAAGTTGCCCAACGGTTACGCCGGTTCCGGTCAAAGGCACATTCAGATTGGGGCCGGATATCAAAATGCTGCCGCTCGCAACTGAGCTGGTTTGCGGACTAAAGGTAACGTCGAGAGTGAGGCTTTGCCCGGGCGAAAGCGCCAGCGGAAAGGTTGGACCGCTTACCGAGAAGCCAGTTCCAGACAATTGAAGTGCTGTCAGTGTTTCTGCCGAAGCGCCGGGGTTGGTCAATGCGACTGGCAGAGTGGCGCTCGTTCCCACAGCCACTTGACCAAAAGAAAGGCTGGAGGGCGAAGCGGTCAGGACTTCAGCAGTTGCACCGGAGCCTAGAACATAGAGTTGAAGGTTGGGGTTTGATGCGTTGCTCGAGAAAATTACTCTCCCGTGGGTGTTTCCTGTGGCAGTGGGAGCGAAAATTATGCTAACGCTCACGCTCTGTCCTGCTGCTAGAGCCAGGGGTAGATCTATCCCAGAGACCAGGAATTCAGAGTTGGTAACGCTGATTGCAGTGATTGTTGCGCTCGTTTGCCCGGTATTCGTGATGGTAACGGCTTGAGTCTCCAGTTGCCCAATCGAGACTGTGCCAAAGTTCAGGTTCGATGGTGAGCATTGTAACTGTCTGTACCCTAGTGCCGGCAACGGCAGCGTAGCAGCAAAGATCAGAAGGAATGCTGCGGAAATTCGAAGCGAGAAAGATTCACTGCTGCAACGGGGGATTTGCATGAGAAGAGTGTGTACGCTCTTGTCCTCCCCGCCAAGATTCCAGAAGTGCACATAACTTCACGCCCAGCAGTACAGTGTGACCAAAGTCTAAGCAGCGTGTTTCTGATGGTTAAAGCCAGCTTAAGCGGCTGCTGAGAAATCATGCCCGAACACAGGACTACATTGCGACAGAAGTGCGGCTGCCCTTGAGCTCTTTCGACTACGGTGCTGGAATCTGAAGGTTGGAAACGATATTCGAGTAACCGCTCTCCTCGTTACTCGTATTCACCGCAGTTGTGGCGTAACAGTAGGAGGTGCCATCTACGACCACGAGGTCAGTGTAGAGCGTGCTCGTGTTAAGCGTAGAGTTGATCTTGGAGAAGGTTCCGCACGAGTTGATGTAAACAGCCCGATAAATGTTGTACCCAGAGATGTTCGACGATGCGCTCGCATCCCACGAGAGGTTGACCGAGTATGTCGGCGGTGCCGTGCCGGTTCCGGTCGAGGTTGCAGTCATTGTAGAGGGTTGAGCATCGCTGGTGAAGGTGAGCGTGGCGCTTGCCGCTCCGCTGCTTTGCGGACTGAATGTGACTGTGAAGGGAACGCTCTCGCCTGCCGGGATCGTCACCGGCAATGATAGCCCGCTTATGCTGAATACCGAATTGCTCGACCCGGCAGCCGTAACCGTGACACTCGCCCCGCTGGCATTCAGGGTTCCTGAACCAGTTCCACTGGTCCCATCGGTTACGTTGCCAACCGAAATAGTGCTCGGAGCGACGCTCAACTGGCCGGCCGCAGCGGTTGTGCCGGTTCCTGAGAGAGGGATGGTCAAAGTCGAGTCCGAAGCTGTCGACGTGATGGTGACGTTTCCGCTCGCGCTGCCCGCAGCCGATGGAGTAAACGTAACGCTGAACGTCGCGGCCTGGCTGGCTGCTAACGTCACCGGAGCATTGATTCCGCTCAAGCTGAATCCGGTTCCACTGATTCCCACCTGAGAAATTGTGACGCTCGAACCACCCGTATTGGTTACCGTCTCGGAAAGTGACAGATTGCTGCCCAAGCTCACGCTGCCGAAGCTGAGATCGGACGGACTCGATCCCATTGCTCCGGCTGAAACTCCTGTACCGGACAGAGACACAACCAGCGTTGCGTTGGAGGCATTCGAGCTAATGGTTACCGTGCCACCTGCACTGCCGGTAGTCTGGGGTGCGAAAGATACCGCAAACGTCGTGCTCTGGGAGGCGCCAAGGGTTAATGGCGCGGAGATCCCACTGAGCTGAAATCCAGTGCCGCTCACGGAGGTCTGCGAGACAGTGACGCTCGTACTGCCGGTGTTGGTCAGAGTCACGGTTGCCGACTGCTCGGTGCCCGCAGTCACGTTGCCGAAGGCCTCACTGGTTGGGTTGGTTGTGAGCTGCCCGGTTGCCGGCGGGCTCGACGAAGCTCCAGTGCTTACGCCCTGGCATCCGGCCAGGAAAATCAGCCCGGAGAGAAGGAGCAACCCGCCCACTGTCTTCCCCAAATGGGTCGGCCAAATCTCTCGCGCGGCGATGGTTAGCATAGCCAGCCGGGGTCGTGCAGTCCTGACCAGAAGATTGATCATCTCCATCATTCTGGGATCCGCAGTTCACTAAAGGTAGATATCAGAGGTACATACCGCCCGCGGCTGGAAGGACAGAAGTAAGCGGGACGGGCCAGAGAGGCCGTATTGCACGCCAATGTTCAACGCCGGATTCAGCTTCGAAATGCGAAACTTATCGCTTTTGCGATGCACCTGCACCCCAACGGGCATGTCCATCTGGACATTATTTGATGTCACCGATTCCGGCCTGATACACGTGCGTTAGCACGGAACGGCTCCAGCCGTTGATCAGTCGCCCGATCTGCGTAGAGGCTCACTCTTCTCATGGGCTTTCCCCACGGGCTTTGGTGAAGAGCCAAGCGCGGCTCCCCCTCGTCTTCGTCCGGCGAGCCAGTTACCTGCCTTTTGTTTGGCCTCTTCGATCTGCTGTGGGGTCATCCTCTGGGTGACGAACTCTCGAGCTTGCAAGGCACGCTCTGTGGCCACGAGATACCACTTGTAAGCCTCGACGAGATCCTGCGAATCACTCCGTTGAGTCATGAACAACTGTGCCAAAGCGAGCTGTGCCGCCGGCACGCCTGCCTCAGCAGACTTCTTGATCAGGTCAGCCTCGTAGCGGGAACATTCGTCGTTATAGTTCTCGTCGTGAGACTTCTGCAGCGAAGCCGAGTCCAACGGAGCTTGACTCAAAGTCATGAAAAGAAGCTCGACACGGCTTGAGACACCCAACTTGTCAAAAATATGAAAAAGGTAGTTCTTGATGGTGTGCCGACTCAACTTCAAGCGATCGGCAATTTCTCGATTGGTCAATCCCTCGGCCAGGCAGCGCACGACTTGCACCTCGCGATCGGTGAGCAGGTTCATTCCGTCGGCATTCACGGCCCTGACTGTCGGAGCACTGGCCAGGGCTTCCATGGCAATTCCCAAATGGCGGCTGTTAGCCCAGATTTGGCCCTCGTGTACGCAGCGCACACACTTGCTCAACAACTCTATCGGATCGTTCTTCCCAAATACCCCCCGTGCACCCGCCCGAAAAGCAGCCAGGACAGCTTCGTCTTTTGACGAGTCCAATAGCAGCACGGCGCGGGCAGCAGGACGCAACGCGCGCAATTCGCGCAGGACTTCAAACCCCTGCCCGGGATGCTCGTCCAGGTTTGAACTGATGACCAGCACGTCGAAATCCTGGAGCATTGCCGCGTTGACTAAGGCAGATGCCTCGGAGTCGCAAGCGATGACGGCCAAGGCATCGTCGCGCCTCAACTCTTCTGCGAGCAAACGGGTGTGGATGCGCGAACTGTCTGCGACAAGGACGCGGATCAGGCTTGCTCCCGGGTTCCGATGGTCACCGATCATCAGTTCGCCTCGCTTGCGGCCTCGAACTGAAATTGGGCCGACACACCCAGGGGAAGGGAAGGAATGTGATTTTAAACCGAATCCTGGCTGTCTGGCAAGCAGTTTGTACTTTAATTGTTGCAAATGCCTGCGACTGGTTGCAATGGCATACACAAGGGGCGATGCTCTCGGTTCTGGCGGCCTGCCATCGCATGTAACGTCAACGTGCTCAAGAAGTTGATCTGTGTTAACAGTGTGTTAATTAAGAGGGAGCGAATGTGGATTTTGGCAACAATAACCAACCGCGGTTGCTTCGCGGGACAGGAACCGGACGGTTGCGTGGTCAATTGCGAGCGTGCGGTAGGAAATATGTCTCTAGAGACGGTGGACTCCAGCGGGCGGGGTATCATGTCCCAGAAGACGGAGAAAATGCACACCGAGAGTGTGTGCCACTTGCAGCGACCTTGCATTTGGCTTTAGTTTGTTCACACTCTGGCCGATTCCCAAATTGGTACTGTCGTTCACTCTTCCCCAGCGGCCCGAGTTAAGTGATAGCCCCGTGTAAGAACGGTCAGACGATGTGACCTACTGGGCGAAGCTGTCCTCAATTGGATTCGTGGTGGCTATCGAGTTTTTAGAGGCGATGTGAAGGTTGTTGCAGCAGCGTATTCAAAAGTGTGCAATTTCCTGCGTCTGTATGCGGGCAGCAGTCACAGTGATGTGTGGCTACAATCACAGACAGATTTTCGCTTCCCGGCTAGCATGGTTGCATTCTGTTGTAGCGACCTTCTGTCTCGCAACAGCGATCGTCCCTCCCCCGATTGACCTGCGCCCCATGCAGGCCTGACATTGCATGAACAACTAGAAAGGCGATCTACAAGAGTGTGACTTAGAGGGCGAAGCTATGTCCACCAACATCCAGAGCTGGCCGGGGATCGAGCCGGTTTCCACAGTTCAAGCTGCAACTGAAATTCAAGCTCCGATTGAAAACTGGTACGCGCTTCACACTCGCCCTCGCCACGAGAAACTGATTGAGTTGCGACTCGGCGAACGCGGCGTGGAAACTTTTCTGCCTGTCGTCAACGAAGTGCATCGATGGAGCGATCGCAAGAAATCGGTGCAACTCCCCCTGTTTGGCTGTTACGTATTCGCCAGATTTGCACCCAACCGTCTGGAGCGCCTGCGCGTGCTCCGCGTAGGTGGAGTTCTGGGCCTGGTCGGCAGCCGGGGCGAAGGCACTCCAATTCCGGACGAACAGATTGAGGCAGTGCGCAGTTTGGTCGAGAGCAAGCTGCCCTGGTCGGAACATCCTTTCCTCAAAGTCGGGCAACGCGTGCGAATTCGCAGTGGCGCCCTAGACGGCGTGGAAGGAGTACTGGTTTCCCGCAATGGAAGCCACCGGCTCGTGATTTCCGTAGATGCGATCCAACGATCGCTTGCCGTCCAAGTGGAAGGGTACCAGGTCGAGGCCGCCTGAAAGCCGCTTTTTCTCTTCCTTGATGGAGCGTCCCCAGTGGCGCAATCCACAACTGAAACAGTAAGACTGCTCGTCGTCAGCCGAGAGGCCGCTTTTCTGCGCCCACTCTGCTCCGTGGCGGAAACCAACTCCTGGCGGGTTGAGAGTGCCACGAGCGCATGGGATGCCATGGAGCGCGTGCAATGCGGCGTGGCCCCACACCTTCTCGTGCTAGATCTGCCTCGCAGCGATGGCGACAGCCTAAACGTCCTCCGCTGGATTCGCCGCCTTCGTCCGGAACTGCCAGTCATCGTGATCTGCTTTCCCGAAGATGCCGGCCACGCGAAAGAGGCGACCCGCCTGGGGGCGCAGGAGGTCTTATTCCGGCCTGTCGACGAGGCTAGGCTCGAATCCGCGATCTATCGGCATCTTTTAACTCCCGAGAATGGGCAAAGCGAAATCGCCAGTGAAGCCATCGAGCAACTCGGACCGGACACATTCTTTATCAGCGCCAGTCCAGCCACGCAAAGACTCAGGGCACAAGCACAACTGCTGGCAGAAGCAGATGTGCCGGTTCTCATTTTGGGAGAGGCTGGTAGCGGGAAGCACACCGTCGCGCGGCTGATTCACAAGCTTTCCGTCCGTTCCGGGTTCAAGTTCTTAAAGGTGAATTGTGCCGACATGCCCGGCGAATTGCTCGAGGCCGAGCTTTTCGGAAGCGAGTGGATATATCCTCAAGGAAGCACCGCCGGGCAAGGAAAAATCGAGCGCGCTGAAAAAGGCACACTCTTCATCGACCAAATCGCAGAAATGCCGCTTGGGATTCAGAACCGGCTGATGCAAGTCATGCAGGATAAGGTTCTGCTCACGCCGGGCAGCGACAAAGCTCTGCCCGTCGACGTGCGCATACTGGCGGCGACCAGCGCCAGCATCGAGCGCGTCCTGGCAGAGAGGAAACTCCGCGAAGATCTGTATTACCGCCTGAGCGCCTTCACTGTCCAGGTGCCCCCCTTGCGCTATCGCAGAGGTGAGGTTGCGGTCCTCCTCCACCACTCTATGCGCCAGTTGGCGAAGCAGTATGGTCTTCCTCCCCGGGAGTTCTCTTCCGCCGCGCTCGATGCCTGCCAGCAGTACTCCTGGCCCGGCAACCTTCCCGAGCTTGAGAACTTCGTGAAGAGGTACCTTGTAGCTGGGGATGAGGAGTTGCCCTTCAACAACCTCGACTCAAAAGTCATCGTCAATGACAAAAGCTACGCTGTTGGTGCAGCAGACCGGATGACTGCGCACGCCGGCGGAAGTGACACGGAAGAAGATCAATCCGGTCCAAAATCGCTGAAGTCCGTCATCCGAAGCGTTAAGTGCGAAGCCGAGAGGAATGCGATCCGAGCTGCCTTACAGAAAACGGGCTGGAACCGTAAATCGGCAGCGCGATTGCTGCAGGTCAGCTATCGAACACTGCTTTACAAGATCGATCAATATCACATGAGCGCCACCGAGTCGTATCTTTCGCCACTTACTGGACACAATTCGTCTTTTCACGGCAACTCGTTCAAGAATAACGGCAAAACAAGTTGAGTGAGGCTCCCATCGACACGGGTGGGAATGGAACGCCAAGGAGTTGACCATGAACAACAACTGGTTGGGGGTTAAGAGGCTATGCGCCGCTTCTATCATCCTGTGTTTGTCAGGGCTGCTCGACGCACAAACGGTGACAGTGGGAGAAAACAGTGCCAAGGCACATGCCAAGACAGAAGCCGATCCCGGTGGAGGGAAACTCCACGATGACAGCTTCATAATCGGCAATGATGACGTTCTGGCGATCAACGTTTGGAAGGAACCGGACGTCTCGCGTTCGATCCCGGTGCGATCGGATGGGAAGATTTCCCTGCCGCTCGTGGGAGAGGTGCAGGCTGCCGGCCGCACCCCCCTCAAGCTGGAACAAGATATCGCTGCCCGACTAAAGAATTACATCGAGGAACCCGAGGTAACAGTGATCGTGCAGCAGATCAACAGCCAAAAATTCAATGTCCTCGGGCGGGTCATGCACCCCGGATCTTTTGCGTTCGCGAATTCTCCCACCGTGCTTGATGCCATCGCACTCGCGGGGGGATTCCGGGATTTCGCGAAACAAAAGTCGATCTATCTTTTGCGGCAGAATGCCGACGGGACCCAGACAAGGATTCCCGTGAATTACAAGGAGATTATTCAAGGCAAGAGTCCCACGCAGAACATAAGCCTTCAGCCGCGTGACACTCTCGTCGTACCCTGAAGATGAGAAAGTTTGAACCAATTCTGGTCGCGCTAGTCGCGGTGCTGACTGCGCCTGGATGGTCGCAGGCGAATGGTGCAAGTACTGCACCGCTGCCTTTGGCCGGCCCCGGCAAGGTGATCGCATCGGACGATGCGCCGGACAACGATGATCGCATGCTGACGCCGCCTCCCGTGAGTGGCCAGCCCTTTCCCACGGTGCCGTTATCTGAAGAGCGGTCGAACTACCTATACGGTGGACTAGCATTCACCTCCGCATATACGGACAATGTACTAGGAGCAGTTAATGGGCGCCCCTTAAGTGATGTGAGCTATTCGCTAGCCCCGATGCTGACTCTGGATCAGACCACTCCCAGAGCGCACGAGTTGCTGACCTACGCACCGGGCTTCACGTTTTATCAACGCACAAGTGCCCGGGATGAAGCCGACCAGAATGCCTCGCTCAACTTTGATTATCGCCTCAGCCCGCACGTGTCCTTCAGTGCGATTGACCGTTTCCAGAAGAGCTCGAATGTATTTAGCAACCCGGACTTCGTCTCCGCCGGAACGATTTCTGGCTCAACCCAGCCCGCCAATTTTTCGGTAATTCCCCCGGTTGCTAACCTTCTGATCAATCTTGGTAATGCAACCTTGACGTATCAGTTCGGCTTGAACGAGATGATGGGAGTAAACGGAACCTTTGCTAATTTGCACTTCGCGAATCTTGCCGAGGTCCCCGGCCTATACGATGCCAGCTCCCAGGCTGGTTCTGCTTTCTTCTCCTATCGCGTTGCACCAGGGCACTACGTGGGGACGATTTACCAGTATCAAAGGCTGGTTTCGTATCCGACAGCCGGATCTCTCGAAACCCAGACCAACGCAGCTCTTCTGTTCTACACATACTGTCCATCGCGCTGGTTTTCCGTTTCCTTTTTCGGAGGTCCGCAATACGCGAACACGGTACAACCGCAGCCACAACCACTTCTTAAGGGATGGACCCCGGCCGCGGGTACCAGTGCGAGCTGGCAGGGACGTATGACGGCCCTGGCTGTGAGCTACTCCCACTCCGTCGCCGGTAGCGGCGGTTTGATCGAAGCGGTCCATATGGATAACGCCAGCGCTTCTTTGAGACAACAGATCACAAAGACTCTTACCGGAACTGTCGCAGGAGCCTATGTTCAAAACGACCTTTTGAGCAGCGCAATTCTGGGGTTCAATAGCGGACACTCGATTGCGGCGACTGCGTCCCTGCAACAACGGCTTGGCCAGCATTTCACAGTGCAACTCGGATACACACGACTACACCAGAGCTACAGCAACGTGGCGGTGATATCTTTAGCTCCGGATACCAACCGCGAATTCTTCACACTGTCCTACCAATTTTCACGACCTCTCGGAAAATAACCATGGCGGAAGAATTTGAAGATAAAGTTGTCGCAGGTTTTGACGTCAGGCATTACGTGGGAGTATTTCGTCGAAGACACCTTCCCTTCCTGCTAGCGTTGTTCGTAGGTTGGGCAATGGTGTGGGGCGCAAGCTGGGTGCTCCCGGCACGTTACCGCTCGGGGACGCTCATTCTGGTAGAACAGCCCACTATGCCCAAGGATTACGTCACACCCAACATCAATGACGATTTGCAGGAGCGGCTCCAAAGCATCACTCAGCAGATTCTCAGCCGCACAAGGCTCTTGAACATCATTGCCCAGTTGAATCTGTACGCAAACGAACGCGCCAGGCTTACCCCGGACGATAAAGTTGAGCTCATGCGGAAGGCCATAGAAATCGAGCTTGTGCGAGACCCACAAAATCGGATCAGTGCCTTCAACGTAAGCTACTCAGCCCGCGATCCGCGGGTGGCGCAGCAAGTAACCAGCCAAATCACCGACTTGTTCATCAACGAGAACCTGGAGGTGCGCCAGCGGCAGTCTGAAGACACCACCAGGTTTCTCGCAGACCAACTGGAAGAGGCTCGGAAAAGTCTTGCCGAACAGGAAGAGAAAATCCGGCAGTTCAAAGCGCAGCATGTTGCGGAGATGCCAGCGCAACTGGCCACGAATCTCCAGATCTTGAGCGGACTGCAAGCCCAGCTTCAAAACGAAGAAGACGCGCTTAATGCCGCCAGGCAACAGCATGTCTACCTGCAAACGCTAGCCGACCAGTACCGAGCGATGCAGGGACCGACTGGAGCTGCCGATAATTCCTCTGCCGGGCTTCCAGCTCTTGACCAGGAACTGGACAGACTTAAGACGCAACTCGCCGACCTTAGTTCGCGCTACACCGAGCGGCACCCGGATGTCCGCAAGCTGAAGGAGCAGATCGCAAAAGACGAAAAAATTAGGGACCAACTGCTGGCTAGTCGGGAGACGACGAGCCCCGCCGCGAACGGTGGCAGCAACAGCTTGGCTCCAGTAAGCCAAAACGTAGAGCCGACGCAGGAGTCATTGTTGGCTCAAATTCGAAGCCAGTTGCAGTCCAATCAGGTAGAAATCACAAACCGTGAACATTCCATCGCGACGCTCAAAGGAAAAGTTGAGGAATATCAGGCTCGCCTAAATCAAGAACCTATACGGGAGCAGCAGTTGGCCGATCTGACTCGCGGTTATGACCAATCCAAAGCCAATTACGACGAGCTTCTCAAGAAGAAGAATGAATCGGAAATGGCCACGAACATGGAGCTGCTGCAACAGGGCGGGCGCTTCCGCGTCGTGGATCCGCCCGGCTTTCCCCAGAAGCCTGAATTCCCCAATCGCCTTATGTTCTGCGGTCTCGGTTTGGGTGCCGGATTGCTACTGGGTGTCGTAACCGTGCTAGCATTCGAAGGCTTGGACCACCGTGTCTATGATGAGCGGGAACTCAAAGATCTTCTGCCGATACCAGTGATGGCAGAAATTCCCGAGGTCATCGGACCGTTGGATGAGAAGCGTCAGCGACAACGTCTTTGGCTTAGCTGGGCTACCACGGGGCTGGTTGTCTGCTCGATTCTAGCGGGCTCGGCCTTTAGCTACTTGCGAGGATAGGTAAAATGTACAAATCCTTTTATCATCTGGACTGTAATCCCTTTGAGATTACTCCCGATCCCGCATTTCTCTTTCCCACAAAGAGGCACAACGAGGCTCTGGCAGCGCTCTATTATGGAGTGCGGCAGCACAAGGGATTCGTCGTGCTGACCGGAGAGGTCGGCACAGGCAAGACGTTGCTGCTTCGCTGTTTGCTCCACCTGTTGAAGAAAAGCAACGACGTTACATACGCCTACGTTTTCAACGGCCGGTTGACACCGGTTGAATTTCTCCAATATGTTGCCAATGACTTTCGACTTCCGGCAGCAAACAAAAACAAGAGCGAGCTGCTACTTGAGCTGGCCAACTACGTCATCTCGCGCGGTTCGCAGAATCTGACCACTGTTTTAGTGGTCGATGAAGCACATCAACTCGCGGCGAACATTCTCGAAGAAATTCGACTCTTGACGAATCTGGAAACAACGAAAACCAAGCTACTGCAGATCCTGCTGGTCGGGCAACCAGAGCTGGACGAGAAACTGGATTCGTTCCAACTCCGCCAACTGAAGCAGAGAATTGCGTTTCGTTCTCAGCTGGCACCGCTCGATGCGAACGAAACGAAGGGATACATTGAGCGCAGGCTTCAGCTAGCCGGTGCGAACTCCGACGCTTCCGCTTTGTTTCCGACACACACGGTCGAGGCGGTCTACCGTTATTCGGGCGGTATCCCCAGACTCATTAACACGATTTGCGAGAATGCACTGATCTCGGCCTACGCCAAAGGTGCCCTCGCCGTGACCCCAAGCATTATCGACGACGTTGCAGCGGAATTTCGCCTGGGAGTAGTGCACTCGGCCACGAGTGACAACAGCGCCGCATTCGGCGATCCGGAAGTGCGCAAAGCGGCGAGAGCTCTGCTCGACCTATACGACCGTCTAGAAAAGACTTCCGACTTGCGGGAATAACCCATTGGGGCGCCATTTCACATCATGAGAAAAGAGTAAGAGAATGAGCCATATTTTTGATGCTCTCCAGAGGTCTGAGTCGGAGCGGTCTGGTATCGAACTGGACGCTTCCGATATGCCCACCGAACTTTTGCAGATGGCGGAGTCTGCGAAGCCGGCGAACGCTGCAGAACTCGACGTGGCAAAGCAGCCTACTGAGACAGGAAACCTGGCCACCGAAATAATGAGCGGCGGGAGCCACGGCATACCCGCTGTCATAGATCCTTTCTCTCAATTCGAATCCCTTCCCGTTTCGTTGGTCACTGAGAGCAAACTCGTTTCCGCGACCGAGAAGGAAAGCCTGGCGGCGGAGAAATTCCGTTACCTCGCCGTGCGCCTAAGGCATCTCCAGCAGAAGAAGCCCTTAAACAGGCTGCTTATCACCAGCACAGTCCCGGAGGAAGGCAAGAGCATGGTCGCCGCCAATCTCGCTTGCTCTTTCGCCGGCAGAAAGCAGCAGCGCACCTTATTGTTGGAGGGCGATCTCCGGCGTGCGACCTTCGGTCACCAACTGGGGTTGGGCAAAATACAAGGCTTAACGGAATATCTTCAGGATTCCACTGCCTCCGTGATACCGGTTTACCGTCTCGAGGCTCTGGGAATCTGGATTCTCCCCGCCGGAAAAGCACCGCAGAACCCGCTCGAGCTGCTGCAAACGGGGAGGCTTTCAGTCTTAATGGATCAGCTCAGCAGCTGGTTTGACTGGATCGTCATCGACTCGCCCCCGGTTCTCCCTCTCGGCGACACGAGCATCTGGATGCGCCTGGCAGATGGCATTCTTCTGGTTACACGCCAGGGAACTACACAGCGGCAGCAGTTACAGAAAGGGATTGAAGCCATCGAGCCATCAAAACTGATCGGTGCTTTGGTGAACAGTTCACGAGAGGCTGCACACTCGTATTACGACCAATACTACA
>Ga0187782_10001843_pt1 | contig 15629 bp, 11 predicted proteins | sample 0715_SJ02_MP15_2_FD_132454 | JGI IMG/M metagenome (GOLD analysis project Ga0187782, IMG submission 132454) | Tropical peat soil microbial communities from peatlands in Department of Meta, Colombia - 0715_SJ02_MP15_20_MG | ecosystem: Environmental > Terrestrial > Soil > Wetlands > Peat | place...
ACTCCTCAGGAAGACTCGCTCGATGTGGAGATTGGCGGAGTCAATCTGAAGCCTCCTACCGACGGGGCGTTTCTTAGTGAAGCGGATCTTCCGAAAATCAAGGGAATTTTCTGGCACAACAACATTACGGCGTTTGCGCCCATGTTGCCGCTGAATGTGACGGTGGAGCACGGCGGGGCGCGGCAGGATGTGACGCTGCTGGGAACTTATTTCGCGAAAGAAATCTCCTACGGCGACGAACACTTTACGACCGGGGTGCGCACGACGCATCCGTGGTGGAAAGTTGCGGGCGCGTGGCCGCAGGACGAGTCGCGGGATGTGCTGGTGGGGGAGAAACTGGCGGCGAGGATCGGGGCGAAGGCTGGGGATCAGGTGGTGCTCGGGAATGCTCCCACTCTAGGCAAAATCCCCACTTCTGCCGCAAAAAGCGCGGCAGAAATGGGGCACCCGACTCAAGCTTCCGGAATCGCCACGTCTCGCAAAAACAGCGAGACGTGGGGCATCCCAGTCTCGTCTTCACTGTCGTCTTCTATCAGGATCAGCGGGATCGTTTCTACCGGCGGGGCGGAAGATGAGGAGATTGTGGCGCCGCTCTCGTTGGCGCAGGAAGTTTTGGGGCGGCCGGATGCGGTGCGGCGCGTGTACGTGAGTGCACTGACCAAGCCGGAAGACGCGTTTGGGCGGCGCGATCCCAAGAGCATGTCGGGGGCGGTGTATGACCGCTGGTATTGCACGCCGTATCCGGCGGCGATTGCGCTGCAGTTGACCGAGGCGATGTCGCATTCGCATGCCGAGCAGATTCGGCAGGTTTCGCAGAATGAAGGCGCGGTGCTGACGCGAATTGAAGGCCTGATTTTTCTGATCACGCTGGCGGCGTTGTTTGCCTCGGCGCTGGCGGTCTCGGCGGCGATGGCGACCACGATCTTTGAACGGCGCGCGGAAGTTGGGCTGATGAAAGCCTTGGGCGCGGGCAAGTTTGCGGTGGCGGCGATCTTTTTTGCCGAAGCCGCGCTGCTGGCTCTGATGGGCGGTTTGGCGGGATTTGGGATGGGGGCGGTGCTGGCGCATCAGATTGGGCGATCGATCTTTGGATCGCAGATTTCGATTTCACCGGTGCTGCTGCCGGTGATTCTGGCGATTGCGGTGATGGTGACGTTTGCCGGGAGTGCGGCGGCCATACGGCGGGCGGTTGCGCTGGATCCGGTATTCGCGCTGCGGGGGGAACTGTGAGCGCTCCGGTCTCGCAGGCGGCGCGGGAGTTGGCGGCGAACCGCGGCAAGCGTCCGCAGACTTCCATGATGGTGCGCATGCTAGTGCGGGCTGCGGTTTTGCGGCGCGGACGGGCGCTTTCTGCTTTGTTTGCGATGGTTGTCGCTGCGGCCGTTGCTACGGCAATGCTGAATCTGTTTGTGGATGTGCAGGCGAAATTGCGGCGGGAGTTTCGGAATTATGGGGCAAACATTGTGTTGGTGGCGAATGGCAGTGCTTCCCTTCCCGCCGATGCGTTGGCGCGGGTGGATTCGATCCTCGCCGGACATGGCACGGCTGCTCCGTTTGCGTTGATCGTTGCGCGCACCGGCGATGGTCAGCCGATTGTGGCGGTGGGAACGGATTTCGAACGCGTGCGGCAGTTGGATCGGTGGTGGCAGGTGAGTAGCTGGCCAGCGGATGCGAGTTCCGACGTTCCCACCCCTTCGGCAAGCTCAGGGCAGGCTCTAGTCGCAGAAAACGCGCCTAGGGTGGGGCACCCGAGTTCGGAGTCGTCCGAAGGGCACCTGGTTCCGGGTTTGATCGGCGTGCGGGCTTTGCCGATTGTTTCTCCGAAGAGACAGGCGTTTGATTTGAGTTTTCAGGGAAAAACTCTGCTTGTGGGCCCCGCGGGCACGGTGCAAACGGGAGCCGCTGAGGACAGCCGGGTGTACATCTCGCTGGTGCATTTCGAAGCTTGGACCGGAGTGCAACCTTCGACGATTGAGGTTGCGGCCAGTGGATCGCCGGAGGAAGTTGCCGGCATCATGAAGCAGTTGGCGCAGGCGCTGCCTGCGGCCGATGTGCGGCCGGTGCGGCAGATCATGGAAGGCGAGGCGCGGGTGCTGGGCAAGACGCGGGCGACGTTGCTGGCGGCGGCGGCGCTGATCATTCTGACGGCCGCGCTGTGCGTGCTTTCGACCTTGATGGGATGGGTGTTCGACCGGCGGCGCGATTTCGCGATCATGAAGGCGCTGGGGGCGTCCGAGCGCTTGATCACCGGCTTTTTTGCGGCGGAGGCGGCGGCGCTGGGCGCGACCGGCGCGGTGGTTGGATTTCTTTTGGGCATCGGCATCGCGGCGTGGATTGGGCGCGCGAACTTTCATGCTCCCGTGGTTCCGCGATTCAGTGTGCTGCCGATGGTGGTGGCTGGTAGCATGCTAGTTACGCTGATTTCGGCGATTCTGCCGATGTCGCTGCTGCGGCGCGTGGAACCGGCGGTGATTTTGAGGGGCGAGTGAGATGATCCAGATCAAAAATGTCAGCAAGCTCTACCCTGCGAAGGAAGCCGGCAACGGCGCGGGCAAGGACGAAAGTTCGATTCATGCCCTCGACCACGTTTCGCTGCATGTGACCAAGGGCGAATGGGTGTCGATCATGGGGCCGTCGGGATCGGGGAAATCGACGCTGGTCAATCTGATTGGCTGCCTGGACCGGCCGTCCTCGGGTGAGATTTGGTTGGATGGGGAGAACGTCGCAGCGATTTCTGCGGCGGATCTGAACCGCGTGCGGGCAGAAAAAATTGGATTCATCTTTCAGCAATTTCATTTGATTCCGTTTTTGACTGCAGTAGAGAACGTCATGCTGGCGCAGTACTTCCACAGCATGACCGATGAACAGGAAGCGATTGAGGCGCTGGCGCGCGTGGGATTGGGAGACCGGGCGCATCATCTTCCCTCGCAGCTTTCCGGCGGCGAACAACAGCGTGTGTGCATTGCGCGGGCGCTGATCAACGATCCGCGCATTATTCTGGCGGATGAGCCGACGGGCAATCTCGACGCGCAGAATGAGGAAATTGTTTTGCGGCTGCTGCGTGAGTTTCATCAGCAGGGACGGACGATCGTGATGGTGACGCATGATCCGGTGATGGCGCGGCTGGCCGACCGGCGCATTGAACTGCATCACGGCAAGATTGCGTCGCAGGAAATCTTTTCGCTGGCCGACGAGGAACAACTGGACGAGGTTTTGGAGGAACTCTGGGTGCTGGCGGAAAACGGAGAGATAGCGGAAGTCGAGCGTATGGAAGTGCACGGGGCGCTGCCGGTGAGCCTGGCGATTGAGAAGATGATTGAGTTGGGGTTGGTGGTGTCGGCGCCGCATCCGCCCGAGACGCACGATCATCGGCCGTTTGTGAATCCGTGCCATGAGGCGCTGAAGCCCGTCTCGTCATCATCGGGTGATGGCACGCTGGTTGTGGAACTCACGCCGCGCGGGCGGGAGAAAGCGGGGAATATTATCCGGCGGCATCGGCTGGCGGAGCGGCTGTTTACCGACAGCCTGGCGATGGACAGCGAGAGCGAGATCGAGCAGCAGGCCTGCAAGTTCGAGCACATCCTGTCGCCGGAAGCGACGGACAAGATTTGCACGTTCCTGGGCCATCCGAAGACTTGCCCGCATGGGGCGCCGATTCCGCCGGGGGAGTGCTGCGGGCGGGGCAGCGAATTCCGCGAACTCATGAAGAGGATGGATCACGTTGACTCAGGCGGTCGGCATTTCACCCGGGACGAGATGAATGAGAGGAAATGACGCTCAGAGTGACCACTCGCCGTCCTATCATTGGCGTCTTCGATTCCGGCTTTGGGGGGCTTACCGTCCTTAAAGCGCTACTTAAGTGTATTCCCGGAAGTGATTATATTTATTTCGGTGATACGGCTCGGCTGCCTTACGGGTCGAAGTCCGTGGAAACCGTTGCCCGTTATGCGGTTGAGGCTGCGCATTACCTGGAATCGCATGGGGCGCAGATGCTGGTGATTGCTTGCAACACGGCCACCGCGCTTGCGCTGGACCGGATCTCGGTGGCGGCGAACGTTCCCGTCGTGGGCGTGGTCGAGCCCGGGGCCGAGGCGGCGGCCAGAGCCACACACAACAAGAAAATCGTGGTCATTGGCACCGAGGCAACGGTCAGCAGCCATGCTTACCGCAAAGCTCTGGAAGCGCGCGGTCTGAGCGCACGCGAGAAGGCTTGCCCGCTGCTGGTGCCTCTGGTCGAGGAGGGCTGGATCGACCATGCAGTAACTGAGCAGATCGCGCGCATCTACCTGAGCGAGGCGTTTGCCGAGGGATTTCACGACGCCGATACGCTGGTTTTGGGCTGCACACATTATCCGCTGTTGAAGCCCTTGCTCGACCGCGTTGCGCCCGGGCACGTGAACATTGTGGATTCAGCCGAGTCTACTGCCAGCGCAGTTGCGGCACACTTTCGAGAATTGGTGCCGCGCGCGGTGTCGGCCGAACAAGAGCGTCGCGCCCAGCCGCGGCTGAAGTTCTTTGCCACCGATTCGACGGAAAAATTTCGCCGGCTGGGCGAGCGCTTTCTCGGTCACACCATTGACGACGTGCACCACGTCGATCTGAAGGAATAAGCGGCGGTAAGAACGGACCTGAGACCTTGGACCTCGGCTGGCCCGGGATCACCACAGAGGACACCGAGGAACACAGAGAAAAAAACGGGTGGGTCGCATGAGAGAAGCCCCGCTTTTCGGACCGCAGTGTGGGTGGAGGAAACCTGCCGCAAGATTCGGATAGCGATTCCCTGCCCGTCCAGATTACTGTGTCGGGCGAACCCCGAGTGCAATCCAATCAAAATGGAAACGCTTCCATGCATCCTCTCGACAATGTGATCTGGCAGGCGCTCACCACGCGACAGGCGGAGTTTGCCGAGGTTTGCGGTGAGGCACGAAGGTTTATCCCGGAAGTGACTTCGCTGACTGCCTTCCGCGAACCGAGTGTTGAAGGCTACAGATCGCTCGCAGGGCTGATGCCTCCGGGCGGCACAGCGCTGTTGTCTCTCGCCGGCCGATTTGAGTCGGCACCCGGTTGGGAACTGGTGCTTACGTTTCCGGGGTTGCAGATGGTTTGTGAAAACGGCGATGCCGTTGATTCGGCTGACAGCGCTGCACCCTCCTCGTCTCCAAGCGCAGAACTTGGTTCGCGCGACTCCGGCGGCATGGTCGAACTGGCCACGCTGACCAACCCGGGGCCGTTCGGGCCGCGCACTCATGAGTTGGGGAAATATCTTGGCATCCGGTCCGAAGGTAAGCTGATAGCGATGGCGGGCGAACGGCTCAAAGTGCCGGGCTATACCGAGGTCAGCGCCGTGTGCACGCATCCGGAGCACACGGGCAAGGGATACGCGCGAATTCTAATGTTGGAGATCATGCGCGGAATCCGGGATCGCAACGAGATTCCATTTCTGCACGTGCGGGAGAGCAACACCCGCGCAGTGGAGCTTTACGAGCGGCTGGGATTTCGGACGAGGATGGTGGTGCAGTTCACGGTGCTCAGGAAGATTTAGAGTCCGCGTCACGGGGGCTAAAGCCCTTTTTCTGTGGCGCTTGTCGCGGCGCTGAAGCGCCGCTCTTCCACGGTTGGCCCCAGCGTTGGGCAGTAAAAAGGATCTAGTACAGGTGGAAGTCGACCTGGATTTGGATGGGGACGCGGACGGGGTGGCCGTCTTTCATGGCGGGCTCGAAGCGCCAGTTGCGGACCGCTTCGATAGCCTTCTCGTCGAGGCCCATGCCCAATGCGCTGACGACGCGGATATCGCTGGGGCGGCCGTCGACCCCGACAATCAATTCGACCACGCAGATTCCCTGATATTTGGCTTTGCGCGCTTCCTCAGAGAATTCCGGCTCGGGCGCGTAAATCTGCCGCGGCGGCGAGACTCCGCCCCCGACGTGATAAAGGCCGCCGCCCGTGCCTCCGCCTTCGCCGGGACCGAAGCCCGGCCCTTTGCCTTTGCCAACGCCCCCGCCTTCACCTTCGCCAATGCCGCCGCCGGAGCCGGTACCGTTCGAAGGCAGCGTGGCATGCGACAGCGGATCGCCAAGGTTCGGCATATTGAGCTGCGCTTGCAGTCTAACTTGAGGCGGGATCACGATGGTCGGTTCAACCGGCAGCTTGGGGGCGGGGTTGCGAATCACCGCGGCCGGAGGCGTGATTTGTTGCATGGAGAACTTCGGCAGCTTGCCCCGGCTGGCTTGCAGAACGTCGCGGTCGCCGCCTCCGCCACCGCCGCCGGATTGGGTTTTGGCGGGCTTCAAGGCAGGGATGTCGCCAGTATCGATCAGAATAGTCGACGTGGCCCTAACTGGAGTCGCAGCTGCCACCACGTGGCGCGCGACCAGGATGGTAGCGAGGGAAAGCACCGCCGCAGCGACGGTCAATCCGCCCAGACCGAAGCCTCCAACCCGGACGTTCGAATAGTGGCTCCAAATGTCTTTGACTGGGATTGGTTTGGATTCCAGCTTGAGTGGCGGAAGTTTTTTGGGAAAGAAAAAGTCATCCAACCCGCGGAGAAGCGATTTGTATAGCGGCTCTTCAAAGCCCTGATCGGTGATGAGCAGGTGCAGTTCGGGCTCTTTTTCCGCGACGTTCGCAGTGATTAATTCGGATCCCATAATTCTGGTTTGATCAGCTTACCGCTTTGCGCCGGCTGCTCGCATCGCATCCGGCAGGCTTAACTATCGTGAAAACTTGTCCTTACAACCCCTATAGAGAGATGATCGCCACCCGCGACCGGTTGCTTCCATTTGTTTCCGATTTTGCCTTCCCCAGCGACACTCGGCCGCTTGGGAAGTCGGCCAAGCCCTCATCCTCTTATTAAAATTGTAACGCCACTCGCAGAATTTCGACAGTGCATTTTGTTGTGCCAATAATCGATGAGTCATGCCTGTTTGTCACTGAGGTCCGGAAGGAGGGACTAGACGAAGGCAGCAAGTTGAGCCGAGCGCGCCGATCAAAAAGCTTCCTCGATCACCGTGGGACGAGTTGCACGGTGCAGTGTCCATAGCTGGTGTTGGCCCACACTACATTGAACATTTCGCCGTCCCAGATATTTAGAGTGCCATATCCGGAGGCCGTGCACACTCCGGCGGTCGGGCAGCCAATCGTGCCCGAGATTCCGTAGTTCTGCGTTCCAACCGGGACCCCCGAGACCGCGTAGCTGTTGCCTGTGGGCCGGAACGATTTGTTGCCGATGTTCATATTCAGGTAGAGGCTGCAGGCGTACCAATCGCCCGTGTAGTCTACGGTGATGTTGGCAAACTTCGGTCTGGCGGCTTCTCGGGCGGCCTCTTCCTGCTGTCTTCTGCGTTCGGCGGCGGCAGCGGCGGCTTCTTCCTGCCTTCTGCGTTCGGCGGCAGCGGCCGCCGCTTCTTCCTGCCTTTTGCGTTCGGCGGCGGCAGCGGCGGCAGCCCATTCCTCGTCCTGTTTCTTGCGGGCGGCTTCTTGCTGTGCCGCGGCGTTACGTTCTTCTGCGCCCAGGGGCAAATCGACCACCTGTTGCCCCAGCCCGCTCACTGTAACGGTCTTTTCAATTTGAAAACCTGAGGAGGGATCCTTCGCCTGCACCACGTGCTGTCCCTGGCCAATAGGAATCTTGGCAACGTCGCCGCCCGCGAGCCGCTTGACTTCCGTGCCGTCCACCGACACGATGCAGGCCGCGTCGGGATTCAAGAGCAGGGTCGCCTGGGTGGGCTTCGATTCGTTGCTTTGGGTTCCGGAGCTTGGTTTTCCGGGGGCAGGGTTGGAAGGAGTTTGGTCCGTATGAATGGGTTGAGATGCGGAGGGCTGAGTCGCGGTCTTGTCTGGCTTGGGCCAGAAGGCATACGCGAGCGCTGTCCCGATGACGACAACGGCAGCCAGAACCACCAACGCATATTTCCTGAGATCGGCTTTCTTCGCTGGGCGAGAAGGCTCAAGGAGAAATTTCTGCGGTTCTCCCGGTCTGACCTGCGGAGGAGTGACCAGCTGGGGACTGACCAACGGCGCCGTGATCTGCTGTGTCTTAGGAACCGGGGAAGGAACCGGCGCCTCCAGCACCGTTTCCCGAACCGGTGGTGGAGGCAATTTCGCCGCCGCGAGTGCCTGGTCAAACTCCTCCGCGCTTTGAAATCGGTCGCTCTTCTCTTTGGCCAGCGCCTTTTCGACGCACTCAATGACCGCTCGCGGGATGTCGGCAGCGAGCTCGTTCAAAGGCGGCGGCGGAACGTTAAGGTGCGCATTCATCACCTGGAAGTCGGTGGTACCCTCGAACGGCACCTTGCCCGACAAAAGTTGATAGAGCGTGATGCCCAGACTGTAGATATCGGCACGAGCGTCGATGCCTTCGCCCTTGATCTGCTCGGGCGACATGTAGGTGGGCGTGCCCAGGGTGCCGGTGCGCGTTGCCATTCTTGACGGTCCGACGGCCTTGGCGATGCCGAAATCCATGATCTTGACGGTGCCGTTGCGTGTCAACATCAGGTTGCTGGGCTTGATGTCGCGATGCACCACGCCCTTGCTGTGGGCGAACGCGAGCCCCTGCAGCGTTTGCTGCGTCAGCGACAACGCACCCTTCCAGGGCAATCGGCCGCGTTTTTCGAGGATATCGGCGAAGGTTTCGCCCTCCAGAAGCTCCATGACGATCAGGCATTGCTCGTCAATTTCGGAGAACGCGTAGAGCACGGCAATGTTGGGATGGGTGAGATTGGCCTGGGCTTTGGCCTCAAGGCGGAAGCGGCGGAGCAGTTCGGGATCGTGTACGAACTCGGGCAACAGCACTTTGATCGCGACCGGCCGGTCCAGAGTCGTATCGACGGCGCGGTAAACGACTCCCATACCGCCGGCGCCGATCTTGCTTTCGAGAACGTAGGGCCCGATTGTGTTTTGATCCGGCATGGTCGGCTATAGATTAGCGAGATTCTAGCGCAGCCGTGCGCGATTGTCCCCGTATTTCCTAATGTTCGCTGTGTTATTTTTTTCGATTTCCCCGAATGGCCCGAACCAGATCGGGCAGCTTGGGAAGAATCGCCGAATATTTCAGCCAGGCTTTGTGATCGACCGCGGGAGCGCCGCTGACCAGCGCGCCGGCGGCGATGTCGTTGGCAACTCCGCTTTGCGGGGTGACGATGGCGTCGTCCCCGACTTTGCAGTGGCCGACGACGCCGACCTGGCCGGTGAGGATGGCGCGATTGCCGATCTCGGTCGATCCGGCGAGCCCGACCTGCGCGCACAGCAGCGCATCTTCGCCCACGCGCGAGCCGTGGCCCACTTGCACGAGATTGTCGATTTTGACGCCGCCGCCGATGCGGGTTTCGCCCACGCTGGCGCGATCGATGCAGGAATTCGCCTGCACTTCCACGTCGTCTTCGATCACAACCGGCGCGGGCTGGGGAATCTTGTGCCAGTGTTTGTCGGCAGTCTTGGCGAAACCGAAGCCGTCGGCGCCGATGACGACTCCATTCTGCAAGAGCACGTTGTTGCCGATGCGGCAGTTCTCGCGTACCGCGGCATGCGCGTGGGCGAAGAAGTTGTCGCCGATCTTTACGCCGCGGTAGATCACCACGTGAGCCAGCAGCACGGCGTTGGCGCCGATCTCGACGTCTTCGCCAATGACAACATAAGGCCCGATGTGCGCGCTCGGGCCGATGCGGGCGGAGGCATCGACCACCGCCGTGGGATGCACGCCCGGCGCATATTTCACTGGCTGATGAAACAGTTCGAGCGCGTGCGCGAAAGCAAGATAGGGGTCTTTCGCGCGAAGCATGGCCGCAGGAATGGCCGGGAAATCCTCAGAGACGATGACTGCGGCGGCTTTGGTGGTGCGCGCGGCGGCTGCATATTTTGGATTGGAGACGAAGGTGAGCTCGCCCGGCCCGGCGTGCTCGATGCCGTTAAGAGAAGTGATTTCGGTGTCGGGAGAACCGTTCTCCAGGCGCAGGTTCAGGGCGGAGGCGATGGCGGAGAGTTTCATTTGTTCTTGGTGCAGGCGCGACTAAATCCTACACCACCCGAGAAGCCGCGAGGTGAATGCGCAGGCACGATCCGGAGCGGATCTTCGAGCCGTGCCGTCTCTGCGGGGGCTCTCACTCCACGATCAGAGCGAATCCGGTCTGGCTGGTGGTCGTTCCGCTGGTGGCGGTGACGGTTACAATCGATGTTCCCTTCGGCGTCCCCGGGTTTCCACCGCCTCCACCTCCCCCACCGCCGTTGCCCCCTCCCCCGCCGCACCCGGGCAACACCATGAGTCCCGCCAGCATGATGAGAATGAGCAGGGCGCGTTGTTTCCTGCCGCCGAAGAACATCGCGGGAAGGATAAGGCCGACGCCCAGGACCCAGGGCATGGATTGGCCTGTTCGCCGGTCCGCCTGAGCTTTGGTGGTGGGAGCCGTGGTGGTCACTGTAATGCCCACAGTGGTGGCGTTGTACGTGCCGTTTGCCGATACGGTCGACGGGCTGAACGTGCAAGTGGATTCGGAAGGCAGCCCCGAGCAGGCAAAGCTGATGGTCCCGCTAAATCCGGTCGAATTGGACACGCTGAGTGACGAGGCCCCGGTGGCGCCAGGAGCTGTGACGACCACCGTCTGCTGGGCCGATGGAATCGTCGCAAAGAATCCCGCGCTGATCGTGAATGTCTGCGCCTGCGTTGTGCTGCTTGGGTTGAAGCTGGGATCGCCACTGTAGCTTGCCGAGATGGTGTGCCTCCCGGCGTCGAAATTGAAGACTCCGTTTGGATTGGCGGTGTTACCCTCGCTGTTCAAGGTGAAGGTGCTTCCGCTGGGAATCGGCCCGAACGTATCGCTGAACGTCACGGTCCCGGTCGGGACGCCGTACCCCGACTGCCCCGCCACGTCCGCCCGCACATAGACGAAGCTGCCGAATGGCCCGCTGGTAAACGGAACGGATTGCCCGTTCGAGTTGGCCGTCACGACAGAGACGGTTGTGGTGCTCGGCTCAGGGTTTATCGTGAACCAGTTTGTACTCGCCGAACTGCTAGGAGCATAGGTTTCATCGCCTGCATAATAGGCGGTCATCAAATAGCTCCCCCCTGGAATGTCAGGAGCCTGCGAGGAAACCGATCCACCAGAAAGAGTCCAATATCCCAAACTACTGTCTCCCGCAGCCGAATTGCTGTATGCAATCATGAATACATCGCCCGTCGGAGTACCGTTGCCACTATTCGGAGTTACGGTGATTGAAAACGGCACCGGAGTACCGTGCGTGATGGTAGCTGCCGCCATCGAAAGCGTTGTGGTGGTGGGGTTGAATGTTACGCTATTCCAATTATTGACCAGATTGGTAACATTAACGGACCCTAAGCCTGTTGTTTGGTCGTATCCCACTCCCGCTTGATAGTCCGACCCCACCTCGCCGGGCACAACGTTATTGCCGACGGTTATATCGTTAAAAATGCATGTGCTCGCAGGCAGGGTGCTAGTGTTTGAGCCGTTGCACTGCGAGGGATATGCGCTTTCTGTGGCCGCTAGGCGATACAGAATGTAGTTCGCCGGCCCCATGCGCACCGCACTATCATTTACAACGTCCGCAAATTTCTGATCCACCAGCGCCATGATACCCGCGAATGACGGGGTCGACGCCGACGTTCCGCTGACAAAGTAGACATAAACTTCTCCTTGATCATTCGGGACGCAAGAACCCTCAAGGCAAAGCAAATAAGGATCATGTTCTGCCGCGGTCAGAGAGACATCCGGCAGGTCGCGCACGCCATCATCGGGAATGCCTGCCACTCCATACTGCCAGTTGGGCTTCGGTACTCCTGGTGTAGTTCCCACTCCACTCGCAATGTTTCCCGCGCTCGCTCCGCCACTTCCTGCCCAAAGGCCATTCGTCAGGCTGCTCTCATTCCAAACATCTTCGGGAATGTAAGAGATTGCTGTTTCCGCGAACGGTGCCGCCGACGTCCAGTACTTGCCGGTATTTCCGTTCTCGTTAAACATCGTGCCGCCGACAGCGATGTCATATGCAGTGGATGCCAGATAGTTCACAGAAATCGGATGCGTCGCAGGTGCAACGCTCGGATCGTCGCACCCTTCAGCTCCGTTATCGCCTGCAGCCACGAAATACGTAATCCCTTCCGCAGCAGCTTGCTCTGCCATTGCGCCGTGCCCAGCCAGATCCGCATCGGTCGCGTACAATTCGCAAGCGCTGAAGCTCTCCGTCATGATGGCCGCCAAGTCCTTTTCGATAATGTAGTTCTCGGACAGGTCGACACCATCAGTTGTATTAGTCGTCGCAGAGACGACGAAGTTCAGGCCAGCAATCGGTGCAATGGCGCCCGACCACGTCATATCCAAGGTTGCCTCCGCTTCCTCGCCGCCTCCCAAGTCGCCAGGGTCAGGCCCGTCTAAAGTTATGTTAAAAGGCCCGCCGTTAAGCCCGAATACGTCGTGAAAATTTTGAATATCCTGACCACCATTGAATAGATCACTGCGCCCGACCACTGCAATGCTGATTCCGCCGCCATTGATGCCGACGTCATAAATCGGATTGATGTTGTAAATAACGGCGTAATCTTCCGGGCCTAACGCGTTGATCGCCGGTTGGCCGTTCTGCGGCGGGAACGTCACTTGCGGCCTTCCTCCTTTTCCGTGCACCAGCTTTGCCGCAACCTTTTCTCCCGTGAAGTGAATCGTCGGCTTCTTGATGAAGTTGTGCAGCGTCAGCACTCCCGCTACGGCGGGCGTGAGCGCGGTTGGAATGCTGGGATCGTTCGCATTGGCCCAGTGTTGTTCGCTGTTCACCAGGTATTTGTGGATGGTGGTGTGAAACGTTTCCTGCACCTGACCGGCGGTGCCGGAGAATTCGAGCACGGTGCGGCCCTTGGTCGTTCCTACCTGAAATCCATGCGACTGCAGCCATGCCGTGATGGTTTGCATGTCGGTGTCGGTTGGTCCGAACTGGCGGCCGAACTCGTCCGGCGTTAGCCATTTGTGGTAACTGGGAGAGCGTTTGTCCTGCTGATCGTCCAGCAGTGTCCGCAGCGCCCACTCCTGCGCCGGGCTGCGCTTGAGCACCAGCAGCATGCGGCGCAGCGGCAGGTCGGCCGATGCCGTTCCCAAATCAAACTCCGGCCGCGCCAGGGGATGGGTATTTCCCCGCAGCGTGGTCAGTTGCGACTCGTCCACAGCGGCCGTAATGAGCGGTGGCCGCGCCGTGGGCAAACTTGTACCGTCTTGAGCAAAAGCGGGGCCGCATAGACCGAGCGCGACCAAAAGGCTAACCAGAATTGCCGCAGAGGAATGCCGACACTTCGGCGAGAACACTACGAGTGTGCGCATGGACCACCTACCAGCTGGGATGTTACACATCCAACCAGAGCGAACCGAATGGAGGAAGGAGGGAGCCGGTTCGTCCGCTAGACCACACAACACTACATCGGCGGTGGAGAATTTACAAGGATTCGGAGCACTCAGCCGTCCTCCGCTGGAATCCGCTCCCCGAAGCCAACCCATGAACTAGTCAATATTGACAGGGGCAAAGCCCCGTGTTAACGATTAATTCAGCGCGCCCCTCTTTCGCCCGTATCGAGCACATCCGTCACAGACTGGGGAGTGAAGCATGAGTTTTTCGGCAGTCTTGCGCTGTCTGGTGTTTGCCTGCGCTACGCTCACCCTGGCAGCCGCGCAAACCTACACCATTACCGACCTGGGCACGCTCAAGGGCGACAATGAATCGAGCGGATTCTGGATCAACAGCTCCGGCGACGTGGTAGGCTGCTCCGACACTGAGACCGTGTACGGCTATCCCTGCACCGGACTTGTCCCTGGCCAGCACGCCTTTCTTTGGACCAAGGCAGGCGGCATGCAAGACCTGGGTACTCTCTCTGGTGGAACGGTGAGCGCCGCTCAGGGCATCAACGGCGACGGCGTTGTGGTTGGGTACTCTAACGAAGGCGGTAATCCTGCCACCAACTTCGAGGCAGTGCAATGGTCGGCTGCCGGGGTCATGACCGATCTCGGCACGCTCTCCAACGGCTCTGCCAGCGCGGCGTTCGCCATCAACGCTTCGGGAGAAATCGCCGGGGATTCCTTCAACAGCCTGGGCATCGTGAAGATTACCAGTTGGAGCAACGACAAAATCGCGAATCTCGGCGGCCTGTCCGGCGCCATTTTCAGTGCGGGCCTCGCGATCAACAACGACGGCGAGATTGCTGGCGAATCCGTGTACAGCTACGGCCCCCCCTTTACCTCACACGCTTTCCGGTGGACCGGTTCCACGCTCGTCGATCTGGGGACGCTCGCGGGCGGCATCACCAGCATGGCCAACGGAATCAACAATGCAGGAACTGCGGCCGGCCAATCCGACGGCACTTCGACCGGAGGCCTTTGGCACGCGGTCAAGTGGAATACTTCGAACGAAATCGAAGACTTGGGCGTGCTGACCGGTGGGACTTATAGCGTTGCTTTCGCGATCAACGAGTCGGAGGTGGTGGTGGGCTATGGAAACATCTCGGACAACGCCGCCCACGCCATGGTATGGACCTCGGCCAACGGCATGCAGGATTTGAATGACTTGATTCCCGCCCACTCGGGCTGGGTGTTGATCAACGCAAACGCGATCAACGGTTCGGGACAGATTACCGGGTATGGAACGAAGGGTGCGCATAACCATGCGTTCTTGCTGACGCCGAAGAATTGAGCGGATTCTCAACCTTCGACTCTCCGGCTGGATTCTCAACGAATAAGGGCTGTACAATTGGGCCAGGTCGGAGGGCGTGCCGATATGGCTGTGGTCGACGACGTGCGCAAGGCAATGCAAGACTTTCTTGCGCCAGAACTGAAATCTGCAACCGTTCGCCTCGATGCCATTGAGAAACGTCTCGACAGGATGGAAGGCAAACTTGACAGTCTGCGTGCTGAGATTAGCAACGATGTGCGATCTCAGATCGACCGACTCGTGGACGTCTTCCGCGTAAACCAAAGGTTGGAGCAACTAGAGCACCGCCAGAAACGGCTCGAATCCAAGCAATAGCACGGCAGCCCTGCCAAACTTCGATAGCCTTCCCTTGAGAATTGAGCTTTACTCCTCAAACATCGGTACCTGGCGCTGATCCTCGCCGCGCATCGGGCGCGGCTTGCGGCGGGTGGCGCCGATTACGGCTAGCACCGTCAGCGATTCCAGCGCAGTGCGGGGCACGAAGATGCGCTGCGTGTTGGAGCGCTGGTCGGGAGGGTTGACGAGATATCCTTCCGGCAGGGCTTGCAGCAGATCGGCGGGCATGAGGCCTTCGAGCACCTCGCTGTCTTTGAAGCGCAGGCGCACCCACAGGCCCTCGCTCCGCGGACGCGAAGTGAACGTCTTCCGCGCCAGGGCCTCGGCCTCGCCGAACTCGCGCACGAAATAAACGCCCTTGATTTCCCGCAGATCGATGGAGATGACGGTCCCTGAGGTGTTGAGAACCTCAACTTTGCCTTCGTTGACGAACTGCGCTCCGGACACGTATCCGGAGACCGAATCGCGGTCCAGTTTGCGGACGATGACTTTTTTGTGCGTAGCCATGCAAGCAGGGCTCAGTGCCCAGTTGTCAGTACCCAGTTATTGGTCCCTTCGGCGCGGGGTCAGCACACTGTTCAGCCTGGATACCTAGAACTGGGTACTGG
>Ga0187782_10001844_pt1 | contig 15624 bp, 14 predicted proteins | sample 0715_SJ02_MP15_2_FD_132454 | JGI IMG/M metagenome (GOLD analysis project Ga0187782, IMG submission 132454) | Tropical peat soil microbial communities from peatlands in Department of Meta, Colombia - 0715_SJ02_MP15_20_MG | ecosystem: Environmental > Terrestrial > Soil > Wetlands > Peat | place...
AAAGCCATCTACATTCTTTGTGTGAGGCAGTTGAAGCGTTACGTCCGGTCTCCGGCGCGAATCATCGGGTCGCTCGGGCAGCCAATCCTCTTTCTTGTCGCGCTGGGATTCGGATTGCGGGCTATGTTTGCGCGCGCCGGGCAGGGAAACTACATCGATTTCCTTTCGCCGGGAATCGTGTCCATGGCGATTCTCTTCAACGCCGTTTTCTCAGGAATCGAAATTATCTGGGATCGGCAATTCGGCTTCCTAAAGGAGACACTGGTCGCGCCGGTTTCGCGGATGGAGATCGTGCTAGGCCGAATGCTGGGCGGCGCGATCGTGGCGTTCGTGCAGGGAGTGATCGTGCTGGTGATCTGCTTGATCGCGGGATTCCGGATCACCAACTCGCCGTACGTGTGGCTGACGGTGGTTTTCATGTTTCTGATTTCGCTGCTGTTCGCAGGCATCGGGACGGTGTTCGGTTCGGTGCTGCAGGACATGCAGGGATTCCCGCTAATTATCAATTTCATTATTATGCCGATCTTCTTTTTTTCGGGCGCGCTGTTTGCGGCGAACGGGCTGCCTAAAGCGCTGCAGCTTTTGCTGCGGCTCAATCCATTGAGCTACGGCGTGGACGGGCTGCGCGGGGCGTGCAGCAGCGTGTTCGCGTTCGGGCTGGCGACGGATTTGGCCGTGTCGATTGTGTTGACGGCACTGCTGCTCGCGATCGGGAGCTACTTCTTCTCGAAAATTCAGCTTTAACAGGAAAAGTGCCGCGCGGAAGATCGCGGCTTCTGGCCTGAGTGCCGGGCACGATGTATTGTGCAACTAGAAAACCATCAAGCAGTTGGCAACGCGTTAATGGCGAGGCGCTCGTCGCGGCCCGGATCGTCGACAACTTTGCATTCGTCGTTGAAGACCATGGTGGCGCGCGACTGCGTATCGTAAGCAGGCCAGTGCGGCAGGCCGGGCGTGTTCGGATTCCCTGTGCGCGCGAAGGCGGCCCACGCCGTGCTCACTTTCTCCGCGAGCGGCGCGAGATCGGCGCCGGTGCCATTCATCCCTGTGGTTTTGTCCGTGTTGTCGAAGACGAATGCAAGCTCGATGCCGTGCGGAGAGCGCAGTTTGCCGCCCAGCACCGGGCTGCGCCAGTCGAAGATGTACATGTAGGCGGGCGCGGCGTGCTGCGCGGCTTTGCGCTCAGCCTGCGTGATGGCGTTCATGCGCATCATCCGGTCGGTCGTGACGGCGAAGTAGATGTCGCTCGGCGAAGCATTGGGCTGGTCTTTCTTGTAGAAGGCGAGTAGCGAATCGAGCTGCGCGTCATCGGTGAGATGCAAGTACGATTTGAGCTTTGTCCGCATGTCGGCTTCGTTCAGTGAAAAGAGCGACCCGTCGGCGATACCGAGAAGCGCGGTCGATTCCGTGCCGTTCGTGCCAATCAGCATGGGAACGTTCGCCGATTGCGCGGGCGCATCGGGGTCAAATGGCTGGCGTGGGAGCGAGCGGCCGTCGACCACAGGACCGAGGCGAATCGAATTGGGTCCGGTCATCGCGCGAAGAGCAGCGAGCATGTCGTTCATCGAAACCTTCTGGAGATCGTCGACGCGATCCGGTGCGATTTTCAGCTGCGCGAGATATTTGCGCGCGGCAGCATCCGCATCCGCGCGCGTGTTGACGCGGAGCGTCGAGCCGCTCTCGACAATCGCCTTATGAAACAGGCCCTTCGCCGGCGGCATAGCCATCAGCACGCTGACTTTTCCTCCGCCGCCCGATTCGCCGAAGATCGTGACATTGCCGGGATCGCCGCCGAAATGCGCAATATTGTCGCGAACCCATTCGAGCGCGAGCAGGCAATCGAGCATGCCCACGTTGCCTGAGTCGGCGTATTTTTCGCCGCCCACACCGCCGAGATAGAGATACCCGAAAACATTCAAGCGGTGATTGATGCCGACGACGACAACGTCGCGTTTGCGCGCGAGGTTCGTGCCGTCGTAGGTGGGCGCGCCATCCGAGCCAGCTGTGTAGCCGCCTCCGTGCAGCCACATCATCACGGGCCGCTTGCCGCGCAAGCCCGCCGTCCAGACATTGAGCACGAGGCAATCCTCGCCGACGCCGCCCGGGCCGAAAACGTCGCCCATGGCCATGCGGATATCCGAGCCCGTGGCGGAGGAGAGATTTTGCGGGGCCATCGTGCCGTATTGGAGCGCATCGAAAACACCGGTCCAGGGCTTGGGCGGCGTGGGCGGCAGGAACCGCGCGACGCCTTCGGTCGATGCGCCGTAATGAATGCCTTTGAAAATCTGGACGCCGTCCGCCGAAACCCCGCGCACCTTGCCATACTGCGTCGCAACGACGGGACCTGTGTTGCCGTCGGCTGCGAAGAGCGCGCGAGCCAGCGGCGACGGGAGCGCGGCGACGCCGGCTCCGATGAGGGATTTCCTGATCAATTCACGACGTTGAATCATGGATGAGCTCCGTTATCCCCAAATCGTTCGCTGGAAGAGAGGCCCTTCGACTGCGCGCCCGATCCGCTTGCGGCGGAAGAAAGCCGCTCAGGATCACGCCCGTCGAAGAAGCACTACGACGCGCTGGCGATCTCCGGCGCCAAACCCTTGACCGTGAGCTTCTCGGGCGGTGTGGGCATGGCGGCGAAGACGACTGCGACGATTCCGATGGCCGCCAGCATGGCGTCCAGCTCGAATGATTTTACGTAGCTGCCGTATCGATCGAAAATCATGCCGCCGACCAGCCCGGCAGGTGATGCGATGGCGGACGTGAGGAAAATGAACATCCCGCTCAGTTTCGGATAGGCCTTGGGGCCGTAATAGTGGCCGATCATCGTGTTGGTACAGCTGTAAGTCCAGCCGTAGGCGATGCCCTGCAGCGCCGACGCCACGTAGGCCAATTTTAGAGCCTGCGCGCTCGACGTGAAAGCCAAATAGGAGCTGATGAAGTAGAGGCTCGCGCCGAGCACGAAAACGAGGCGGGCATTCAGATAATCCATCAGCAATCCACCGAGCCAGCGGCCGCCGAGCGTACCGAGCGTGAGCAGGCTGATTCCCCAGGAAGCCTTGGCGGGAGTGATCCCGACGCCGGTGAGATGCTCGACCCAGTGGGCGATAAACAGGAAATACGGGAACGTCGCGGCGATTCCGGCGATGGCGACAAGCCAGTAAGCGAGGGTGCCGTAAGCCTGGCCGGCGGTCCATTCGTGCTTCGTTGCGAGCGCGTCGGTGCGCGAAGGCTGCGCCTGCCGTTCCTCGGGCAAGCCGTCGACCGTCTGGCCCATCGACTCAGGGCTTTCCCGAACGAAGAGAAACGCGATCAAGCCGGACACCACCATGGCGCAGGCGACGATGCGCCAGCCGAAGTGCCAGTTGCCGCCGCCGGCCCGCAGCAGCTTATCGAGCAGCGGCGAAAGCGCGAATCCGGAAATTCCCGAGGCGGAGAGCGTGAGGCCCATCATCGCGCCGCGATAGCGGCGGAACCATCGGGTGACGCCGGTAGCGCAAGGCACCAGCGTCGCGAAACTCATGCCCGTGCCGTTGACCACACCGAAGGCGACGAGGTAGTGCCACGGCTTCGATGCGAAGAAACCCAAGAACAAGGCGTTACAGCCGATAATGCAGGAGCCGATCATGAAGGTCTTGCGGATTCCCCATTTGACGATGGAGATCGCCACGAAAAGCGCGGCGAGTCCGACGAATAAATTGAGGATCGTGAAGCCCAGGCCGAGAGTGCTGCGTTTCATCTGGATGGCGTGAATCATGTAGCTGTTGATGATCGTTCCGCCGTAATACGGGAATCCCATGTTGATGAAATCGAGCAGGAACAAGACCGCAACCAGATTCCAGCCGTAAAAGCTCTTCTTGTCGGACACTCGGTTTCTCCCGTTTGCGATTGCGCGCTACCTTACGCTGCCACGCGGGCGACCGCGCTCGATTCGGTACTGTGGCGCGGCATCGTGGCGAAGAGGATGGCGACAATGCCGATCACGGTGATCGCAATATTCAACTGCCACGCACGAGCGTAGCCTCCGTACATGTCGAAAATCTTCCCACCGACCCAGCCCGCCGGTGATGCGCCGCCGGATGTGACGAGCAGCAGCGTGCCGGCCAGCTTCGGAAACGCCGACGGACCGTAGAAATGAGCGATGCAAGTGGTCATGCAGGTGAACGTCCAGCCGATGCCGAGGCCGTAGAGCACGGCGGCGGAGTTGACGATCGGCAGCGCATCTGGCCCAGCGTGCAACGCAGCGAGCGAGCCGACGAGATAGCAGCACAAGCCGATCATGAACGCCCAGCGTGCGGCCATCGTATCCACCAGCCATCCGCCGATCAACCGGCCGGCAATGCAGGCGACGGTGAAGAGTCCGAGCGAAAACGCGGCGTCGCCCGATGACACGCCGACGTTTTGCAAATGCAGCAGCCAGTGCGCGACGAAAATAAAGAATGGAAACTGCGCGGCGAGCCCCGCGAAAACAACGAGCCAATAGCCTCGGGTGCGGTAGGCTTCGCTGGGCGTCCACGCGTACTGAGTGACGAGCGCGCTCGAAGGGCGGGATTGCACCACGCCGGGCGTGCCTTTTGAACCGCCATCAGGCAGCTGACCGAGATCCTCCGGGCGTTCCTTGACGAAAAGCAGCGCGACGATTCCGGACAGAACCGCTCCCGCTGCAACGATCTCCCACCCGAGATGCCAGTTGCCGTTGTGTGCGCGCAAGAATCTGTCGATTTCTGGCGCCATAAAGAAGCCGCAAACACCCGAACCGCTGAGCACCAGCCCGACCGCACGGCCGCGATAGCGTTCGAACCATCGCGCTGCAGCGGTGCTGCCGGGAATGATGTCACCGAAGCAGACGCCGATCCCGTTGATCACGCCGAAGCCGAGAAGGAATTGCCACGGTTTCGTTGTCGCAAACGCGAGGAACAGCGAGCCGGCGCAGACAAACGCCGAACCGATCAGATAGGTGGCTCGAATCCCATACTTCACAATGGAAATCGCAACGAGCGTAGAAGGAATGCCGACGAAGAGATTGAGCAGCGTGGATCCCAAGCCAAATGTCCCGCGGCTCATGGAAATGTGTTGCAGCATGTAGGGGTTGATCACTGCGCCGATATAAAACGGCATCCCCAAGTTCAAGAAATCCATCGATGCGGCGGCGCCAACAAGTTTCCAGCCGTAGAACGAGCGAACCTTCGACATTGCTGACCTCCTCTAAGCGCTCTACGCGGAAACGCCTGGTTCCGCCGTTCCCCCCGCCCAAGTCGACAGGAAGCGGTGCCCGATGTGCGGACATTCTAGATTGATCCTTTGGCATTGCAAGTTGAATGTAAAATAAGGCAATTCGCCCGGGGGGAATCGGTTGAATTTGCGAACACAAGTCGGAATCGTCGGAGCGGGACCCGCGGGGCTGCTGCTCTCGCATCTGTTGCATCGGCAAGGCGTGGAATCGATTCTGGTGGAGGGGCGCAGCCGACAATACGTCGAGGATCGCGTGCGCGCCGGCGTACTCGAGCAAGGCACGGCCGATCTGATGGTCGAAACGGGCGTCGGTGATCGGCTCAAGCGCGAGGGGTTAATCCATCACGGCGTGATGTTTCGCTTTGCCGGAGGCACGCACCGCTTCGATTTCCAGGAGCTGGCGGGGGGCCGGGCGATTTTCGTCTACCCTCAGAACAAAGTCGTGGCCGATTTATTCGACGCGCGCCTCGCCGCAGGCGGGAGGATTTTCTTCGAAGCCCACGACGTGAGCGTCCACGATTTCGGCGATGGGGGCGGGAAGGCGCGCCCGAAAATCCGCTTCCGCGCCAACGGCGAGCCGCAAGAAATCGAATGCGATTTCATCGCCGGGTGCGACGGATTTCACGGCGTGTGCCGACCTTCGATTCCCGAGGGAGCCCTCACCGTCTTCGAGCGCGTGTATCCGTTTGGTTGGCTGGGCATTCTTGCCGAAGCGCCGCCGTCGTCCGACGAGCTGATTTACGCCTATCACGAGCGCGGCTTCGCGCTATTGAGCATGCGCTCGCCCACGATCAGCCGCCTCTATATTCAGTGTACGCCCGACGAAGACTTACGCGAGTGGCCGGACGATCGTATCTGGCAGGAACTGCATGCGCGCCTGGCCACGGCTGATGGCAAATGGAAGCTCATCGAAGGACCCGTCCTGCAAAAGGGCGTCACGGGGATGCGCAGCTTCGTCGTGGAACCGATGCAGTATGGGAAGCTTTTTCTTGCCGGCGATGCCGCGCACATCGTGCCCCCAACCGGTGCCAAGGGCCTGAACCTGGCGGCAGCCGATGTGGTTGTGCTCGCGCATGCCTTACAAGTATTCTACCGATCCAACACACGAGACTTTCTGGAGAAGTATTCGAGAGTCTGTTTGCGGCGCGTATGGAAGGCGCAGCGTTTTTCCTGGTGGATGACATCGATGTTGCACCTATTTGATACGGATAACGCATTTGACCGCCGCCGCCAGCTCGCCGAACTCGATTATGTCACCGGCTCCCGCGCCGCGTCTCAGACCCTCGCAGAGAATTACGTAGGCCTGCCAATGGACCCCATGTAGGGCGTCTGGCCCGTGCGGAAGGCAAGGAGGAGATATTTCATGGCGAGGAAGACGAAAAAGAAGGGCAAGGTTCGCAGAAGGAAAGTCGCCAAACGTTCCCGGACCTCACGCGCCCGGAAAATGCGGCGCGCCAAGCGCCGGCTGCGCGGGCCCGGCTCGGTGGAGCCTCCCATACTCCCCACCGAGGGCGGCTTGGGCGCTACGGCTGCCGGTCAGGCGGGAGACATCGAGGGCTTGTCGCGGGCAGAAAGTGCCGACTCGGAAAGCGTGGAGGAGCTAACCGAAGAAGGTCAGGACTATGAGGCGGAAGTCATCAGAGGAGTGGAGCAGGCGCGCGATCCCGATCAAGGAAGGGTCCAAACGCGGCGCTATATTCCTCCCGAAGAGCGCTGAGACTATCTCCCAATCACCGGCCCGCTACTGGGTCACCGTTTTTACGGCGTCACCTACTTTGAAGTCCGTCCCGGAAACAGGCGCTGCAACCGCCGAAAGATCATCCACATCGGTCACTTTGACCACGCCGACGGGGCTGGAAAGCCGGCGGATCACTTGACCGGTCGAGGGATCCTTGATTTCCTTGGTGACGCGTTCAACAGAAAGCTGATCGCCCACTTTCACGCCCGCCTTGGCGCCCACGTTCAGAACGATTTGTCCCCCGTCGACCGCCGCAACGAGCCCGGAAACAACAACCGTGCGAACCGACAATTTCGCATTGTCCGCAACCAGTCCGGCGCTCAGTTGCTCGACCGAGGCCTTCACCGCCTCGCCAAGAATCGTCTGCTGAAAGTCACTCGAGCCGAAGTCCACGTTGCCGCCGCCCCATCCGTGCCAGCCCGCGCCGCCGCCCAGCAAACCTGTGCTGGAACGCGAGGACTCACCGTGCCCCTCGGCCACGCCTAGAATCTCGGCCGTATCGATGTCCACGATGCGCGCATCCACGTTCACGATTGCTTTGGTGTTCTTGTGCGAGAAGCCGCCGAGGCCAAATCCGCCCCAGCCGCCGCCCCCACCGCCGACGTTTGTGTTTTTCGTGTCGTTTCCGAACTGGGTCACGGCACCTACGACAATGGCATCGACTCCCAGGAGCTTGCCGATTTTCGCTGCCGAGTTCGGATTCGCTCGGTCACTATTGGAAAAATTCTGCTCGGCAATGATCTTGTCCAACACCTGGCGCTCGATGATGGAGTACGTACCGTCCTGCACCAGGTATTTCACCAGCAAGTCGGTGATGCCCTTGCCCACGTCGACGTTCGTGCCGAAAGCAGCGGCTGAGGCGCTCTGGACCGTCGCGTAATCGAAGTCGAAAATGGCGATGCGCCTCTTGCGTCCCTGCGGAGCCGTTCCCGGAGCAGGGGGCGCCGCACCCGGAGCAGGAGCTGCCGTCGTTGGTGTCGCTGGCGCTGGTGGGGGAGTGGATTGTTGTGCTCGGACTGCCGCTACAAGGAAAACGCCGAGAACGAGAACCCCGAACAACACTTTCATCATGACTTTCTCCCAATCATCTCCGCGAGGTCAAAGAACTACCGGCAATTAGCAAAAATCTTACGGTCCATCATTCCGTGTGTCAACAAGCCTGATCTGCCAGGTTGCGGAGAACGACCTAGAGACCGGACGCAGCGAGGGTCCGGTGGAGCCGCCGTCCGTGCGGTGCGCGAGGCCTTAGGCTAGGGCGTCGACTTGATGAGGCCAAAGCCAATCAGGCCATTTGCAACGAATTGCACGGCGAGCGCGACCAATAGCAACCCCATCAGCCGCGTCATGATGCGAATCCCTGTATTGCCAAGAAAGCGCCGCACGTGGTCCGCGCCGGAAAGAACCATATACGAAGCGTAGGAGGTCAACACAATCACACCATACACAACTGCGTGCTGCCAGATTGCGTGCGCCTCACCGACCAGCACCATCACGGTGGAAATCGCCCCCGGTCCGGCGAGCATAGGGATCCCGAGAGGAATAATGCTGGCGTCTTCTTTCTCCGCGCCCTCCTGCTGCTCCTCGGGAGTCGCTTTCGTTGTCGATTGCCGCGCCTGCAGCATGTCCAATCCGATCAGAAGGAGGATGATTCCACCCGCTATTTTGAAGGCCGGAAGCGTGATGCCGAAAGCCTTGAAGATCAGGCTTCCCGCCGCGGCAAACACGCCTAGCACGGTTGCGCAGGTCAAGGCCGAACGCCGTGCCATCGCCCGGCGCATCGATTCCGGCATATCCGCAGTCATAGCGAGAAACATGGGAATGACGGCAAACGGATCCACGAGAAAAAAAATAGAGGTTGCCGCTAGCAACGCGAATTCGAGGACTTGAGTGCCCATTCGAGACACCATCGCTCATCACCGCGAGAGTGCCCGGAGTTCCACGCCGGCGTGTTTTAGCGTGTCTGCCACGGACGCAGCAATTTGGGGGGCACCCGGAGTATCGCCATGAATGCAGATCGTCTGTGCGTTCGCCACGACTTCGGTTCCGTCACGAGCAACCACGGTTCCCCGTTCGGCAATGTGCAAGGCTTGTTGCCCAGCCTCTCGAGGATCGCAGATCAGCGCATCCTTAAATTCCCGCGAGCGCAAACTACCGTCGGCCTCATAGCGCCGGTCCGCAAATGCTTCTGCGGCGACTCGGAAGCCTTTCTCTCGAAAGACATCCAACATCGGCGATCCGGCCAGACCCACGAGAGCGACGTCCCGGCTCCAGCGAGCGACTCCGTCAGCAATCGCTTGGGCCAGGACAGGATTCCTCACAGCCTGATTGTAAAGGGCGCCGTGTGGCTTGACGTGCGTCAGTTCGGCACCGCAACTGGCGGCAACGTCACCCAGAGCAAGCACCTGCTCGAACACAGAATCGCGAACTGTTTCCGTCGGCAGTTTCAATTCGAGCCGACCAAAATTCGCACGGTCGGGATAACCAGGATGCGCGCCCACGGCCAAGTGCCAACGAAGTGCCTGCTCCACCGTCGCTTTCATGGTTCCGAAATCGCCGGCATGTCCTCCGCAGGCGACGTTGACGGATGTGAGAAAGGGCATCAAGGATTCCTGGGTTCCGTCTGAAATGGCGATGGGTACCTCGCCCATATCGCAATTGAGGTCGATGCGCTTCATTCCAGGATCGACTCCTCGGAGGCTAGCCGTTTTTCTTGTTCAACTAACAAGGATTGTGCGGCCTCCCAAGTAACCAGTTCAAATCGAATCTCATCGCGAGGGCGAAGCTGTCCCAGGCGATGGAGATCGGCAGAGATCACGTTCGCGATCTTCGGGTAACCGCCGGTGGTCTGTTGCTCTACAAAAAGGATGATGGGCGAGCCTCCCGGTGGCACCTGAACGGCGCCAAGCGACACGCCCTCCGTAATCATGGCTCGATGGTGCGGTTGCGAGATCGGCGCGCCTTCCAGACGAAGCCCCATGCGATCGCACTGCTCGCTGATGCGATAGGTACCGGAATAAAAAGAGTGTCGTGAAGACTCGGAGAACCACTCAAGCTGTGGGCCGGAGGTGACCCGCAATACCTTTCGAGGAAACAGGTGCTCGGAGATGTGAGGAGCGATTGTTCTCTTGCGGAAAGGCCCGCTGGCCGACCCGATAAGAAGCGCGTCCCCGGTCTTGAGTGGCCTGCCTTCGAAGCCGCCCAGCCCACATAGGATGTGCGTTGATGCGCTTCGAAGAAATGGCGGGACTGCAATCCCGCCCTGAACGCACAGATAACAGCGTGCTCCCGAACGCGTGGGGCCTAGGCGAAGCGTTTGACCCGGGTGCACCTCGATCGATGTCCCCACGTCCACTTTGGCATCATCGAGGCGCGCGCCGAAATCAGAGCCTGCCAGCGCCACGATAGCCCCCTCCGGAAAAACGAACGCGCCACCCAACAGCGTCATCTCCAGTCCGGCCGTGTTCGCAAGATTCCCGACCAGGCGGTTTCCGAGGCGAAGGGAGATCGGATCAGCGGCCCCGGATGCGGAAACACCCATGGGGCCGAAACCTTCTCGTCCTAAATCCTGCACCGTGGTGAGCAGGCCCGGTGTTTGAATCTGGATGGAGTTCATGAATTCTGTAGCGCCGTGAATTGCGCTGCGGATATCGGTGTGAAGCACACGCGATCTCCGATGCTCAGAAAGCTCATGTCCTTCTGGTTTGGGCGGAACATGGCAGTGGGGGTGCGGCCGATTAATCGCCAGCCGCCGGGTGTAGAAAACGGGTACACACCGGTCTGATTGTCCGCAATACCCACACTGCCTGGCGGCGTGCTTCTGCGCGGGTTGGCCAGGCGCGGTGTCGCCAATGCCTCCGGCACTACGCCGAGGTAGGCGAAGCCAGGAACGAACCCCAGAAAGTAGACGACGTAGGTAACCGAAGAATGCAATTCGACGACCTGGGCTGGCGTCATCCCGTGCAGGCGAGCTACCTCCTCTAGGTCAGGACCAAACTCGCCGCCATAGCACGTAGGAATCTCAACTTTTCGGGCAGCTGGCAAGCGGAGGCGCGCCAGCCGTCGGAGGTAATCGCTCAGAATGTTCTCCAAATCCCCATGTCTCAACCTCAGCGGATCGAACACGACTAACAGAGAGCAATAGGCCGGGTGAAGATTTCGGACGCCCACGATCGGTTTCGATTCAAGCAGATGCAGCAGCTTCCTGACCCGCTGATGCGCATCGCGTGTGACTTTTCGGCCGAAATAGACTAAGAGCGATTGGTCGCTCGCAGGTTTGAATTGCACGCCCTGGATCATCGGCAAAGGATTATGGGCACGGCTACCAATCTCGCTTGCCTTTTTGACTCGTCCGGACGAAGGGACGGTTAGTGCGGATAAGTGAATCCGCACTGCTTCCAAAGCTTTTCCCAGACCCACAGTCCGTAGGCGGCCTTGATCGGCAGCGGGAAACCCAACTGATGCGCCAGCATACATACCTGGCCGCGATGATGAGCGTCATGCACCACCATATAGGCAAACATGGCGGCACCACCCGGCCAGGGTCTACCCCAGCCGTCGCGGAGGAATTGCTTGACGCGACCCGCTGGGCGGTCCAAAGCCTCCGCGAGCATCTCCGTGCAACGCCCGGCGCTCTCCGCCAGCGCAGCGCGCGCCTGCTGTTGCGTGCAGCGGGTGCGATCAAGCTGTGCGGGCAGTTTGAGGTGCGGGGCGGAGAGTCTCAGCCACTTGCGACGGATGTTCTGCATATGACTGAATATCGCCGCGATGGTGCGCGTGTTACGGCCGGGAGGTTTTGCCCGCCATGCGCCGGGATCGAGATGCTCGAGGATGAGTTGGTTCATGCGGTCGTTGACGGCGTAGGTCTCCAGCATCGCTTGGCGAAAATCCGGGGTGGGCAAAGCAGCGGCACGAGCCATAGATTCTCCTCGATCTCTTTCGGGGATTTAGAGATTAACCCGGAATTGTGCTTGAAGCGAGCAAAGGCTGCGGCGCTGCCATGTGCATTTACAAGGTTTCAAGTCCACCTGTTAAATGTGCCAGTGGTCTCGGAACCTGTGGTGTTGCTACGATGGATTAGTCAGCGTATACCCCCAATCAGAAGGCATGGCTAACAAGAAACAGTGTTCGGGGGTTAACTCATGAGATGGTCGCCGGGTAGTCAAAGCGAAGACATCGAGGATCGTCGCGATGAAGGCGGCGGTGGTGGCTTTCAATTTGGGGGACTGCACATTGGCATAGGCGGCGCTCTCATTTTGCTCATTCTGAGTATAGTTTTTAAGACGAACATCTTTGCCCTGCTGGGCGGCGGAACAGGCGATTCCAGCACGACAGTGAGTCAGCCCGACGCTTCTCGCGATCTCGCAGAGCAGCCTCTTGTACAATTCGTTTCCTTCGTACTCGACGACACGCAGAACACTTGGACGCAGCTCCTGCCACAGCAGGCAGGCATTCCCTACCGACACGCAAAGTTGGTTCTTTTCCGCGATTACACTCAGTCTGGATGCGGCGGCGCCGAGTCTGCCACGGGCCCTTTCTACTGTCCCGAGGACGAAAAGGTATACATCGACCTTGCGTTCTTTGATGAGTTGTCTCAGCGGTTTGGAGCGCCCGGGCAATTTGCGCAGGCTTATGTTCTCGCGCATGAACTAGGACATCACATACAGAAACTAACGGGAATTGAAGGGAAGGTGCATCAGCTTCAGGAAAGCGATTCACGCGAAGCGAACCCACTCTCCGTAAAGTTGGAGCTTCAAGCTGACTGCCTTGCGGGAGTCTGGGCACACTCCACGCAGCAGCGCGGCCTGCTCGAAAAGGGAGATGTAGAGTCGGCGCTGGGCGCTGCGTCTGCTGTAGGTGATGACCGCCTACAAAAACTGGCGACCGGCCATATAAGTCCGGAATCGTTTACACACGGTTCTTCCCAACAGCGGATGTACTGGTTCAACACCGGTTTAGACAACGGTACGATAGCTGCTTGCAATACGTTCGGCCAACCAGAGTAAAGAGATCGTTCCCCCCTAATGTTGCGATGAATGCCCACCATCGTTCGCGCCAGCGATCGCGAGATGCCAACAGGTGGATGGACATCAGGTCGCACAATCGTTGTACTGAGATGCTCTTTTGGCAAGGTGTAGGGCATGACGAAATCAGAAAAATATCGTAACGCCCTCGTCCGCGCTCTGCGTTCAAAGAAGCTCCGAGCGTGGAAGTGTGGGAGCCGTAGTAGCCGCCTCGCCCGTGTTGCGGCGAAGTGGATCCGTTCGTGGAAGCGGCGACCGCCCCATGAGGAACGGCTTTACACGCCAGCGGAGGTTGGCAGCGTGTGGGGATTGAGTGATGACGCGGTACGTCGCATTTTTGATAGGGAACCGGGCGTCATTCAGCATAGTGGATCCAATCCGCGCAAGCGGAAGTATGTCTCGGTGCGCATACCTGAGTCGGTCCTGCTTCGTGTTCACCGTCGTTTAACTGCGATGCGATAGCCTCGGCAGAGTCACGAAAAACTGGCTCTTTCCCATACTCTGCAGGGATGAGGTGTGTATACTGGCGCCTCACGAAAGGAGTTCGCTGCAGGAGCTATGCGCTACTTCGTAGGAATTGCTGTCTGGGCCGCGCTTCACACAGACCAAGCAATCACTGCAATTTCGCGTACTCCGCTTTGGCTTGCTTCAGGAGGGGGGAGTCAAGCTGCCGCCTCCAGTAGCAGCGCCGTCAGCTCGTTAGGCATGTCCATCTGCGCGAAGTGAGTGCAAGGGAGTGTCTGTACGGTCCAGCCAGGCTTGTTCTTCAGCCTTTCGTACAAAGACGTGAACGGCGTAGGCTCGGGATCGTTGCAATAGATGTAAGTCTTGCGCCGAATGCGATCAATTCCCCCCGTGAGTTTCAGGCGCTGAGAGAAGCAGGCGGTCGGTTGTGGCATTGCTTTTCGCGCCGTGAAATCGCGAACTTCCTGGCTCGGTTGGCCGAACGCTTCCGCGGGCACAGGGTCCGTCAGCCAATCCTCGCCGGGGGTGGTTGCGGGCTGCGGCCTATCCGCAGGCAGCGTGCTGAATAACGACTGACCATTCTCCGGGACGAATGCGTCAAGGTAAACGAGTGACGCGACCTTTTCGGCCACTGCGTCGGCTACGCCCGTAACGACCATACCTCCGTAGGAATGTCCGACCAGCACCATGTCAGACAAGTCCTCGTAATCGATGACGCCGAGAACATCCTGGATGTGCGTGTCGAGATTGATTTCGCGATTGAGGAGATGCCTGCGCTCGCCGATGCCGGTGAGCGTCGGAGTATAGACCTCATGGCTCGCCTTGCGCAGTGCCCGCGCGATGGGCCGCCAAATGAGTCCGCCGGCCCACGCGCCGTGTACCAAAACGAACGTCGCCATCGGCTTCTCCAATGATCGTCACTTCCTGGTCGATCGTCGGTCATTATAAATGCGATACCACCGGAGTCGAAACGGCCTTTTGAAGCACTTTGTCTGCTCACCTCAGCTTCGCATACTCCGGCTTGGCTTGCTTCAGGATGGGGATGTCGGGGTCGGCGTCTTTCCAGAGGGCCTTCGGAAGCCTTGCCATGTTAAGTGCGATCGCCGCGCGAATAGTCGGAAGCCAGTAGAATTTCGCGATCGTGTCTTCTGAAGAGTGCTTTGCCAAGTCATCCAATAGCCTTTGGGCTTGCGATCGATGGCAGTATATGCGACGCGTGTTACGTACCAAGCTGTCATTGAGGGCCTTCGGCCCGCGAAATCTCATGAAAGTCCGGTCGGCAAGTGCCTTGTTATCAGTGCTCGCCCCATGACTTTCGACCCTGATTTATATGGGCTGACGCTGCGTGTTGCCGGTAAACGCGCTCTAACATGTCTCTCACTAACCTTGTTGCGCTCGGTGCGTGAGGAGGCGTAGGATGCGTGAACCGGAAATCGAAGTAATCGGCCCTGAGAAAATCCCAAAAGGAGGAGCGATGAAGCGGATACTCGTGTTCGGTACAGCGATTGCTATTCGCTCACTGCTTTTTTTGGTAGTCTTGCTCGCTTTCTCCCACGGCGCATTGGCTCAAATCGGCATCGGCATTTCCGTGAACTTTGGTCCCCCGGCGCTTCCAGTCTACGAGCAGCCAATCTGTCCCGCCGATGGCTATATCTGGGTGCCCGGTTACTGGGCTTTTTACAACGGTGACTACTACTGGGTGCCCGGCACGTGGGTCCAGGCTCCCCAGGTTGGCTTCTTCTGGACCCCAGGTTATTGGGCCTGGGGCGGCAACGCGTTCTTTTTCCATGAAGGATATTGGGGCCCACAGGTTGGCTACTATGGTGGAATCAATTATGGCTTCGGCTACGGAGGGGTTGGATATGCAGGTGGCCGCTGGGAAGGTGGTCATTTCGCTTACAACACTTATGTGACTAACGTAAACACCACCGTCATTCACAATACCTACAACACCACGGTCGTAAACGTTTCTGAAAATCACGTCAGCTACAACGGCGGTACCGGTGGCGTCGAGGCCCGTCCCACACCGCAGCAAGAGTCCTACGCCAACGAGAATCATGTCGGTCCGGTAGCTGCGCAGATGCAACAGGTTCAAGAAGCCCGAAATAATCCCGACTTGCGGGCTTCCGCCAACCAAGGTAAGCCGCCCATTGCTGCTACCGTCAAACCCGG
>Ga0187782_10001845_pt1 | contig 15618 bp, 12 predicted proteins | sample 0715_SJ02_MP15_2_FD_132454 | JGI IMG/M metagenome (GOLD analysis project Ga0187782, IMG submission 132454) | Tropical peat soil microbial communities from peatlands in Department of Meta, Colombia - 0715_SJ02_MP15_20_MG | ecosystem: Environmental > Terrestrial > Soil > Wetlands > Peat | place...
CTAATGACTCGCTTTGCTCGCGCCTGAAGCGGGCGAACTCAGCGATCATAGCGAGCGCCGGTTCTTTCGTCTTCCCGGTTTTTGCCGCGGCTATTTCATTTTTGCCGTTGGTTGCTCCTCCGCGATCCTCGGCAAAAGGATTAACAGGACGATAATATTGATCGAAAGGGGAAGAGAGATCAGGGCTGGTGGCTTCGAAAGCCCGGACTGGCGAGGTGTTGAAAGGCTCGGCACGCTACCGAAAGGCAGCGCGATAATTGCTCGGCGTCGTTCCCAGCTCTCGCCGGAAAAGAGAGTTGAAACGGCCGATACTTTGGTAACCCACCGCGTAGGCGATGTCCAAGACTGACAGGTTTGTCTGGCGCAACATTTGCTTAGCGCGATCCAGCCGCGCACGCAACACGCACTGGTAAGGCGGCAACCCGGTCGCACACTTAAAGTTATGGGCGAAGCGATATTGGCTCAGCCCGGAGAGTTCCGCCAAATCGGCCATGCGCAGGGGACTATCCAGATTGGACTCGATGTAATCCAGCACCCGGCGTAAGGTGCGTGGCGCCATTCCGCCTTTCTTCATCGCCAGGGAGTCCTTGCCCATGCGCTGCCTTAAGAGGTGAACGCACACAGCGAGCGCGAGCGATTCGCCGTACAAAGGGCTGGAAGCATAACCGGATTCCGCTTCGGCCTTGAGTGCCCAGCAGATATGTTCCAGCCGCGCGTCACGGTAATACGGACGCGGGATCAACTCGAAAGGTGTCCCATCGCCCGCGTCCAACGCCGTTTGTACGACGAGTTCCTGCGACACTGCGACCACAAGTACTTCATGGGGATCACCCGAGCGCACTTGGCGAACGGCTGTTGCCGGCAATATTGCAAGGTCCCCCTGAACTCGTTGGCGCGAATCGCAGTGGCCGTCGGTCTTTAACTCGACGCGGGCAGGATTTGACAGGTGAACCACCAGGCTGTGATCAACTGTCCGAAACCGGGGTGTCTCTATCGCTTCAATCTGGCACAAGTCTGCCCTGATGCCGTGCCAGACTGCGCCGCTCGACCATAGGACGTTGAGGTTGGGGACCACGTCCCGTGGATTTTGTGAGCAGATAATGCCTTTTCCGGCATTAACTTGGGTTATAGTCATCCGGGTCAAACAGGGTCCCTGCATAAGTTGGCCAGTTCGTCCTCGGTGCTGTCCACCCAACTGACTGTATGGCACTCGAACCCGTCGTCCAGGTCAAGATTCTGCCCAGTTTTTAGAAGTCCGAACGTGTACGGCGGACCACTCGGTGTTATGCACTCGAGGATTGTGAATAAGTAACGCAGCCAACTGACAGGTCACTCGCCGTTCAACGGCTCGCGAACGGCGGACACCGGTCAGGCCTGCGCTTACTCGTCGTACTTATTTACAAAATTATCGGGTGAGCGTCGGTTGTGGTTGGTTTTGCGCCCTCCCTGCCCAAGGGAAAGCACGTGAGGCTCCAACGGGACGCGCTTCATGTCTCTAATGACTTACCTCGAACACCTGGGGCAGGACCGGAAAATGTTACATATTTCAATTGAATTATTGGCAGAATTTACACCCCTGGCCCGGATTCAAGCGCACCTGCCGCTCAGGACTGCCCGCAGCGCCGCAGACCTGCCCTGAAAAGGGGCTCTCATTCCGAGCGAAGCGATGTCGCTAAGCTTATGGCCCTGGCTGGCGAGGCGTGCCGGGACAGAGGCTGCCCCCACTGACCCGGGACGCATCGCTCCGCGGCACGCTGATTCCCATGGTCTTGCGCGGCTACTCGATGCGGATATTGCCCGAGACCGTGCTCACGTCCAGGTTGAAGCCGCCGTCGCCGAACCTTCCCTCGAGTTCATGTTTGCCCAGGGTGCCCTGCACGAGCAGCTCACGCTCGCTGTGCACGGTGCCGGAGACGGTGTGAGCGTGGAGGGTGAAGCCCTGCTGGCCGGGCAGGCGCACGGTCACGTTGCCGGAAGCGGTCGAGAGCCGCCAGGAATCCTGGCCTTGACCTTGTACGGTGATATTGCCGCTGGCGGTCTCGGCGCGCACGGCCCCGTGGACGCCCTCGAGTTCGAGCGTTCCGGAGCCGGTGTTGATGTCTACGTCGCCGGGCGCCGTCTGGCGCAGCGTGACGCCGCCGCTGCCCGTCGAGGCGTGCAGGCCGCCCGCTATGCCGGTGGCCTGGATTGAGCCGCTCCCGGTGGAGGCGTGGACTTCCCCCTTGACGCCGTCCAGCGAGATTCGCCCGGACCCGGTCGAAGCCCTCACCGTGTCTCCAATATTGGCCAGCGTGAGGTGGCCGGAGCCGGAAGACGCCTCGACAGGGCCGCGCACGCCGTTCAGGTTCTGCTCCCCTGAGCCGGTGTTCGAGCGCAGGCGCGTCTCGACGGGCGTTACGATCTCGTAGCTGATGGAGATGTTGTGCTGCAGTTCGCGGTCTTCGATGTGACCGATCTTGATGATGTTCCCGTGCTGTTCGATGGGTGGATTCGTCTCCAGGTAATGGACTTTGCTGTCCGCGCTTGCGTTGTCGAACCAGCCACTGTTCGTGCGGATGGTGCCGGTGATGCGCACCGTCGAGCTGTCGCCCGTGCGCACGTCGATGCTTCCGGAGCCCGTCTCGACCTCGAGATCCACCGGGCCCGAGACCTGTAGGCTGCGCGCGAAATGTCCTTCCGCGGCGAGCGCAGGCACGCCTAGACAGAGAGCCGCGCCGGCGAGCAACAGGATGCCTAAAACCAGCCACTTGGTCGATTTCATTGCCATGTTCTCCTCTCCCACTCGGTTCTTATCGGTTATACGTAACTGATGGTCAGTTTGTTTAGACGCGCCGGAACCGGCGCCGTGAGCTTTCGCCGCCTCCGTGACAGAACTGGCCGCCTATGCTGTAATATGGGTGTCTTGGGGCTTTGGACTTTGGACTCTAGACTCTGGACTTTAGACTTCCGCTTGAGGCTTGACGATCTGCGTCTTCGCACCTCGAGGCAGGGCTCAAAACCAACTGACGTGGAGGAATAATGAAAAAGGCGCTCACGATCTGGATGATGACTTTATTGACGCTGCTGCTCGCCCTCGCAATACCGGTATTGCGCACGGCAAAGGCCAAACCCGCACCCGACTCCCACCCGGAGTACCACGACGCCGTCAACGATCTCCGCAACGCACGAAAGCATCTCGAGAAGGCCCTCAGCGACGGATACGGACATCGGGATCGGGCGATGCACGCGATCGACGCCGCCATTCATGAGTGCGACGAGGCGGTCCGCATCCTGCACTAAAAACCGGGGGGCCCGCGCTACCCGACTACCCAACTCAGGGCGATCCGCCCACCTGCCCATCTGCACGCTGCCCAACCGCCCCTCACGGTTTCAGTTGCACAGGCAGATACTGTCCCAGTACGGCGGCGGCATTGCCGAGGGCGCGAGCCAGGCTCAGTTTGGCGAGATTGTGAGCGAAGACGCTATCGATGTAATCGAGGTTTGCGCCGGCCACCGACTCCTGCGATTGCACGACTTCGATGTTCTCGCTTACCCCCGCCTCGAATCGCTGGCGCGTCTGGTGCAGCGTCTCCGCCAGCATGTCGATATTCTGTTGCGCCACCTTCACCTGATTGGTGGCGGCCTCGAGGTCCAGATAGGCGTTGCGCACTTCGCTTTCGATCTGGCCGCGCGTGTCCTCCATTTCCGCATGGCGCTGGGCCAAGACCGCCTGAGCCTGCTGGATGTCCGCGCCGGTGCGGCCGCTGGTCCAGATCGGCACGCTCAAGGTGGCCGAGATTGTGTAGGTGGGGCGCAGATTCGCGGGACTGCCGATGGTGCCGTAATCGCCGCTGAAGGACGCGGAAGGATACCGTTCGGCGCGCGCCGCAGCCAGCGCGCGCTCCGCCGACCGCACCTGCGCCTCAGCCGCTTTCAGATCGGCGCGCTGCCCGAGCGCCTGCCGGACGGCGTCTTCGACGCCGAGCGGCGGGGCGGGGGCAAACGGGATGTCATTGGAGAGTTCGAAGTCTGGGTTGGGGGGCAAGCCCGTCAGGCGCGCCAGATTGATCTTCTGCTTGGCAAGGTCGTTTTGAAGCGTCGCCAGGCGTTGCTGATCGAGCAGTACCTCAACCTCGCTGCGATTGACGTCAATTTTGGCGGCGCGGCCGAATGCCAGTTGTTGCTGAGTGCGCTCCAGGAGGGCCTTGGCGGTGGCAAGTTGCGCTTGCGCCGATTCGAGCCGCGCTTTGGCCGCCAACACTTGCAGATAGGCGCCGGCCACCGCCAGGATCACCAAGTCCTGGGAATCCGCGGCGGCAAGCTCTTGCGCCCGCACCGCCTCCCGCGCCGAGCGAGAATTGTTGAGGGCGGTGTAGTCGGCGATCTTCTGCGTCAGCCGCACGCGGATATCCATCACGTTGAAGGGTCCGAGAACAGCGGGAAGGCTATATCCCGGAACGCTGAAGCTGAAACCAATAGTGCGGAGGTTAAAGGTCTCCTCGGTGTCGTTCACGTCGGCCGAGAGGTTCGGCAGCAAGGCGCTGCGCGCCGCGCGCGCCTGGGCCCGGACTTGCAGCACTGCCTGCAGCAGTCCTACCGCTCCCAGGTTGAACCGTGAGGCGCGCTCGATCGCCTCGCCCAGCGAGAGCTTCCCCGAAAAGGGAAGCTGCGCGGTGCTGCGGGCGCTGCCAGTGTAAGCGCCCTGCACGGAGACCGTGGGGTTCAAGGTGTTAACGCTCGTGGTGGTGCTGGGCACAGGCGACTGGGTTGCCACCACGCCGCCCGACTGAGTGCTGCGACCGGAGAGCGGCAACTGCGTCGCCTGGGTCGTGGCCGGCGCGGGCGCAGGGCCGAATTGCGCCGAAGCGCCAGTCGCGATAATAAAGACGGGCAGAGAGGCAATCATTGCCGCTCCTGCCAGTCGAACTGCCGAGCTTCGTTGATTCATGATTGTTCCACCTTTCTTGGTTGGTGCAGAACCCGGAGTAATCCGGTTTCACGCAAAGGCGCAAAGTACGCAAAGGTCGCAAAGCAAGAGGCTTCCGGCCAGCGGTCGCTGAGTGACGTTGCGCCTTGCCCAGCGAGATTGTCAATCAGATTTGCCGTTTGAACAACAAAATGCAACCTGTGATCAGGACTGCCGAGAATCCCGTCAAGATAGCCAAATCGAGACTAATGCCGGCAAAGCCGGTATCCTTCAGCAGCAGGTTCTTGAGGGCGTCCACGACGTAGGTGAACGGATCGACGATGGACATCGCTCGCAGCCATACGGGGAAACCCGCGGTCGGGTAGACGGCGCCCGAAGGGAAAAACAGCAGCGTGTTGAGCACGCCGAAAATCGCGCGCGGAACCAAAGGATCGCTGACGCGGACCATCAACAGAAACATCATGCTGATCATCGCCAGCGAGGTCACGGCCAGCACCACGATGAGATAAACCAGCCGCGCCGGTTCCCACAACTGCGGAATGCCGGCGATCAGGCCGCCGATCACCGTGATGATAAATCCGGCCATCAACCCCTTGAGTGCGCCGGAGAAGATGAGCCCCATCACCAAATCCACTTTGCTGAGAGGCGTGCTGAGATAGCCTTCATGAAGGCCGCGGGCCTTATCGTCGATAAAAGTAATGCCGCCGCCGATCATGGCGGTGACGAAAATCGACAACGAGATCGAGCCTGCCAACAAATACTTGATGTAATCGATGTAAGGGTAGACTTCCACGGTCTGAATCTCGATGCTGGCCGGCAGGCGATTGGGACTGAAGAGACCCGCCAGGTTCGAGGCCGGAGATTCGCCGGCCTCCAGCGGCGGGAGAACCGGCCCATTGAGGCTGTTCTGAAGCTGCTGCATGCGCTCGAAGATGCCGCTCGAGGTGAAGGTATCCGTATTGTCTTCGATAAACGCCAGGCGCGGATGTTCGTTCCTCAGCACCCGCTGCGAAAAATCGGGAGGGATAAAAATGACGGCTTTCAGAAATCCCGCCTTCAGGTCGGTCACGGCTTGGGAGAGATCCGTGTACGACGTGAGATGAAACGTCTCGGGGTTCGCCACAATGGAGTTCAGCCCCGCGCGCACCTGGCGGGCCTGTGTGCCGGTGTCTTTGTCCACGAGCGCCACACGCACCTTGGTGATCTTGCCGCCAAACGCATAGCCCAGCACCACAAGCTGCACCAGCGGAAAAATCATGGACGCCATCATGAGCGCGGGATTGCGGAAGAATTTCCGCATGTCGCGTTCGATCAGCGCGAAAATCCGGTAAAATCGCATTTTGGTTTCCCTGCGCCCATCCCAGTGGTAGCGCAGACCTGCTTTTCAAGGTCTGCGGGTTCCTCGCTAGCACGTCACATGTAGGGGGACGGCTTGCCGTCCCCAGCACCGCCGCCCGCGGGTAGGGCAAGCCCTACCCCTACAACGTTCACGTCATTTATACAGATGGCTGATGTCCAGCCGTTTGGCGCCCAGTTCGTCGCGAAGCTGCCGGCCGGTAAAATGCAAAAAGACGTCGTCCAGGGTGGTGCTATGCACGGTGACGCGGTGGGCGCGAACGCTGCGCCGCCGGGCCAGGTCCATGATCGCCGCCAGCGTCTCCGCCCCCTCTTGCGAGGTGATGTGTGTAACGCCGTCTTGTTCCGTCACGCTCAGCACGCGCGGCAGCGCTTGCAGGGCTTCGTGCCAGTCTGCCGGCGCGCCCGTAAACTCGGCCTCGATCACCTCATTGGCGGGAATGCTGTCCTTCAGCTTTGTAGGCGAATCGAGCGCCACCAGTTTGCCGTGGTCGACGATGGCGATCCGTTCGCACAGCTTGTCGGCTTCATCCATGTAGTGAGTTGTAAGAAGGATGGTCAATCCCGACAGCTTCTGGAGTTTCTCGATCATCTCCCACACATTCGTGCGCGAGACCGGGTCGAGCCCCGTCGTCGGCTCATCCAGGAAGAGGATTTTGGGGGAGTGCACCAGCCCGCGCGCGATCTCGAGGCGGCGGCGCATGCCTCCGGAAAAAGTGCCGACCAGCGCTTTCGAAAACTGCGCCAAGTCGACGGCTGCGAGCAACTCGCGAATCAGGTCGCCACGCTCCTCAGCCGGGACTCCGTAGATTTTGGCGTGAATCTGCAAATTCTCTTCCGCGGTCAGCTCGGGATCGGAGGTGAGCGCCTGTGGAATCACCCCAATGGAATTCCGCACGCCCTCCGGGTCCTTGCGCACGTCGTGACCGGCGACTCGAGCCACGCCTTCCGTGGGAGGAGTGAGCGTCGTCATCATGCGGATGAGCGTGGTCTTCCCTGCCCCATTGGGCCCCAGGAGTCCGAAAACTTCTCCCTGAAGCACCTCGAAGCTCACGTGGTCCACGGCCACGAAATCGCCGAAGCGCTTGGTCAAACCGCTGACTTCAATCGCATTCATAAGCCTTAGCTTGCCATCCGGAGGGTAGGGCAAGCCCTACCCCTACGGCCTGTAGGGGGACGGCTTGCCGTCCCCTGGCGTGGTCTAGAAGTGCAGCCAGCGACGTTCGCTCGCCGGCCGAGGCAGGAGCACATACGCGGTCATGCCCGCAAACAGGCGCCGGTCCGGATTGGGAATCGCCACTTTGATTTCGAAAGTGACGATGTCGCGTTTGGTGCGGCTCACATCGCGTTGGGTGGCGAAATCCGATTCCGCCCCTTTATAAAAAACCGACCCCTCGATCACCTGGCCCGAGGGCAAACGCACTCTGAGTTTTTGGCCGAAGGCAATCTGGTCGATATAAGTCTCTTCCACATCGGCTTGCACCCAAAGGTGGTCGATATCCAGCACGGTGACGATCGGCCCGCCGGCCTGCACGGTTTCACCCTGGCGCGCCACTCGCACCGAGACGACGCCGTCGGACGGCGCGAAGACCTGGGCATAACCGAGCTGAGTCTGCGCCTGGTCTCTTTGTGCCACGGCCTGCGCAATCTGCGCGCGGGTGGCGGCGATATCATCCTGCTCAACGTCCACCTGCTTGCGGTTCGCCTTGGCCACCGCCAGTTGCGCTTCCGCCACACGCACTTGGTCCTCCAGCGCCTTCACATTAGCTTGCGAGCCGATATAGTTCTGTTCCGCTGTGTCGCGTTCCTGGGCAGTGAGAACCCCGGCCTTGAAGAGCCCCTCGTCGCGCTTATCGGTGATTTCGTTCAGCGCCAGCGTCGCCTTAGCTTGCTGGAGCTGAGCGCTCGCCGCCCGGATGGAGGCTTCCGCCTGCGCCACCGAGGCCGAGGTCTGCTGGTCATCCATCGCCCGCGTCTCCGAGGCCTGCCGCAGCCGCGCCTGATAGGCGCGGATATTGGCCGCGGCGGAGTCGCGCGCCTCCTCCAGATCCCGAGAATCGATTTCGGCAATCAATTCGCCCTTTTTCACTATGGACCCTTCCTGCACCAGCAGGCGTTCGAGCCGCCCTTGCACCAGAGGACTGGCTATGTAGTCGTTACCCATGATGATGCCGGTGAACTGAATGTCTTTCGTACTTGGCGTCGTAAAGGCGTAGACGATCGCCGAGATCACGAAAATCACCAGTAGAAAAATGAAAAAACGCGCCACTTTCATGGTGTCCTCGGTGTTGCCGCGGCGGTTTCACCTCGCCATACGTCGCGGCGGCTTACCCCGCCATACGTATTGACGAATCACCCCGCGCAATATTGTGACGGCGCCTTTTATTTGGCGTCCCAGGCGCGCAACGCAAGGCACGCCCCACGCCACCGCCGCCGGTTAGCGCCGCCATTGTCTAACTGAACGTATGGTCAGTCCCCTGGAAATCGATTATAACGTAGCCTGAAAGTCACGGCAACTCACTGGCCGGGGCGCTGTTAATACACGGGTAAACAGCGCCGCAGCCGGGTAGCGCAGACCTGCTTTTCAAGGTCTGCGGTTTTTCTGTCAGCTCGGGGAAGTACCGCAGACCTTGAAATGCAGGTCTGCGCTACGTCGCCGCGCTTGTGCCGCAAATCAGCCTGAAGTATCATGGGCTCACGCGTCCCAGGGCTCAATTTTGGCAGAAGCCTGGCCGAGGAGGAACTATGCGACTGTTGGCTCACAAAACCGTGGCCGTCGTGGCGGCGATGTGTGCTTTGGCAACCATAGAAATCAGCCGCGCCCGCGCAGGTCAAACCACGGGCGAAACCCCCACTCCCCCGAAGTTCCGGCTACCGGCCGACGAGGCCGGCCCGGTTCGTTATCGGGTTGACCTGTCGCTCGTTCCGGATCAGGATACGTTTACCGGAGCAATCGACATCGACCTCGAATTCCACAAGCCGGCTGCGGTTCTCTGGTTGAACGCCGAGAAACTCCAGATCAAGGACGCGGCCCTGACTGCCGGAGGTGAGAAGTCCGCTGCCCAGGTGGTCACCGAACCCCACGATCTTGTCGGCTTCTCCTTTGGCCGCCAGGTGGGCCCCGGCCCGGCCACGCTCCATGTTGCCTTCCAAGGCGAGATCAGCCGCAAGGACCAGCAAGGCATCTTTCAGATGAAAGATGGCGACCAGTGGTACATCTACTCGCAATACGAGCAGATCTGGGCGCGCCGCGCCTTCCCCTGTTTCGACGAGCCGGGCTACAAAGTACCCTGGCAATTAAACTTGCACATCAAGAAAGACCAAGTGGGTCTTTCTAATACGCCCATCGTCTCCGAGACCGAAACGGGGGGCGGCATGAAGACGGTGAAGTTCGCCGAAACGCCGCCGCTGCCGAGTTACCTCGTGGCCTTTACGGTGGGCAATCTGGAATTAGTAGATGCGGGAACGACGGGTCAAAAGAACACTCGGGTTCGTATCGTGGTGCCGCACGGCCGCAGCGCGGAGGCCCAGTTCGCCGCCCAAACCACACCCACCATCGTCAAGCTGCTCGAGGACTACTTCGGCATCCCCTATCCTTACGACAAACTCGATGAGGTCGCCATTCCGCTCGCCGGCTACGCCATGGAGCATCCCGGACTCGTCACTTACGGCGCCTCGATTATCATCCAGAAGCCTGACCAGGATACCCCGGGCCGCCAGCGCGAGTGGGTCAGCGTCGCCTCGCACGAATTGTCGCATCAGTGGTTCGGCGACCTCGTCACCACCGCCTGGTGGGACGATATCTGGCTCAACGAAGGGTTCGCTTCCTGGATGGCCAACAAGAATGTGAACAAATACCATCCCGAGTGGAAGATGAACGTCTCCGAGCTGAATGCCTACCAGGGAGCGATGTATAGCGATGCCCTGGTGAGCGCCCGGCAGGTGCGCCAGCCCATCGAGTCGAACGACGACATCGTCAACGCCTTCGACGGCATTACCTATAACAAGGGCTCGGCGCTGCTCAACATGTTCGAGTCCTACATGGGCCCCGACAAGTTCCGCGAGGGCATTCGCCGTTACCTCCTGAAATACCAGTGGAAGAACGCCACCTCGGCCGAGTTTCTCGCCGCCCTGGCCGGCGACGACACCAAGATCGCTGCCGCGTTTTCCAGTTTCCTCGATCAGCCGGGCGTGCCGCTGGTGACCGCGCAGCTTGCCTGCCGCGAAGGCGCGGCTCAATTGGAACTGACGCAACAGCGTTTCTTCCCGCTCGGCTCGGCCGGAGCGGCCCCACAATTCTGGAAGGTGCCCGTGTGCGTGCGATACGCGGCGGGAACCGGCGAGGCTCGTGGGTGCACGCTGCTCGAACAAGCTTCGGCGGAGATGCGTCTCGAGAAGGCTACGGGCTGCCCGGGCTGGGTCGAAGCCAACGCCGGTGCGGATGGCTACTACCGCTTGCTTTATCAAGGGGACCTGCTCTCCGATCTACTCAAGGATGATGCGCGCGTCCTCTCCTTGCCCGAAAAAGTGTCGCTCATCGGGGATATCGCCGCCCTGACCTCGAACGGCAAGCTGCCGCTCGCCAAAGCCTTGGCGCTCGCTCCGGCCTTCGCCTCGGATCCAAACCGGCAAGTAGTGAGCAAGACTATGGAACTCACCGGCGGTCTCCAGGAAAACCTGCTTCCCCCCGACCTGCTGCCGCGCTATCGCCAGTTCCTACTTGACCTCTACGGCGCCCGCGCCCGCGCCCTGGGTTGGCAGGCTAAGCCCGGCGAGAACGACGACCAGCGCTTGCTGCGCCCGCAACTTATGGGCATCCTCGCCAGCGGGGCTGAGGACCCGGAAGCCATCGCGGAAGCGAAGCGCCTGGCGCTCGCCTGGCTCGATGACCATAAAGCCGTCGACCCTGAAATTGTGGGCCAACTCCTCTACACCGCGGCGCGCCATGGAGACCGCGAGCTATTCGACCGAATGCGCGCCGCCGCCAAGAAAGAGACCGACGAGAATTATCGCGGCAACCTGATCTTCTGCCTGGGCGCGTTTCAGGATCCCGAGATTATCAAGACGGCTCTCGGCATCGTCCTGACCGATGAATTCGACAGTCGGGAGTCGTCAGGCATTCTCTTCGCACCCTCCGAGAGGCGGCAGACGCGTGATATAGGTTATGACTTTGTTAAACAGAACTGGGACGCCATCATGGCCAAGCTTCCCACCGATACGGGCGCCTACATGCCTTACGTCGCGGGGGGCTACTGCGACGCCGGGCACCGCCAGGACGTCGAGAGTTTCTTCACCGGCCGCTCCACCAAGTCCACCGGAGGTCCTCGCATCCTCAAGCAGGTCCTCGAGCGTATCGACCTCTGCATCGCCTACAAGAACGCTCAGGAGGCCAGCGCTACGGAGTTCTTCCAAACGTATAAGCCGGCCGCCGGCGCGAGCGGTAGCGGCCAGTAGCGCCACCGCTGTCCCCGAAATAAGTGAACAAAGTGCGGCCAGGAGGCCGTTCGTCCAAGCAATCCGATAGCGGCTTTAGAGCCCCGGCAGGGGCGACAGATTTTAGCCCACGGCGTGAGCCGTGGGTCGAGCGCACCCCCGTTCCCCTGCCCCCTCCCCCGCCGGACGGGGGAGGGGGAATAAAAGGGGGTGGAGGTTGTTGTTCCCAGGGCTTGCGCCCTGGGCTAAATTCTGTCGCCCCTGCCGGGGCTGGTGCGACTTACATCACGAACCACTGGGACAGGACATTAGCGTTCGTTGATCGCGATCAGCAGGCCGACGCTCACGCCGATCGATCGCTCATGCCCTCGCCCGAAGTCGTAATCATAGCCCGGTTCGAGATACCATCCGAATCTGTGTTTCCGGCCTGGCCAGAACATGAAATCCAGCGCAGCCTCACCGCCGAGTGAGTTTCTGGTGATGCCGGATTCCGTCGTATGAATCCACTCCGGCCCAATGCCCACCATAACCTCGACTTTTGGGGAAAGGGTCCAAGGCTTCTTGAACAGAAGGTCGGTATCCCATTCTGTTTCGTGGCGTCCAAAACTCGGCGTTACGCCGGCCTCGAGTTCCAGCCACTTCTCGATGGGCGTCACTTCAACCGCTACCGTGGGGCCGAAGCTCGATGCGTGTTCGTTGAGATTCCGGCTGGGGGCTGCCCCAAGCTCGACGACGGCAACAGGCTCCGCATTGCCCTCCTGAGCCAAGCCGTATGCCGGGCAGAGCAAAAAGACTACTGCCGAAAGCCATTTCATGGCGCTCATCAAGTTCAGATTATAAGTGGTTTCGCCAGGGTCTGGACGACACTTACTTTCCGAAAAACACCGCCGGCGACACGTGGAAACGCCGGCTCAGCCGCGCAATGTGGTCCCGGGTCAGCCGGCGTTTGCCGGAAAGCACCAGCGAAACCGTGCTCTCGCTGCCCAGTTCCGCTGCGATATCCCGTTGCGAGAGCCCATTATGGCGAAGCAGAAAGCGTAATACGTCGACTTGATCGGCGTCCGGTGTGGGATAACGGTCCTCCTCATAGCGCTCAATGAGAAGTGTCAACAACCCTATGGCCTCCTCCTCCTGCGCTGCCGGCTCAGGCTTGGCAGTGAGCTTGAGCAGCGCCTCCGTGTACTCCGCCAGTTCCTCGTCCGAATGGATCAAGCGCGGCGCTCCCCGCCGGATCATCTCGGTTGGATTCGCCAGTGTGGTGCTCATGGTCGGACCCCCTTGTCCCATTTAGCGGGATTCTCATACTGCTTGTGTGGCAGGAAAGATCGGATGTAAACGTGCCCTTCCGTGATCCTTTCGTCCTTAAGGCGCGAGTAATGAATGATCGTCGCCAGTCGATAACGATTCTCGCGGATGTTGAATATCACGTGGCCCTTCACATTGTCAGCGTCACTGAAGACTTGGCGGACTTCCACGAAGTTTCGCCAGGGCGCGGCCTTCGCAATTCTGTGCCACGCCGCGATTTCCCTGGCGGCATCCGGGTACTGCTCCATCGCATGGCGCAAATGCGCTTTGGTGACGATGTGCATGAGTGCTTGCCCTTGGCCTGCCGCACACGACGTGCCGCACTTGCATGCTACTTTGCAAAATGCAAAGCGTCAAGCATATTTTTCCTCCATCTTTCGCTTGACAACGACACTGGACTGTGATAGCCTATCACAGTCGTTGCTGCTCGACGATTTGTCGGCGGAGAGCGCCGGGAAGCCCGGTCGATAGGGGAAACGCCGGAGGGTTCCGGCGAGTGGGGGAAAGAGAACGTTGCAAGAAACAAAAAACATACGAACGAAGCCACTAAGTTATTGAAAACAAGGATGCAAAAAAATCAATTTGGGAACGAAGCTAAGAAGTAACTGAAAACAAATGATTTACACGGTATTTGTGGGAGCAAAGCTAAGATGTATATGAAAACAAATGACTTAACTTCTTGTAACCCTCGCCAAGATGCGCCTCGTGCACGCAAACCAACAACAATTACGCCCCAAAAAGAGCAAAAAGTGCGACTTATCCCGAAAGCCAAGCCAGGATTGCCGAGAGGCTAGGGAAGGCCGGATCATCTCAAGCCAAATACTTGTGGGAGGCGGCTGGTACGCGGTCAGGATCGCGTCATCTTCGACCATTCTTCGCGTACTTCCGGCCCTACAGATTAATGCCCCGGGTTATTGAAATCCGCAACTCCGGCGCGAATGACGGTTCCACGCACCTTCGGGTCCGGCTTCTCGGTCCAGGCGCCGTAGACGCGTCCGCCCAGCGCGGCGATTCCGGTGTAGTCGCCCAGAAAGACGCCGCCGGGCTCGAAGGCCGTAGTGGTCCAGGCGTAATTCTGGAAGGACCGCCCGCCGTCGGTGGAGCGCGCGAGCGCCACGATCGCCTTTCGATTGTGCTGGTCCTGGCGCCGGTCGTAGAAGACCACGTAGGCAGCGCCGGTGTCCTGATCGACAGCGAGCCATGGGAAGAAGTGGTCCGCGCCGTTGTGAATGGGGTCGGAGTTCACGCGCACGGTGTGCCTCCACTTTTTGCCGCGATCGGCCGAGGTGGAGCAGAACACGTCTACACCGCCGTCGCGGTAATCGCTCCAGGCCACGTAAAGGCGTCCGCTCTTGCGGTCCATGTCGAGAACGGGGAAGCCGTTGGAGCGCGAGGTGCCTTCCACGTCAAACATGATGGGCGCCGTGTCGACCACGTTGCGGGTTTTCGTAAAGGTGTGTCCGCCGTCTTTGGAGGAGGTGAAGACGATATGGTTGCCGTCGCCCCAGACCACATACAGGGCGCCGTCCGGACCGACTGCGCCGGAGAATCCTTCGTTGGCGCCGTTATCGTCGCGCGGCAGGCCGCGATGCGTGTCGATCTCGATGGGCTCCGACCACGTCTTGCCGTCGTCGGTCGAGCGCGAGAGGACAATCTGGGAGTCGACCAGCGTCCAGCGCGTCCAGCCGACGTAGAGGGTGCCGGCGTAGCGAGAGTGGGTGTTGTCAGCCACGATATAGGGCTTGTCTTCAAAGGGGATGCCCGGCTCGCTCTTCTGGGCAGCTACGATATACTCGTTGTCCTCCCAGGTCTTGCCGCCGTCGAGCGAGCGCCGCACGAAGATGCCATTGCGCGTGGCGCCATGCGCCCAATAATTCGCGGTGCCGAGCCGGTCGAAGCCGATGTAGCACAGGAGGGCGTGACCCTGCTTGTCGTAGGTGATCGAGACATCGCCGGAGACACGGTAATTCTTGGAAGCGGTGTTCTCGGCGATGGTCCAGGTGTGTCCGGCGTCCAAGGAGTACGCCACGTGCGCGTTGTCCTGGTATGCGACCGCCACCTGCTGCGGATTGTCGGGATTGATGGCCACGCCGGGCTCCGTGAAGAATCCGGCCTTCGCCGTAATGTCGTACACCGTGGCTCCGGGAGCCGGCGGCAGCTCCTGTGCCCTGATCGGCGGCGCCAGAAATGCCACAGCGCCAAGGAATCCGAAGCAGGTTGCCAGGGTGTTTCGGCGGGTGGCGCGTTTCAGACAGATCATCAGTTTCCCCCTATGTGTTCGAATAACGCAGCATGGCGCAGACATCCGGATTTTGATGCCTGCGACGTTCGCGGCGGCGAACGGTAATTTTGCATCAGCCGTCGCCCACAAGAGTCTCGCCACCCGGAATCGCCGACCGCACACGGCCGGGAGCTCTTGTCCGGCCCGCAAGTCTCCCTTCGGGAGCTCGCAGACTCCACAAGGCGGAGTCTGCGCAAGCCCGTCTATTTTGCCGAAGCCTTGTGTTTTCAGGCAAGTACCTGATTTTAAGGTGGTAGCGCTACCGGGAATCGAACCCGGGTTTTCAGATTGAGAATCTGACGTCCTAACCCCTAGACGATAGCGCCGCAGAGGCCAC
>Ga0187782_10001846_pt1 | contig 15617 bp, 14 predicted proteins | sample 0715_SJ02_MP15_2_FD_132454 | JGI IMG/M metagenome (GOLD analysis project Ga0187782, IMG submission 132454) | Tropical peat soil microbial communities from peatlands in Department of Meta, Colombia - 0715_SJ02_MP15_20_MG | ecosystem: Environmental > Terrestrial > Soil > Wetlands > Peat | place...
AGGCCGGGACGGGCGGCGACGTTGACGATGCGCCCTCCCCTGCCGGCCATCGCGTTGACGGCGGCGCGGCAGCAGAACAGGCAGCTGAGAAAATTCATGCTGATCTGCTGCTGCAATGTCGCCGCGCTCGCTTCGCGCAACGCTCCGGCGGCAAAGCCGCCGGCGAGATGGATCGACGCCCACAGCGGCGCGATGGCGCCGTAGAGACGCCCGATATTGCCTTCGTCGGCGAGGTTGCCGGTGACGACGAGCGCGACCTGCTTGTTGTCGCGCAGCTTGAAGCGCTGCGCTTCCGCTTCGTCCAGGCACGGCACGTGACAGATGGCGCCGGCCTCGACGAGCGCCGTCACGACGGCGGTGCCGAGCGCGCCGGCGCCGCCGGTGATCACGATGTGACGATCGCGAAAGTCCATGGCGGTGCCTTGGACGACATCATTGCCGATCCGGAGCGTCGGGCAAAGCGGCTATTTGCTATTCTGCGAGGAAAGGAGAATCAGTGGCCGACTACGATCTCGCCGTCATCGGCGGCGGCATTAATGGCGCCGGTATCGCCCGCGATGCGGCCGGGCGGGGACTCAAGGTCGTCCTCCTCGAACAGAACGACCTCGCTTCCGGCACGTCGTCGGCGTCCTCGAAGCTGATCCACGGCGGGCTGCGCTATCTGGAACATGGCGCGCTGCGGCTCGTTCGCGCGGCGCTCAACGAACGCGAAGTGCTGCTGCGCATGGCGCCGCACCTCATCCGGCCGCTGCGTTTCGTGCTGCCGCTCGACCCGGCGAGCCCGGTGAGCCGCTCGCCGGTCGTGCTCAGGCTCGGCCTCTTTGTTTACGATCTGATCGGCCGGCGCCGGATTTTGCCGCCGACGCGCCCGCTCGATCTGATCAGCGACGAAGCCGGGCAGCCGCTCAGGCGCCGTTTCCATTACGGCTACGAATATTCCGATTGCTTTGCCGACGATGCGCGCCTGGTCGTTGTCAATGCGATCGACGCAGCCGAGCGCGGCGCGGCAATCCGCACCCGCACACGCTGCGTGCGCGCCGAGCGCGCCGATGTGTGGCGGCTCATCCTCAATGCCGGCGGCAGGCGCGAGGTGGTGACCGCGCGGGTCCTGGTCAATGCCGCCGGCGCCTGGGTGGAAACGGTCGCCGAGATGGTGCTGGGCCAGCCGCCACCGCGGCGGCTGCGGCTCGACAAGGGCAGTCACATCGTCGTGCGGCGGCTCTACGATCACGACCGCGCCTACATATTGCAGGCGGCCGACGGCAGGGTGGTCTTCGCGATTCCCTTCGAGCGCGATTTCACGCTGATCGGCACGACCGACCAAAGCTTTGTCGGCGATCCCGCTCTCGTCACACCGACCGCCGAGGAGATCGACTATCTCTGCGGCGTGATCAACGACTTTTTCCGCGCCGCGATCACCCCCGCCGAGGTGGTGTGGGCATTCGCCGGCGTGCGCGCGCTTTACGACGACGGCGCCCGCAAGGCCCAGGATGTCGGCCGTGATTACAAGCTCTTGCTCGACAAACCCCTGGGCGAGGCTCCGCTCCTGACCGTCTACGGCGGCAAGCTGACGACTTTCCGCCGCCTGGCCGAGGAGGCCCTTGCCCGCCTGGCGCGCTTCTTCCCGCAGTCGCGGCCGTGGACCGCGCAGGCCCCGCTCCCGGGCGGCGATTTCGCCTATAACGGCGCGCCAGCGTTACTGGCCGAAACGCGGCGCAAATGGCCGTTTCTCAGCGACAGCCACGCGCGGCGGCTGGTCGGCGCCTATGGCACGCGGGTCGCGAACGTGTTGAACGCGGCTACCCGGCTCGACGATCTCGGTCCCTGTTTCGGGGCCGATCTCACCGCCGCGGAGCTGTGCTATTTGATGGACAATGAATGGGCGCGAACCGCCGATGACGTGCTCTGGCGCCGCTCGAAGCTCGGCTTGCTTTTTTCCGCCGCCGAGAAAACGGCGCTCGATAAATTCATGGCGCATCGGGATTAGACGAAGATTGACTCAAATCTTATCGAGGCTTTTGACGCCGATTTTAGCCATTTGCGGTTACATTAATGCGGGAGTTTGCCGATATTTTATCAGCCGAGAGTCATGGTACCTGGCGCATACGACATTGCACAACGGCTTACCGCGCTCAGGGTGCTCATCGTCGACGACGAGCCCACCATGCGCCGGGTGACGCGCTCGTTGCTGCAGGCGATCGGCGTCAAAATCATACACGAGGCCGGCGACGGGCGTGCCGGCCTCGAAGCGATCAGCAGCTTCGCGCCGGATGTCGTTATTCTCGATTGGGAAATGCCGAGTCCGAATGGACCGGAATTCGTGCGGACGGTTCGCTCGCCGGAAAGCTTTTGCCGACCCGACGTAGCCCTCATCATGCTCACCGGCTATGGCGAACGTTCGCGCGTGATCGAAGCTGTGAACCTCGGGGTGAATGATTTTTTGCTCAAACCGGTTTCGACGAAAGCGTTGCTCGGGCGCCTGGTCTCGCTCATCATTCAACCGCGGCGGATGGTGAAGAGCGGCGACTATTACGGACCCGAGCCGCGGCAGCTATCCAGCTTCAAGCCGGCCACCGAGTTTGCGTCGGTGTAGCCGATGACGGACATCGCCTGCGCCGCAGCTCTGTCTTCGTTAACGCAATGGTCACCACGTCGACAGGCACGGCTGCGCCCGGCGCCGACGGAATTCAAAGGACAAGCGGCGCTTTACCAACACGCAAGGCATAGATGGTGTGATGGGTGTGGCGTTCCGTTGTACGCGCGCCTCGGCTGGTCAAATCATGTCACTGAAGCTGCAAAATAAGGAAGTCGCCGACCGCATCCAGGCCCTGTGCGTGCTGGTGGTCGACGACAATCAGTACATGCGCAAGATGGTGCGCAATCTGCTGGTCAATTGCGGCATCAAAGACATTTACGAGGCGGCGGACGGAATTGCCGCGCTCGATATCATCCGCACCGTCGGACCCGATGCAGTGATCCTCGATTGGGAGATGCCGCTGCTGAGCGGCGCCGAGCTCGTGCGCATCGTGCGCTCGCCTGGCGTATTTCCAATGCCCGACGTGCCCATCATCATGCTGAGCGGCCACGGCGAACGCTGGCGGGTCGTCGAAGCCGTTCGTCTTGGCGTCAACGAGTATTTGATCAAGCCGGTTTCGGCAAAAGCGCTGTACGATCGCCTCGTCTCCATCGTCATGCAGCCGCGGCCCACGGTGCAGTTGGGTGATTATTACGGCCCGGAACCGCGCAAGCTCGCTACCGATACCCTCGAGAACGGCGACCTCACCTCTTCTCTCGCCGAGCCAGTCGTGAGCTGACGCCAGCCTTGCCGACGTCGGATTTGTCGGACAAGACGATTTGCGTTAAAACGCCCGCGAGTTTCCCGCCTCGCATTGGAGCGAATGCAGATCGCCGGATCGAAACAAGATTTTGCGCCGTGGACCGATCCGGGCGCGCGTCCGCTGTTGCGCATCGAGGCCTTGACCAAGCGGTTCGCCAGCACCGTCGTCGTCGATCAGCTGTCGCTGGACATTTATGACGGCGAGTTCTTCGCGCTGTTGGGTCCGTCGGGTTGCGGCAAGACCACGTTGTTGCGCCTGATCGCCGGCTTCGAGCGGCCGAGCAGCGGCCGCATCCTGCTTGAGGGCGTGGATCTTGCCTCGGTGCCGCCGCACCGGCGTCCGGTCAACATGATGTTCCAGAGCTATGCGTTGTTTCCACACCTTAACGTTGAGGCCAACATCGCCTTCGGCCTCAAACAGGAGGGACTGGCCAACCGCGAGATCGCCCGCCGCGTTGCCGACATGCTGGCGCTGGTGAAGCTCGAAGGCTTCGGCGGCCGCAAGCCGCACGAGCTTTCCGGCGGCCAGCGCCAGCGCGTTGCGCTGGCGCGTTCGCTGGTCAAGCGTCCGCGCGTGCTTTTGCTCGACGAGCCGTTGGCCGCGCTCGACAAGAAATTGCGCAGCGAAACCCAGTTTGAGCTGATGGAGTTGCAGCGCCGCGTCGGCTTTACTTTCGTCATCGTCACTCACGATCAGAGCGAAGCGATGACCGTTGCCGACCGCATCGCCGTAATGGATCGCGGCCGGCTCATGCAAGTGGCGACGCCCGCCGAAATCTACGACCGGCCGGATTCGCGCTGGGTCGCCGACTTCATCGGCGACGTCAACCTGTTCGAGGGCCGTCTCGGCGACGACGGGCTGAGCGTCGAAGGCACGGCGGCGGGCCGCCTGCGCGTTGCGGTCAAGCCGGAGGCTCCGTCCGGCGCGATGGTATGGGTTGCGGTGCGGCCGGAGCGAGTGCGCATGACCCGCGAGCCGGCCTTGCCGGGCCTGGACAACAGCGTCGCCGCAACAGCCATCGACGTCGCCTATCTCGGCGATCTATCGGTCTACAAGCTGCGCATCCGCGACGGCTCACTGGTCAAAGTGACGCTCGCCAATACGGGCGGCCGCCTCGAGCGAGCAATCAGCCTCGGCGACGACGTGTGGCTGAGCTGGTCGCCCGACGCAGCGATCGTACTGACGCGGTAGGCGCGGCACAGCAAGCGGGAACAAGATGCGGCGATTGCTGAACGACACCTTTCTTCGCAAGGCCGTTGTCCGAGTCCCGTATGCGTGGCTGCTTGCTTTTTTCCTGCTGCCGTTCCTGATCGTGCTCAAGATCAGCTTGTCACAGACGGCGGTCGCGCGGCCGCCCTATGTGCCGGTCTTCGACCTTGCCGCCGGCTGGCACGGCCTGGCCGCTTTCGTCAGCGGGCTTTCGCTCGACAATTATGTGCTGCTCGGCTCCGACCCCCTGTATGTTCTTTCCTACCTCAAGAGCGTCGAGATCGCCGCTTTCTCGACGCTTATTCTCCTGCTCGTCGGCTACCCGATCGCTTACGCGATCGCCCGCATGCCGCGACGCGCACAGGCGGTGCTGATCCTCCTCGTCGTGCTGCCGTTTTGGACCTCGCTGCTCATCCGCATCTACGCCTGGATGAACATCTTGCAGCGCGACGGACTGCTCAACGAGCTGCTTGCAGCGTTCGCTATCGTCAAAGAGCCGCCGGCCTGGCTCTCGACTGACACCGCAATCTATATCGGCATCGTCTATTCCTATCTGCCGTTCATGGTATTGCCGCTCTACGCGACGCTGGAAAAGCTCGACGAAACGCTGCTTGAAGCGGCGGCGGATCTCGGTTGTCCGCGCTGGAAGATCTTTTGGCTTGTGACGCTGCCGTTATCGTCGTCGGGAATGCTGGCCGGCGTGTTGCTGTGCTTCATTCCGATCGTCGGCGAATTCGTCATTCCCGATCTGCTCGGCGGCTCGCAGTCGCCGATGATCGGGCAAACCATATGGATAGAATTTTTCGGCAACAGGGATTGGCCGGCGGCCTCCGCGGTTGCCGTGGTGCTGGTTTGCCTCCTGGTCTCACCGATCGTGATCTATCAGAACCAGGCGACGCGGGTTGTGGAACGGGAATAAGCATGCGCAAGTTTTCCACTTTCAATCTGGCGGCCATCGCTGTTGGCATGGTCTTTCTTTATCTGCCGATCGTCATTTTGGTGATCTATTCGTTTAACGCATCGCGTCTGGTGGCGGTGTGGGGCGGCTGGTCGACCCACTGGTATGCCGAGCTCTTGCAAGATGCGCCGCTCCTTGATGCAGCCTCCATCAGCATTCGATTGGCGCTCACTTCGGCGACCGCGGCCACGATATTGGGGACGTTGGCAGCGCTGGCGCTGGTGCGCTTCGGCCGTTTCCGCGGACGGCTGCTGTTCGCGGCGATGATTTATGCCCCGCTGGTCATGCCCGAGGTGATCACCGGGCTCTCGCTGCTGCTTCTATTCGTCGCTATTGCAGTGGACCGCGGCTTTTGGACCGTCGCGATTGCGCATACCACGCTGGCCATGTGCTTCGTCACCGTGATCGTACAGTCGCGGCTTGGCGACTTTGACGTAAGTCTTGAGGAAGCGGCGATGGATCTTGGCGCCTCGCCACTGCGCACATTCTTGTCAGTGACCTTGCCGCTCACTCTGCCGGCGATCGCCGCGGGCTGGATGCTGGCTTTTGCATTGTCGCTCGACGATCTCGTAATCGCGAGTTTCACCACCGGGCCGGGCGCGACCACCTTGCCGATCCGCATCTATTCGGAAGTGCGCCTCGGAGTGAAGCCGGAGATGAATGCGGTCTGCACCATCATGGTCGCCGTGGTCGGCCTGGCCGTGATTGCCGCCTCGCTCATGACCAAGCTTACCGGCGTGCGCGGCGCCGCGGCGCCCGCGCGATGAGGTGCGCGGGCCGGAAGCCCGCTTAATTCGCCGCCAGGAATGAGAGTCGACAGCCTCGCCAGGCCAAGCAATCGACGCGCTAGTCACCGCCCTTGGCTGCCGGCGGCGCCGGAGCGGTGGACGCCGCCGGAGCGGCGAAGAGCTTGTCAATCACCGAGCGCACGGCCGTGCCGGCGTTGCGGGTTTTGATCGATTCGAGCAGCGGAGCGGCCGCGCCCGAACGCCGGATCAGGCTTTGTGCGTCGGGCAGAATAATCGGGTCGTCCCATTGACCCTGCACGACGAAGGGCAGGTCGAATTCATTGGCGGTTTCGCCTGACACCAATGTCGCTACCCCGTTGAGATCGAGGTCACGGGTCGGCACCGAGACCTGGCCGCCAACCGCGAGCCGCACGGCCGGGCCGACTAAATGCAGGTCGTCGATAGAGATCTCGCCCTCCTGGATTTTCATGCTGAGAGCCAGTTGGTCGAAAGGGGTGCGCCCGGTGCGGAAATCGCCATTACCCGAAAGCGGCCGCCGTTCGAGCCGCCGCAGCAGTTGCTCGACGTTGATGCCGGCGAGCGCGCCGTTGTGCGCCGTCAGGCTCGCAGTTCCCTTGAGCGTGTTCGTTACCGCCAGTACCGAGGATCCCGATCCTTCGATATTGAGCGCCAGGTTGCCGCGGCCCTCAAGCTTGCGGATGCCGAATAACTGGCCGAGACAGCCCGCCAGGTCGACGTCGATGAATTGGAGATGCGAGGTCACTGCCACGCCACCGTCGATGCTGGCGAGCCCGAGCGCGCCTCTGGCAAGCCCGTCGAACGCCTGCGATTCTCCGATCGTGACATCAAGTTTGCCGTTGCGCATGGTGGCGGCGACCGCCGTTCGCGCCAATTGCGCGGTCCCGATCTTGACGCTCGCCGCCGAGAGCCGCAGATCGAGATCGAAGTCGGCGAGCCCGTCGAGCGCGATGGGTAATTGATCCCATCGGCGCTCGTTGGCCGCCATCAAGTGAATGCCGGACACATAGGGGGTCAGATCGAGGCCTTCGGCCGCGAGGGTGCCCTGAACCGTGCGGTGATCGGTCGACAGCGTGATTGCACCTTCGGCCATATTGCCGTCGAGTTCGACGTTGACGCCGGACAGCGAAACTGCGCCGCCGCTGGCGCTAGCGTGGGCTCTCAGCGCAAAGCGCCCAAAGCCGCCGAATGGCAGCTCACTGTTCTCGCTCCAGCGCAATGCGTCACGCAACGCCGGAGATTCCACGCTCAAGGTGCCGTCGACCTTGAATGCCGGTTGAGCGTTCGTTGCACCATCGAAGGCGGCTTTCAGAAGCGGGCCGGCAAGTCGCAGCTTGACGCCCGAGCGCTCGCCGCTGAGCGCTGCAAGAAAATCGCCGAGCGCGAAGTTAGCTTCGATCGGCTGGTCATGCCACACGAAGCGGCCGTTAGCACCAAAGCTGCGGGAGATCGATGGCCAGGCGACCTGAAAGTCCACGTCGTCGAGCCGGTCAACCGTATCCTTGTCGCTACGATGACTGTGGACGATGACACTGCCGTCGTGGATGCCGATCTCGGAGAAAGACGCCGCCCGGCCGGGATCCGGACGCAACGCTCGCGTCAATGATTGAATCAATCCCGACCAGTTCGATCGGCCGTCGGACAGCAGGGTGACGGTAATGGTCGGCCGCAGCAGCGTCACGTCGCCGATTTCGACACGCCCGGCCAGCAGGGGAAAGTAGCGCAGATGCGCGATCAACTCGTCGGCGACAACAGCCGGCTCGCCGGATTGGTCATCGCCGAGCAGCACTTTGCGGAAGCTTATCGTGGCTGATGGAAACCACGAGACTGACACGTCGCCGCGCAGTACCGGGTCAAGCCCGGTAACGGCATGGATTTCCCTGGTGACGGCGTCGCGGACCGACGCAGCCGGGATGAGGAAGGACAGGGCAGGCAGTACGACGACGAGCGCCGCGACCACGGCGGCGACGGCAATCGCAAGGCGTTTCAAGCCGGTGGCCGCGGTCACGGGAGGCGTTCCGATATTCGCTTAAGCCAAAGGAAAGTGCAGTTTGGCAGATGAGCCGTCAAAATGCCCGGCATCTGTGTCGCTTTCGTGGCCGCGGCTGCCGCCGGCCTGTGCAAGGGGTTGCTGCTGAACGGCAATTTTCGCCTCACGATCGCGACCAGCTGCAGCCTCAACGCTCCGATGTCCGCAACTTCGCCGGCTCGGGCGCCCGCGCCACTTCGGCGATCATCTTCCTGACGATGGCTTGACCGAAAGACCCGAAGTTCTGCGCCGCCATAACGAATGCGCCGGGACCGCCGATGACGTTGTTGCGGTAATAATTTTCCAGGCCGCCCGGCGGATTGGTGTGGTCGGGATTCCAAGCGAGCGGCGTTTCGCTGAGGATGACAAGGCCATTGATCGTCACGCCCTGCGCAAGGGCTTGATCGCGCGCAATCTTCACCTCGCCACCGGCATTGTTGGTGCCGTCACCGGAGACGTCGATGGTGCGACGCGTCGCTTCGTAGGGTGTGCGCGCCAATTGACTCATGGCGAACTCGATGGCGCCGGAGATCGAGGTGCGATCGGCAAACGAGCGCGGCGCCTCCAGAAGGCGATCGCCAAAGCCTTTGGCCGATTCGGCGTCGGCAATGATCGTCCAGTCGATCAGCACCCGCTGCGAGCCGGCGCCCGACCATTCGATGAACGTCAAGCCAATACGGCCCTTGCGGCCGGAGCGAATGGCATCGAGGACCCGCGGATCGGAGATCGCCGCGGCATAACCATCGCGTTGCAGCTGGAATTTTCCGGCGTCGACGCTGCGCGAAACATCCGCCGCCAGCACCAGCAGCAGATCGACTTGTTCGGCCGCCGACGCGATGGCGGGCAAAATTACCGCCCCGGCGAAAATCATAAACGTCAGGACGGCTCTGGCCGCACGCATCTTGTTTCTACCTTCACGCGTTGGCTAGGGCGTGGATCGCCGCGCGGATGCGCTGATAGGTGCCGCACCGGCAAATGTTGGTGATGGCCGCGTCGATGTCGGCGTCGGTCGGCTTGGGCTTTTGCTGCAGCAATGCCACGACCGCCATGATCATTCCGCTCTGACAATAGCCGCATTGCGGCACGTCGAAATCCACCCACGCCCTCTGCACCGGGTGCAGCTTGCCGTTTTGCGCCAGCGCCTCAATCGTCGTCACCTGCTTGCCGGCCAGCGCGCCGACCGGCACCTGGCAAGATCGCATGGCAATGCCGTCGATATGAACGGTGCAGGCGCCGCATTGAGCTATCCCGCAACCGTATTTCGTGCCTGTGAGTCCGACGGTATCGCGCAACACCCACAACAAGGGCGTATCGGGCTCGACGTCGACGTCGTACGATCTGTCATTAATGGAAAGCGCCATCATGGTCACTCTTCCCAAGCGTATGCCCGCAGCACTCCTTCCGCCCCACTGCCAAGATAGCCGAATCCAGTCTAACCTCAGGCAACATGGGAGCGGAAGCGCAAACTGCGGACCGCGTCACAAACGTCGTTACCCGAGGGATCGAAGGTGACGCCAATAAGGCGGGTCACATCCGCCGATAGACGTAAGGCGCGTCGTCTTGCAGGGAGGCGAACGCGGCGACTTTGTCGTGATCGGGTGCGAGATGACACACCGGATCGGTCGCGCGCGCGTCGCCGGTCAACGCGAAGGCTTGGCAACGGCAGCCGCCGAAATCGACGTCGCGCCGCGCGCAGCTGCGACACGGCTCTTGCATCCAGGCCGTACCGCGAAAGGCGTTGAAGGCCGGCGAATTCGCCCAAATATCGGCGAGCGAATGCTCGCGCACCGACCAGAATTCGAGGCCGGGAATAGACTCGGCGGCATGGCACGGCAGCACTTTTCCGCTCGGGGTCACATTGAGCGAGCGCCTGCCCCAACCGCCGACGCAAGGCTTGGGCAGCCGCGCGTAATAATCAGGAACGACCGCGTCGATAACGATCTCGTTATGATGCCGCGCCCGCAATTCCTCGACCGCGGCGGCCGCACGCCTGACCTGTTCCGCGCTTGGCATCAACGCGCTGCGGTTCTTCAGCGCCCAGCCGTAATACTGCGCATGCGCGATCTCGACCCGGCCAGCGCCGAGCGAAAGCGCAAGTGTCACCATGTCTTCAAGGCGGCCGATGTTGGCGCGGTGCATCACGGCATTGATGGTGAGCGGAATTTTCAGGCGTACGACCTCCGCGGCGAGCGCGCGTTTGCGGGCGAACGCGCCCTCATAGCCGGCGATGCGGTCCGCGCTTGTCGGTTCGCTATCCTGGATCGAAATCTGCACGTGATCGAGCCCGGCTTCGGCGAGCTGCCGCAAAGTCGCCAACGTTATGCCGACCGCTGAGGTGATGAGATTGGTGTACAGGCCGGCGGCATGCGCCGCCGCCGTGATGGCAACCAGATCTCGTCGCGCGCCCGGCTCGCCGCCGGACAGATGCACCTGCAACACGCCAAGTCCGGCAGCCTCGTTAAATACGCGCGCCCAGGTTTGCGTGTCGAGTTCGCTTCGCCGCGGATCGAGCGCGAGCGGGTTGGAGCAGTAGGGGCAGCCGAGCGGGCAGCGATGCGTCAGCTCGGCCAACAGGCCAAGGGGATTGTGCGGCGCCGCACCGTTCCCGGCCATCACAACTCCAACAGTCGCTTGTCGGCGAGCCCGCGCAGCAGCGCCGTAACATCGGTAAGAACTCGCTCGCGCGGCGCCGCATATGCTTTCGCCAAATCATCGACAATTGCGGTCAAGGTCGTTTCGCCGGTACAGCGTTTGAGAATCTCCGAGGCGATGGCATCGGCCTTGAAGATGCGCTCGGGTGCGAGCAATACCCATCCACCCTGCGCTTCACTGTGCACGAGCCGCACGCCGTGCGGCAGCCGGGGCCGCGCATCCGGCGCAATCGAGGATGTCGTATTGCTCACGCTCGCATCCTAATCCTGCGGCACAAATGCGCCGGGCGGTATTTGTTTCGGCGCCACATAAGCGTGAGAGAGCGCATCCAGCATGGCCCAAAGCACGTCGCATTTGAATTCCAGCGCAGCGAGCACGTCGCGCTGCGCTTGCGGGGTGCGCGCATGCTCTTTAACGTAATTAAGAGCAAAACGCGCGTCGCGTTCGGCCTGCGGGGGCCGCTGCGAGAAGTACGCAAGCGTCTCCGCCGTCACGAAGTCGTAGTGCTTCAGCATACCCTCGATGCGTTCGCCGATGATCTGCGGCGAGAACAACTCCGTCAGCGATGAGGCGATCGCCTCGAGCAGACTCTTTTCACGGACGAAATGCACATAGGCGTCCACCGCAAAACGGGTCGCCGGCAACAATCCCTGCAATGAGATGACATAGTCGCGATCGAGACCCAGCCCATAAGTGAGCTTGAGCCAGCGCGCGATGCCGCCTTCGCCTTCGCGTTCGCCGTCGTGATCGACCAAGCGGCTGCGCCATTCGCGGCGTATAGCCGAATCTCCGCAGCGCGCTATCAGGCTCGCATCCTTGATCGGGATCATGACTTGGTAATAGTAGCGGTTGAGCGCCCAGGCCTGCACTTGGCCCTTGCTGCAGGCGCCGCCGTGCAACAGCTTGTGGAACGGATGCAGCCGGTGATAGCGCCGCGCGCCGATGTCGCGCAGCCGCGCTTCCAGTTCCTCGGCACTCAACGCGTTCACAACACGATCTCCATGCCGTCTTCCGCGACCTCGAACCCAGCGTCTTCCACCTTACGCCGTTCGACGGAGCCTTCGACCAGGATCGGATTGGTGTTGTTGATATGGGTCAGGATGCGACGGCCGCCAAGACCGGCAAGCGCCACGAGCGTTCCCTCCTCGCCATCGAGCGGCATGTGCCCCATGCGCCGGCCGGTTTTCCCGCCGGTGCCGGTCGAAATCATCTCATCATCGACGAACAATGTGCCGTCGAACAAGACGACGTCGGCGCGCGCAAGCCGCTGGCGCAAAGCGCGTGTTACGGCGGCTGCACCCGGGACGTAGGCGAGGCGCCGGGAACCGCAAACAAGCTCGACGCCGACTCTGGCGCCGGTCTCAGCCACGAGGTCGGGTTGCTCGCCTTCGAGATAGAGCGCGACTTTACCGGGAACAGCGAACAACTCCGCTTGCAGGCCGCCGGGGAGTGAAAAGGGCTCGTCAAGCGCGATTGCCTTTCGGGTTACAGCGCCCGCCAATACGCCGAAGATCGGGTTGGCCGAGAGCGCCGCAATCGTTTCGGTAGTGGCGAATACGGTGAAGTTTTGGCGCTCGCGCAGCGCCAAAAGCCCGGTGATCTCATCGACCTCGGCGCCGGTCAGAACCACGGCCGCGATCGGGCTGCTCCGCGGACCGCCACGCGGTCGCAGCGCTGGGGTAGCCAACAGCTGGCCACGCAGGTCGGGGGACGCATTGAGTAAAATCCAACGCTCGCCATCAGCCGAAACCGCAAGGCTTGCCTGCGTGCGCTGCTTCACCCGTTTGTCGCCGGTCCAGGCCAGGCGGCAGACGGGACATTGACAGTTCCACTGCGGAAATCCGCCGCCTCCCGCGGCACCGAGCACGATGGCGGTCAGACGCCCCATTCAAGGGGTTCGCGAAAGGCGAGATGCGTAGATGTGCGGATCAGAACTCGGCCGGCAGGTAGCCGTTGATCTCGAGGCCGATGCAAATTTCAACGAGGGTCGGGGTTGTCCAGGCCATGGTCGTTCCCTTTCACAAGTGAGGTGCGCTCCCGGGTAAGTTCGCGCCTCTTCGAACCATAAGGTAAATCGGAGTGCCCCCACTCTACAAGAGGATATTACACGGCTTTGCAGCCGCGGTGGGCGCGAGCCCGCGCGAGGCACATTGCCACGCCGGGTTTTCGCTCCCTTTTCATCAGCTTGGAACCGGGGCATTGTGCGCGCGGAAACTGTCGCACCAGGCCCGAAATTGGGCGGTCCGCCAGGGTGCGGGTGTGGAAAAAAGCCATTTGGGAGGAAAAACCATGGGTCATCACTTGACGCGGCGCGGCATCGCGGGCGGTGTCGGCGCGGCGGTTGTCGCCCTCGGCCTCGCTGCAGCACCAACCTCAGCGCCGGCACAAAGCAATGAGCCGATCAAGATCGGCTTTAGCATGGCACTCACCGGTCCGCTCGCGCCGAACGGCAAGCAAGCCCTTCTCGGAGCGCAAATCTGGGCAGAGGAAATCAACGCAAAGGGCGGATTGCTCGGCCGCAAGGTGCAGCTTGTCAATTACGACGACCAATCCAACCCGGCGACGGTTCCGGGCATCTATACGAAGCTTCTCGATGTCGACAAGGTCGACCTCGTCGTCGGCGGTTACGCGACAAACATGAATGCGCCGGCCATGCCGGTCATCATGCAGAAGGGCAAAACCTTCATCAGTCTGTTCGCGCTCGACGTGAACAGCGAGTTCCACTACCCAAAATACTTCTCGATGCTGCCAACGGGCCCGGACACAAAGGGCTCCTTCAATGACGGCTTCTTCAAGGTCGCGTCAGAACAAAATCCGAAACCGAAAACGGTGGCGCTGATAGCTGAGGATGCCGAGTTCGCGCGCAATGCATGCGAAGGCGCGCGTGAGAACACCAAAACCTACGGCTTCGACATCATCTACGACAAGACCTTCCCGCCGGGTACGACAGATTTCTCGCCGGTCATCCGCGCGCTGCAAGCGGCCAATGCGGACCTCGTCGTGGTCTGCTCTTATCCGCTGAGTTCGGTCGGCATTGTGCTTGCCGCCAACGAACTGAATTTCACGCCGAAAATGTTCGGTGGCTCGATGGTCGGACTGCAAGCGACGGTGTTCAAATCCAAGCTAAAGTCCAAGCTCAACGGCATTGTGAACTACGAAACCTGGGTGCCGTCGCCGAAATTGATGGCTCCCGCGGCCGGCTTCTTCAAGCAATACCAGGAAAGGGCGGCTGCGGCCGGTGTCGATCCGCTCGGCTACTACCTCGGCGGCTGGGGTTACGCCTATTTCCAGGTGCTGGGCCAGGCCGTCGAAGGGGCCCAGAGCATCAACGACGACAAGCTCGCCGACTACCTGCGCAGCCACGAGTTCAAGACCATCATGGCCGACGTCAGGTTCGGGAAGAACGGCGAGTGGACCAAGTCCGGCATGCTGGACGTTCAGTATCATGACATCACCGACGCCGCCGATCTCGAAACCTGGAGGGGCATGAGCTATCAAACAGTGCTCACGCCGGCCGATCAGAAGACGGGCAACGTCATCTACCCGTACGAGAAGGCAAAGTAATACGCGACGGGCGCGCTTTTTCGGGGCGCGGGCGCAAGCTCGCGCCCCGCTTTTTGGTTCATCGCGATTTGTTCGATTTTGCCTTTCCGCCTTGCGTATTACTAACGTCGTGACGCCGCTCTTCAAATTCGGCTTCGAAAGCGTCCCATTAGTTCTTGCTCAGGCTGAGCGTCAAAAGGCGACGCGATGACGGCCGCGCCACCTGGCTGCTGGTGGACCTCCGACGCGGCGGCCCGCCAATCTATGCAACGTGGAGCGGACGAATGATAGCGGATCGTCCCACGACAAAGCCGATTTCGCTTCGCAGGCGAGGACCCAAGGAAGCCAATCGGTCAATGGCAGGCCGGCGGCACGCGCAGCGGGAAGATCCTTCCAGACGCGGCACCATCGCACGCCTGCTCTTGCCCGCGTTGCCGGCGGGCGCGGTAACCCGACCAGATCGGCATAAACCAGCGCCGGAATGTTGACACCTGCGATGGCGCCCGGGTGATGCCACAAGGTGAAGCGCGGATTGATTTCCAGAAGGCGAAGATCGCCACGCGGGTCGCGCTTGAAATCGAGCTTGGCGACGCCGGTAAGCGACAGTTTCTCGACGACGCTGCGGCCCAGTCTGCGCACGTCGTCGGCGTCGGTAATCTCGAGCGCGGTGGTGTGGCCAAAGTTCACGGGATAGGTGCGGATTTTCCGGCCGGTAAACTCGCCGGCGACGTCGCCGCGGTGATCGACGTAGCAATGGTAGCTTTCGATCCTGGATTCAGCGCCGGGAACGAATTCCTGCGCCAGCAGTTCGAGGCCGACTTCACGCAACTGAGGCCAGAGCCGGCGCAAGGCTTCGGCATTCTCGGCAAAAAGCGCCTTGCGCAGCCCCCACAAATCGTTCCAGCGGTCGAGCCGCGTCAGCGGCTTTACGACAACGGGAAAGCGCAGGCCGAGATCAGACGCTTCGATGGCAGCAGGATTGAAGCGGCGCGCCACCGGCGCCGGCAGGCGATGGCGTTCGGCAAGCGCCTGAAAGCGGCTTTTGTCGAGCAGGTCCTCGACCAAATCCGCGCCGGCAACGATGAAACGAAACGCCTCGGCGAGACGCTCGCGGTACCGAG
>Ga0187782_10001847_pt1 | contig 15614 bp, 17 predicted proteins | sample 0715_SJ02_MP15_2_FD_132454 | JGI IMG/M metagenome (GOLD analysis project Ga0187782, IMG submission 132454) | Tropical peat soil microbial communities from peatlands in Department of Meta, Colombia - 0715_SJ02_MP15_20_MG | ecosystem: Environmental > Terrestrial > Soil > Wetlands > Peat | place...
GCGATTGAATTAGGCAGTTGCAGCCTTCCCATAGCCTTTCACGGCTCGCTCAATGCCCGGAGCGGCGCTGGCTAGGTCCGCTGTATTCATCGCCGGGCGGACGGTAAGCCTGGCGTTAAAGGCGAGGAACCATGGCTCAGCGATGGCGGGCAACTGCGACGACTCCTTCATGTCGAAAAAGATGTAGCCAGTGCGCTCCCCATTGTCTTCGGCAAAGTACGCCGCCTCCGGCTTGAGGTCATCGAGGATACGTTGAATTGTGGCTCCGAGACTGCCACTGCGGGCGGCGGTGTTGCCAGCTTCGACCGGGATAGAGACTTTCAGCATCATGCGCATGTTAACTGCCCCTCCAAAGGCGTGAGCGATTCTACACGCTAGTCATGTAACGTGGAACGTCTTTCCAATCACCATTCGCTTCGAGTTGATTTGGCACCTGGAGATTACCGGTTGCCGGACTTACCGGGACCTGACCTCTACCTAATGCTTAAATTGGGAAAGGTGCTTGACAATCGATTCTACTACGTCGTACGATATACTACGTGACACGTAATACTTATGCCTGACCCTTCGCTACTTATTCTGTCAAGCCTCGCTGGGGGCGACAAACACGGCTACGCCATGATGGAGGACATCGAGCGGTTCGCTGGGATTCGTCTCGGCCCCGGAACTTTATACGGTGCAATCACGCGGTTGGAAACACTTGGATGGATTCGCCCGGTTGGCCCAACAGACAGGCGGCAACCCTACACCATCACCTCCGACGGCCGCCAATATCTTCGCAGTCAACTTGCGAATCTGGGCCGCGTTGTCCGCACCGGGATCCGAAGGTTGGAAAACGCATGAAGCGTGCGATGAAATTACTCGCTCGGCTGTATCCGTCAAGTTGGCGCGAACGCTATGGCGCTGAGTTTGAAGCCTTGCTAGAAGATACAAATCCGTCGGCCTGGGACGCTATAGACGTGTTGTGGGGAGCTTTGAAAATGCAACTGACTGGAATTACGATCAGCATCAGGTAAAACGCTGAAAGTCGCAGTAGTGGCGTTGGGCGCGATTTTACTCCTACTGGGCGCTTCTTTTCTTTCATCAACAGGACTTTTCCATCCCAAGTATCAAATCCTGATGTTCGTTCCTGAGGCCGAAGGACTACACGTTGGCGCGGTGGTCAAATTGGATGGGGTGCCAATTGGAAATGTACGCACTGTGGAGATTGCAGACAAATCGGCAGATGCAAATCGAAGCATTGAACTAGTTCTGCAAATCGACAAACGATTCCAGAACACGATTCGTGGCGAGTCCAGCGCTTCTCTGGTTAGAGGTGGTTCTCGGGGAGATCGCTACGTGAGCATCCAAAGGGCGTTTTCGGGTCCCGCAATCGACCATGGTGGCGAAGTCCGGGCGCTTTCTGTAGAGCAATAACGAGGATAATCTTCATCCGCTACCGCCGCTAAGCCTTTTCTCCGACCCTATACCCAACTTTAGTCCTGACGTAACGAGCTCATCGAGAAGTGAGTTTACCACGAACTTTACCGGTTATCCAACGCACAAGGCATTGAAACACATTGGCAGTGGTCAGCCGGTTCCTGTACCTTTTCATGTCAGTAACACGTCACACGCACAGATGGCGGCGCGTAGCGCGATTGTGATAATTCCCGATTGAGTCACGAATCTGTCCAGGTCCCGTTAACGAGCTTACCTTCCATTTAGGTACTCTACGGTACGGTTCTTGTTTGGCGGCAAAACCAGGCAAGGCGCGCCTCGCAGTTGAGCCCCTTCAAGCGGGGGCTCCAAATCCGTTAAGATTTCCCTAATGGAACCCAAAGTGTTGTTCAGCGAAGATCCTGCATTCGTCTTGAGTAGAGCTAGCTTCTTCCTTTCCTCTCAGCCTGTTCTCCACAATTTGATTCTTTCGATTCTGCACGCGCGCGTTGCACACGCTGAACCGGGTCGCTATTGGATGGCAATTCGACAGGATGACATTGTCGGCGTTGTACTACAGTCGCCGCTGACATTTCCGGCTACGCTGACACCCATGGAGCCGCAGGTGGCAACCTCTATGGCCGATGCGATTGCGGAAGCAGGTATCGCTCTGCCGGGAGTCAACGGCGAGGCAGCAACAGCAGCCACATTTGCCGGCCAATGGAGTGAGCGCACCAAGTCCGCCGCAATCCCTTTCGAGGGGAACCGCCTTTACGAACTTTTGGAGACCGGAGAAGTTCCCGTTGTCGAAGGAAAGTTGCGGCAGGCGGGCTCGAAAGAGCGCAGTCTAATGGTCCTCTGGAATCGAGCTTTCCAGTGCGAAATCGGTGAGTCAACCGATGGTACCGAACTCCGTGTGGACAGAGGCTTGGCAGCCGGACAACTGTGGTTGTGGGAACAAAGCGCAGAGGTGGTCTCGATGGCCATTAGCCGAGAGCCGGTACAGGGCGTCGTCCGTCTGTCTGGCGTCTACACGCCACCCGAAAAACGGAAGCATGGTTACGCAGCGGCGTGCGTTCATGCTCTCTCGAAGAAACTGCGTGACGGCGGGTATCGCTGCATCCTCTACACTGATTTGGGCAATCCCACGTCGAATTCTATCTACCGACGAATCGGCTATGGCGCTGTGGCAGAAGCTCTCCGCTATCGCTTTAAGTGATATGCGATCTAAACCTCCGGATAACCGACGTCGGCAGCGCGGAACTATTCTCTTAGCTCCCGGTAAACGCGTTTTCTCCCAAGTTCGTACTGAAACGAACCTTTCCGATCATGCCGACTTACCTGGAACATATCGCTCGTTTTGAACATTCCTGTCCTTGCACCTCTCAGACGTGGTACTCTCCGTTTCCCGGCAGCATGCCAGAGCACGACCCAATGGCTGAAAGTCCGTACATTCGGGCAAGGCCGGAGGGGACACAGACATGTCAGTCGGTTCTGCGCCACAGCGTATCGAGCTAAGTCCGGCGGTCAGCACTCTTCTGGAAGGCGGTACCCCAAAATCACAACTCCTTAGGCACTTTCTGCGCTACCTCGGAGCCCTTCTAGCAGACCCGGCGGGACTTGATAGCGTCGTGACTCCCGACGTTCGCTGTCACGAGCTAGAAGCGATGGGACTCCCGCCCGGACGAGAAGGGCTTAAGATGTTCAGGCACCAAGTGAATGCGGCTATCCCCGACGAACACATTTCTCTGACCGCCGTGAGCTTTGAAGGAGACGACATCATAAACGCAGATATGGTTATGGACGCAACCCAGACGGGAGAGATCTTCGGTATACCCGCAACGGGTCGGAAAGTTCGCTTCGATGTCCGCGAACGCTCCCGATTTGTCGATGGCAAGCTGGCCGAACGCTGGGCCCAGATCGATTTAGATGACATCAAACGCCAGCTCACGAGACCCACTCATTAGAACGTTCCCCAGCGCGTTCGCCAAGTCCTGGTAACGGGGTAATCGCCGAAGTACATTTTGGTACTGGTCTTTACCTGTACCGTAGGTTTGCTTGGCAGAGGACTTGTCAAAACAAAGCACCATCACTTGCGATACGCGGGTCGAATCAGCAGGCGGTTTTGTGTCGCCGTTTGTGCCATAACCACCCCCTGAACCCCCTCCCGAGAGCGCGTCTAGTGCCTTGCGCTTCGCGTCCAAACGGACGTGTGAGAAGTGGGCGAGCATCTTTGGAGAGATGTGGCCGGCAATGCTCATGATCGTTTGGTCGCTGGCCTGACTCTCGGACAATTCAGTGATTGCGTGGTGACGTAGGTCGTGGAATCGAAGACCATGCAGGGGACTCTTTACCTTGCTGATGTCGGCGCCGCACTCGATGTTTCGGCACTTCTCCCCCGTCTTCTGTTGCTTCCCGCAGGCCGGACAATTTATCACTCGCGTTAGGTTGCGCCAGGCTGTGCGCCATCCAGTCATTGGTTTGGTGGGATCGGGATTACGCAAACCCTCGGCGTGCGGGAATACATACCACCCCGGCTGTGGTTCAGAGCCAAAGAGCAGCTTGGCCCGCTCGCGCGATTCAAGTATCACAGCCCAAGCGCCGCTGTTCAGGGGAATGATTCTCTCCCCTGCGTCGGTCTTCGTCGTGTTACGACGCACAGTCAGGACACGCTCTGCGCACCTCGGCCTCGCGAAAAGTCCAGTCCTCGTAGCGCATCAGACAGAGAATCGTCAGCAACTGCGGCTGGGTGAATTGGTGTTTGCTGAAACGGCTGCGGTAGCGCGGAAGCACCGCCTTGGAGACTCGCAGGGCGATGCGAGCGAAAGGCAGGAGTCCGACTTCGGCCATCGCACCTCCTGCTTCCACAGCAAACCAAATTCCAGGAACTTCGGAGCGCGAATTCTCAGCGTTGTAGCGAGGATGTCAACAGAGCCAAACAGGCTCTAGTCACGTCACCGTGAAAAAGGAACGAGCCTGGTCTTTGTCGCCCAGGCCCGGTAAAAGGGTCCTCAAGTCTGCGACGGAGATCGAGTACACATGGGATGGCAAATACGTACTCGCCAAGGCCCACTCTAGGTAGTGCGCAGTAGGCTCGGCCCTCCATGCGGTCAGATATATGCGGACTTTGCTTGGCAAGCCAAGGGGACGGATGCGCGAATAGTAGTTCCCCTTTTGGGAGCGGCGTTGATCAGCAACTCACCCCCAACTAACTTCAGACGCTCTATCATGCTCACGAGTCCAAGGCCGTTCCCCTTTAGTGCGTCTTCAGGATTAAAGCCTCGGCCCTCATCACAGATTGTCAGAGCAATCTGATTTGTGCATTCCGCAAGAGACACCTTAAAGTGCTCAGCTCCACTGTGCCTGACAGCATTCTGGAGAGCTTCCTGCAGCACACGAAACATACATAGCGCAATGGCTTCCGGTAGTTCCCGAGCGATCCCGTCGCACTGAAAATCAACCTCGACGTTTTGCTGCTTCGACAACTCTCGGCAAAAACCCGAAGCTGCAGCGGCGAGGCCTACAGTGTCGAGTTTAGAGGAGTGCAGCCGGTGCGACATCATGTGAACATCACTTACAAGATCTGAGATCTGTTCGATCGCCTTTCCCATGGCCGACCGCATTTCCCTTGTAGTAGAGCGTAAATTTCTGTGGCGATCCAGCCCCATGGCCAGTAGGGCGAGTCTCTGGTTAATGTCGTCGTGGAGTTCCCTGGCGATCCGACTCCGTTCCTGTTCCTGCGCTTCGATCAATCGGCTGCTTATAGAAGAGAGGGCTTCTTCGGCTAGCTTCTTTTCGCTGATATCCACGCAAGAGCCGATGTATCCGGCAAAGGAGCCATCTTCATGAAACCTTGGCACTCCGATGTCGAGCATCCAACGGTATTGTCCATCGTGTCTTCGCAAACGGCATTCTTTCCTAAAAGGTTGCCGCTGATCGAATCCCCGACAATAAATGTCGTGACATTTTGGGTAGTCGTCCGGATGGACAAGTCCAGCCAAACCACTCTGAAGATCGGTCTCCGATTGGCCCGTGAAGTCCAGCCAAGGCCGATTGAAATAAGTTGGGCGTTTGTCCCGCCCTGCCATCCAGATCATGACCGGTGCGCTGTCGGCCACCAGCCGGAAGCGTTGTTCGCTTTCTTTGACGGCTTCTTCCCCCAGCTTGCGCTCGGTGATATCCATATTGACGCCGAGCATTCGTGAGGGCTCACCTGACCCATTCATTAGCACCTGGCCGCGCCCAGCTATCCAATGAACACTTCCGTCAGGCCAGACCGCGCGCCATTCTCCCTCTACGGGTTGTCCGGTTCTCATCGCCTGGTGATTTAGCTCGATGACTCGTTCCCGATCATCCGGATGAATCAGATCTTCAAAAGCGGTCAGTGTCCTGCCAAAGCCGCCCGGCGGCAAGCCGTACAACGCTTCCGTTTCCGGCGTCCAAATATTCACTCCAGTTCGAATGTTCAAATCAAAGGTTCCAATACGAGCAGCCCACTGTGCCAATCGCAGGCTTTCTTCGCTGGCACGTAGCGCCTCTTCCGCCCGCTTACGCTCCGTGATGTCGCATACCATTGCAAAAGCCCCATCAAACTCACCATCTTCCTTGAACACAGGAGTTGCGGACATATGTACCCACAATTCCGAACCATCCCCTCGTCGGAGCCGTTCTTCAAGCTGCTCACGCAGTCCCTGCTCGCGGCGCATCAAGACTTGCCTTTTGTGATCAACATCCTCGGGAAAGTAAAAGTCGAATACAGTCCGCCCAACCATCTCTCTCGGTTCATACCCTAGCATCCGCGCCATCTGTCGATTCACATAGGAAGTTTGAAGTTTCGAATCGAGGAGCCATACTCCTTCGTTTGTGGTCTCGACGATACTGCGATACCGCAATTCGCTCTCCCTGACAGCTTCTTCTGCCCGCTTACGCGCCGTGATGTTTGTCACCAGCGCGATCAAATGTGTTGGTTTCACCTCTACGCCTTGCAGAACAGAAACGAACTTGCGAACCCACACTGGCTCACCGTTTTTGTGAATGTATCGATTTTCGATCTCAAAAGAGGGAATTTCTCCGACTTGCAGGCGGCGAATAAGCACCAGATTGGCTTCCCGGTCTTCGGGATGAATGAGTGACGCAAAGTCGATGGTTCGTAGTTCCTTTTCGGTGTAACCGACCAGGGCGCAGTAGGCGGGATTGCACTCCAGAAAAACGCCCTGCCAATCCGTGATCGCAATTCCCGTGGCAACTTGTTGGTATATCTGGCGATAAAATTCCTCTGTCCGCGGGATGCGGACCGATTCTGCTGTAGACGTTGTGTTGCCGGATCCAGACAGAGACAAGGACTTCGCTCCCTTGGTCCCTTACTCAATTACAAGATTGTGACGTGGTTGGACCGTGTGGCAATGATACTGGGTTCCCGCGCGGCGTGGCAATGATTAGGTGAACCGGCAAATTGGCTACCAGGACCCGCGCTGTCCCACTCTTGAGGTCAGACTGAACTGTTCTACCAGGTCAAGGTTGTTCGACACGGAGTCGCGTTGGAATGGCCCTGGAACGCGCTACGAAGGCTCTAAAGCAACAAACCACCTCGCGCACGACGTGCGGTACAAATCGCAAAAGTTGTAATTGCAAATGTAGATTTAGAAGAACCCGCCCCGGCTTTTTTGGGTGCTTGGATGGTCCACTGATTTTTGTGCCGTACTTTGTGGCATAACCCCACCTGAGCACGCCAGTCTGCGCGTGTCCACCGCTGTCACTCTGAGGCAGGCTCTTCTAGCACAAACGCTAAGTAACACAAGGACCTCGCGTCACTTGAGACTATTGCTGTCACTTGCTGTCAGCGTCACTCAGTTTATTCGCAACGAGGAGGCCGGGGGTTCGAATCCCCTCTCGTCCACCAAATCCCCAATAAAACAAAGGCGATTTCGCTACCTCCGTTTCTGCCCCCTTCCCGAGGAAGCTCAGATTTTAACCAGACTTTAGGCGAGAAGCCTCTGCAAGGCGCGTTGGTTATCGTTTGAACTAAGGGGAGAGCGCAGGAGGAGAAATGGATCGCCCGGCCATGACGACGAGAGCGACCCCGCTTGGTCTCTGGTGTTGGATCGGTTTCGGGACGACCAAGAAGTAGGGTAAAATTTTGAACAGCATCGAGGGTAAATTCTTAACCGAGGGTTAATTTTTAACCTTTCCTGGCCGGTCGGCCAGGAACACTTTCGTACTAAGCCCAATCATTTCAGCGTGGCCATCTGTCACTCCGGTTTGGCATCTCTCTTGCCAGTATTGTGACAAGTCGTAGGGGAACCCACTTCGAAGGAGCGAGAGAGACATGTCAATTCAGAAGAAGAGCTTGATCAGCAGCCTCAAGACCGTCAAGAAGGCCAACGTAGCCGTAGGGCCTGTTAAGAACGAAGGCGAGTCGGTGCGAAAGACCAAAATTAGCCATAAAGCTGTTACGAAGTTTGCCAAGGCATCTTTTAAGATGGTCGGCGGGATTTAGGCTCACTGCGGAACTATCCGGGGGACCGAATCTTTAAAGTAACGAGCAATAAAACCATGACAAAAATTCAGAAGAAGAGCTTGATCAAATCCATCAACACCACTAAGAAGGCTAACATCGCCGCGTCGGTGGCGTCGCCAGCCAAGAACGAGGGTGGGACGACACGAAAGGCAATCCGCCAGAGATACTCAAGGTATGCCCAGGCCCGCTTAGGCAAGATGGACTCTTAGTCAAGATGGACTAATTTCAATTCAAAAGAGGAGGCTGCCGTACGGCAACCTCCTCTTTTTTGGGCACCTTTGCGGGTGAACTTATAGCGAGTCAGTTGATCGACGCCTGACCCTCGCGCTTCTTTTTCTCCGGCTCATCCGGCCTCGTAACCTCAAGCTCCGGCAGTCGCGTTTCACCTCCGCCCCGCGCACTTTCCGTGAGCAACAGGTCCGTAGCTCTCGCCTGGGCATCGGGTCCCCGCTCTTGTGGAGGCCCGAGCCCCCGCCGTCGGCGGCGGCGACTCGGACGCGTATGTTCAGCTCGCTCCCCTTCGGCGCGAGCGCCAGCTTGACGAGCAGCGCCACCAGCGCGCCCCCGAACGTCGAGCTCGGCGGGAGGCTGCCGCCTCGCAGACCGAGTCGTAGGGACATTCGACGGACAAAATTTGCGAATAGTTTACGACAGCACCTCCACCGGGAGCTCGCGGCCTTCTATCACGTCGCGCAGCCGGTCGCGGGCCTCGGCGAACAAGCCGACATTGAGGAACTTCAGCTCGTTGCGGACTTTCGCCGCCCCTGTGAACTCGAAGAGCGCACTCGACGCCGTCACAATTCGAGCATGAGAGAAGATCCAAGGACTGGAAGGCATCGACGCGCGCACTGCTACCGCCGTCCACAGCTCGGCGAGCGAGTCGAGATAACTCTTACGGAGCTCGGTGACCGAGACGGCCACTCGCCATCTGTAGGTGGCTTGTACAAATTTGAAAGTGGTGGTCGCTGCGCGCGGAGTCGCCCGCCTCCTCGCATTTTTCGGCCATGCGCTTGTGAAGGTCGACTACATCGGTATGATGCGCCAGAGCCGCCACATGAAATTTCTTCAAGTGTTGAGTAAGATTCACTTTTTCCTCCTACTACTTCAAGACCCAACTGCCGGACGAAGACTTGACGTACAACGCGCCGGTGTCGGTCCTTAGGAAAGTTGGGGAATGACGAATGGAGGTTCGTACGATGATTGAGGTCGCGTCGAACGGCAAAGTGAACTTGTATTCTAGGAAACGGACCATTCATTGATCCTTCAGAGCTTCGATAATGTACGGGTACTGCCGATTGCATTCGGGGGGGGATAAGTAAGGCGGGGCTTGGAAATGTCGTGCTATATTTCACCGCCATGAGGACTTTCACTTTCCGACTGAAACTGATTTTGTTGCTTCCAGCGCTTCTGGTTTGCCGGGGCTCTCTCTTCGCGCAGTCGGACCCCACAAAGGAGTTTCGTCTGCCTCACACGGCACTTCCCACTGATTACAAACTGGAGTTGACTATCCTCCCAGAGGAAACAACTTTTCACGGCGTCGCAATGATCAACATTGAGCTAAAGGAACGAACTCGGGTTATCTGGCTGAATGCCAAGGATTTGAGCATCAAAGAGATTCATGTTAAATCTGGCGCACTCTCGAAATCCGCCACTTGGCGGACGTCAGGCGAGTTCCTGGCCATCGAGCTTGGCCAAGACAGCGAGCCTGGCCCGCAGCAACTCGAGATTCGCTATACCGCCGTCCTTCCTGATAAGACCAGTGTCGGAGTTCACCGAAAGAAATCCGGCAACGATTGGTATGTCTACACGTCCTTCACTCCTATCGATGCGCGCCGCGCCTTTCCGTGCTTCGATGAACCGGAATACAAGACGCCCTGGACTATCGTGCTGCACGTGAAGGCTGATGAGGTCGCCGTTTCCAATGCTCCGGCCGTCTCCACCCAGAAGGAGCCCGATGACATGAAACGCGTCGAGTTTGCGCCGACCCAGCCGCTCCCTTCAGAGGTCATTGCCTTCGCCGTCGGTCCCTTCGATGTAGTTGACGCCGGTGTTGCGGGCCAGAAGCAGATTCCCGTGCGCATCATCACACCCCGAGGACGCGCTGGCGAAGCTGGGCCTGCGAGCAAAGCCACCGCGGAACTCTTGCCACTCTTGGAGCAATACACGGGAATGCCCTACCCCTGGGACAAACTCGATCATCTCGCCGTTTTGGAAATGCCCTTCGGGGCCACGGAAAACCCCGGCTTGATCACCTATAACGCCGACGGACTACTTGCTCCTCCCACCCGGGACACTCCGCAGCGCGTGCGCGCCATGCGATCCACCATGACTCATGAAATGGCTCACCAGTGGTTCGGCAACCTGGTCACGCAATCGTGGTGGAACGATGTTTGGCTGAGCGAAGGATTTGCGACCTGGCTGGAAAGCAAGATATCGGATTCGCAGCTTCCACCGTTTGAGCGTGGCCTGCGGATCATTGGCTTGCGCAACTCTATGCTCTTATCGGATTCCCCAACAAAGCGGCCAGTACGGGTGCAAGTGCACAACAGGCAGGAAACCGATGCCGTGTACGACGACATCGTCTACGTGAAGGGAGCAACTATTTTGCAGATGCTCGAGGACTGGATCGGTCGTGAAGGACTGCAACGTTCCTTGCGCCGCTACTTGAGCGACCACGCCTTCAAAAACGCGACCTCCGAGGACTTGGTGAAGGCTATCAATGACGAAACCGCGATCGACACTGGGCCCGTGCTGTTCGGTTTCTTGGACCGTCCCGGGGCTCCGAATTTGCATTTTTCTCTTGAGTCCGCAAAGTTGTATGTACACCAGAGTTCCGATCCTTGGGCAGTACCAGTTTGTGTTCATATTGAAGACAGCCAACCGCATTGTAAAGTTGTTGGTGGTTCTCGTACCGATCTCTCTATGTCCGGCCAAGCACATTGGGTCTGGGCCAACGCTTACGGCAGTGGCTACTACCGCAGTGCCCTAACCGACGAACTGTTCAAGGCTTTGATGGAACAAGGCTATTTCCAACTGCAAGGATCCGAGCGGTTGGCACTTGTCGCTGATGTGGAAGGTCTGACCAGCAGTGGAGAACTACCCGGGGCAACAGCTCTGAAATTTCTGCCCCGATTCGCGGGTGACCCTGATCCCCGTGTCAGAGAACGTGCGTTCGCGATTGCTCTGGAATTGGGCTTACTCGCACCCGACGCAGCACGACCGAAATATGCAGAATGGTTGGATAAAACGATGAAGGTACCTAGGGTTTCGCCTGAGCAGAGCAGGAGTTTTGAAGAATTCTTCCGAGACAAACCACCAGCTGGGAACTGAAACTCTTCTGTCTTTACTCCTCCGCGGCCTTCCAGGAAGAGGCGGTGCTAATCGAGTTGAATTGGCTCGTCTGTCGATTGGGAGCATTCAGCTTTCATTAGCTGCTGGTTCGCCGCAGCCATACGAGATCAGCGGTGAAAGAACTGCGAACCTTGAAGTCGTGTGCCGTATAGTTGGCGCGTGGCTGGCGAGCGTGCAAATCAAAATCCTATAATTCGTATTCTGCCTTCTTTGGGTCCGAGCGCTGTAACGGTGGACACCGACAGTCTACTCGTCTCGTCGTGAGGCCGACCTCGTTATTACATTAATCGGAAATCAGGTTCCTCATGGTACCCACATTGGAACCCCGTTAACAAAGCTAAGGTCTCGCGTCGCCACTCGTACTGTTGACGGCAGTGCTGGCATCCAAAGCGTATAGAGGAGGGTAGCGCGGATATGGGCAAACCCACGGTCGATTATGGCCTCGACGCACCCGGTGTCTTTCGTGGCCTGTTCATCGGCGGACTCGGTGCGGCAATCGTCGGGTTGTTTCTGGTACGCTGGGCTTTGAGAGGGGATGCTGGGTCGGCCGTTGGCATGGCCTTCATGGTTCTAAATTCTGGTATTGCCTGTGTGGTCATAGCGTGTCTTATGTTCGCCAGCAGCCGCTTTGGCAAATTCTATGCACGCGACCGGCTTCTGGCGCGTTTGAAGCTTCGCGGAGACGAAATCGTACTCGATGTGGGATGCGGCCATGGTCTCCTGCTGATTGGCGCCGCAAAGCTTCTGCCTCGTGGCCGCGCCGTGGGGATCGATCTTTGGTCGCAGGTGGACCAATCGAATAATTCGTGTGAAGCGACGCTCTACAATGCAGCACTGGAAGGAGTCGCCGAACGAATCAGTGTTCGCGATGGCGACATGCGTAAATTGCCATTCGCCGACGGAACATTTGACGCCGCGGTGGCGCACTTCGCTATCCACAACATTCCCTCCGGCGACGGGCGGCGCGAAGCGATTGGTGAAATCGTGCGAACACTCAAACGTGGTGGCCAGGTGGCCCTCTCGGACATGAAAAGCGTCAGCCTCTACGCCGACGAGTTGCGAAAACTAGGTATGTGTGACGTGAAAGTCTCCGGCCTGAGCTTTTGGACTTGGCCCCCCGCCCGCACTGTTACGGCAAGGAAATCTGTTGCGCCGCTAAGTATCTAAGAAGGTATACAACCCCCGCATGAAACTGAAGGCCGTAGACGTGCTCACCCAGATGCTAGAGCAACTGCGGTGCGAAGGACCGTACAGGCTTTGGGGGGTGGTGTCTGAACTATTTCCGATTACGCTCCTGGTTATCTGTGGCTTTCGATTTTATCCGAGATTTTCGCTGGCCAAAACCTCCACTTCATCTATGAAGGCGACCACGGCGCTCTTTTGACCTGTTTGAGCACGTGCCCCAAATGCCTAGTGAACGGGCTTGCCGGCAAAGTCAAGTCAACTCTGGCTTGCTTCCTTGGTTCGTTGCCATTCGTCCACGTAACGGCGCCTTGCAGTGCCTGACACGCAGTAGCATACCTTACCACAGTAACCACAGTAGGTACGCATCGGCACATTCTCAACAGATTCCCACCTTGTAGACTCACTTGTTCGAGTGATGGCAACAGGAAGCCCACACGCCGAACAGGCAAAGAGAAAGGTATGCACGAAATGGGTCGCCATTCGACACCTCCAGTTGGCAAGAACGGAGGCTGGGCTATTTGCCTGAAAAGGTTATCCTGAGTCGAAAACCAGTCAAGGGACATTTCGATTCTGGCCCGATTTGCTTATTCCAATGTGAGCGTCAGGCCTTATCAGTAGTTTTTCCATGGAAGAAGATACTCGCCAACTCACCCTCGCCGAGGACTCTTCCGAGTTCCCCAAAGCCGACGAAGGGAATGAGCACCGCGAATACCAACAAGGTCATAGTCAAAACTCCTTGCCATGTACCGCCGCCCAGGTCCGAGATACTCTGCTGAAAAGACTCGTGGCGATGCAGACCGACCAAAGCGTCCTCGAGAATCTTGAAACACGCAAGCACGACCGTGAAAAAAGCCGCCTTCAGCAACGTCGGATAGATAAGCGGCGCATTTCCCCAACTGGCGGTGAAGTCGAAGCGTCTCGCGAGGAGCATGACTTTTGCCAATGCCAGCGCATTGATAAGCGCGAAACCATGATAGGCAAAATCGAGGTGATGTTCGGCCAGAATCATGGACTTGTGCACGACCAGAAGTCCAAATACGGCCCAGAGATAAAGTGTGATGATGAGGCCTTCCTTGGCTTCATGAAAGGCTCTTTGCTTGAAGGTTTGAGGCGCTTTATCCATGGGGTGTTCCTTGCTGCCCGGCTTCGACTGTTTGAACGAGAATTGCCGAGCGGTTCTCATCTACTACACCTGCGTCCGAGAGGATACAACTCCAAAGGTCGGTGGAGGCTGTCAGCCTATGAATTCAGCAAACGTCGCAGCAATTCAATGAGCCTCGCGGACGTTAACGTTCATGGACGATGAGGGATTTGTCTGCGATGCGGAAAACGAAATGAGCCAACCTCCGCGTTATGCATACTGGATCCGGTTTACAGCTGTCCGTGACGCGCGCCGCCGCGCGCGGAGAACAACAAACTGATTCGCCACAATTGTCGGACACCGAAGACAGCAACACTTAGCATCGTTAGCGACGCGATCCCTAGTGGTGAATGCTCGGAGACGATGGTCAGCGCCGGTAGTCGAAGAGGAGGAGGGTAATGTCGTCTTGCTGGCCGGAGGTGGTTTGATTGGAGTAGACGGCGAGTTCAGCGCAGAAATTATCGGCGAACTGACTGGCGGGGACGGTGTGGTGAGCTCCGATATACTCCATGAAACGGTCGAAACCGTATTGGACCTGGCCGGCGTCGGTGGCCTCGGGGATGCCGTCCGTGTAGAGGACGTGCCGGTCTCCGGTTTCGAGAGGAATTTCGATTGCAGAGTATTCGGCTTCGTCGATCATTCCTAGGACGATTCCATTCTCAATGAGTTTGGTGGTTTTACCGTCGGAGTTGCGCCAGCGGAGAACGGGAGGGTGTCCCGCGCCTGCGTAGCGCATGAGGCCTTTTTCGAGGTCCAGGTAGACGTACGCAGCAGTGACGAAATTCATGCTGAATTTTCCGCAGAGAGCGCGATTTAATCCGGCCAGAACTTTGGCGGGTTCGGCGGCGTTTGGAGCCTGGGCGGCGAGGGCGACTTGAATCATAGAGGCGATGAGAGCAGAGGGGAGGCCGTGGCCGGAGACGTCGGCGATGAGGATGCCGATGTGCTTGTCGTCGATCTGGACGAAATCGTAGAAATCGCCGGCGACCGAGGTCATGGGAGAGTAGCGGGCGGCGATTTCAAGGCCGGGGAGCTGGGGGATAGAGTGGGGGAGGATAGCGAGTTGAATCTGGCGGGCCATCTCGAGTTCCTGGTTGAGAGCGTCGAGTTGGGAGGCAAGTTGGGCGCGGGCTTCGCGAAGCATGATGTGGCTGCGCACGCGGGCTTTGACCACGGCTGGCGAGAAGGGCTTGTGGATGTAATCGACGGCGCCGTATTCGAATCCGCGAGTTTCATCGGCGGCGCCGGTTTGACCGGTCAAGAAGATCACGGGGATTTCGGCGGTTGCAGGATTGGCTTTGAGGCGAGCGCATACTTCATATCCGTCAATACCCGGCATCATGATGTCGAGAAGGATGAGGTCGGGTTTTTCTTCGGCGTTGGCGAGAGCGAGGCCTTTTTCGCCATTCGTGGCGATTTTGGTGCGGAAGAAATCCTTGAGCGCGCCGGAGATAACACCGATGTTGGTGGGAGTGTCATCGACGATAAGAATTAGTTTCTGGGCAGGGTGAGTTGAGGGTTGAATGGGCTGCGGTGTAGCAGACATTTGGGTCACTCCAAATTGAGGCACAGGCGCGAAGCGATTTGCGACAAACATTGTAGCGCATCGGCGTAAGCGAAATTGCCGACGTAGGTGGAAAGAGAGTCGAGTTCGGCGGGAGTGAGAACGTTGGCGAGCGAGGGGCTAAGTTCGAGGAGAAGGTCGGAGGCTTCTCCGTCGTCGGACTGAAGAAGCTTTTTGAGGCGGGCGAGGGGGACGCTGGCGGTGAGGGGATCGACGTTGGCCCGGGGCGCCACTGTGCGGGCGGGCTCGGCGGGAATCCCAGCCCGAATAGCGGCGACCGTGAGGTCGAGGATGGTGGAGAGTGAGGTGAGTGGTGCGTCGACGTCGTTATTCGAATCGATGGCAGACTCGGCTTTGGCGGCGGCGACAGCTAGGGGATCGGCCCCAAGATTGGCGGCGGCGCCTTTGAGGGTGTGGGCGAGGCGCCGGGCGGTAGGGGA
>Ga0187782_10001848_pt1 | contig 15613 bp, 12 predicted proteins | sample 0715_SJ02_MP15_2_FD_132454 | JGI IMG/M metagenome (GOLD analysis project Ga0187782, IMG submission 132454) | Tropical peat soil microbial communities from peatlands in Department of Meta, Colombia - 0715_SJ02_MP15_20_MG | ecosystem: Environmental > Terrestrial > Soil > Wetlands > Peat | place...
CAACCCTGGAGAACGCGATCCACATGGTGGACCTGCTGCGCTGGGTGTGCGGCGAGGCCGTCGAGGTGAGTGCATCGAGCCAGTTTGACGACCCCTACCGCGAGACGTCGTGCCTGGCGCAGATTCGATTTCCGCAGACCCTGGCGATGCTGGTGGCGAACCGGTCGTGCGGGCAGTGGATGGAGCGCGTCGCGTCCTATGGGGGCGGGAAGAGCGTCGTCGTGGATGCGCCCGAGCGCGTAACAGTGACGGTGATGGGAGGCCGGGAGGCGCGGGAGACGTCGCTGACGCCGCTGTCGATGGGATGGGCTTCCGTGCTGGACCGGCTGGGGTTCCGGCAGGAGGTGGCCGACTTCTTCCGGGCGCTGCGGCACGGCGGCACCGTGCGCACGCCGGCTCGCGACGCGCTGGACACGCACCGGCTGACGCACCGGATCCTGGAAGCCGCGGGGCTGCCGGGGATGGCCTGACGGTCCCGGCCGGCCATACCACGGCTCGCGTTCCTTCAAGCTCGACCTCGTCTTATGTGTCTCGGACGCCAAGACGTGCCTTGAGGGTCATCTGGTACGGTTGAAAGCCCACCCGCTGCCAAAAGCTCAGGCCGCGTTCGTTGGCCGTCAGCACATCGACAACAACGGTGCACCGTGCCGGGAAACGGGCCTTGACGAGCTCTCCCAGAGCGAGGCGCCCCAACCCCTGGCCCCTATGTCCGCGTTCGATGAGGAACTGCCGAAGATAAACGATTGGTTGATCCGGGAAGAACTCATCCTTCCGGTATTGGTAGAGTGCATAGCCAACGATGATGCTATCCCGTTGAGTATTCGCTTGCACGAATATGTCGGCGTTCCATCCGCTTTGCAACCAGCCGCGCATACGGTGCGCCAACTCTGGAACGGACATCGGGTTTCTGTGCCCTTCATCCTCGATCAGATGCTTATTCATCTTGGCAAGGATCTGAATGTCCTCTTCTGTCGCAGCCCGAATCGACAAAGCCATTCGCCATCCTCCCCCCACTCACCGTGACGGCGCCTTGTCTGACCCGCGAGACGGTGCTGGCGTCGCATCGCGAATTCTACGCGTCGGCGATGTCATGACCTGGCGCCTTCGGTATCGGATCTCCAGGACGACAGGAAACGGCTCCGAGACCCGCCACGACACGTTCACCGTACAGATCCGTCCGGACGAAACAGTGCTGGACGGCATCGAGCGCTTCTAAGACTGATCCTTGAGCGCATCGAGGGGTGTTCGGATGGGGGGCGTTGAGCGCCTCGTCGGGAGCCGGCCGTGATACGAAATGAACATGGAGCAGCCGCTGACGTGGGTGGAGGCGGTAGGCGGGTTCGACGCGCGCCGCCGGCGCGTGGGGCAACCTCGTCTTGACGATCGTCGTGGTGACGCGCTACCCTAACCGGGCACCGTCCCGGTCGCGTTCCAGCGACGCAGGTGCGCGCGCACCTCATCGGCGGCATCGAGCGCGAGCACCGTCTGCACGAGCGTGCGGCAACCCGCATAGTCGAGCCCGGTGATGAGCTCTCGCACCCGCGGAATGGCCGGCGGGGCCATGCTCAGCTCGTCGACGCCGAGACCGATCAGCACCGGGACGGCCTCCGGGTCTCCCGCCAACTCGCCACACACGCCGACCCATTTGCCCCGCGCGTGCGCCGCGTCCACCGTCTGGCCGATGAGTTGCAAGACGGCCGGCTGGAGTGCGTCAGCCAGAGCCGCCACCCGTTCGTTGCCCCGCTCCGCGGCCATGGTGTATTGGGTTAGATCGTTCGTGCCCACGGAGAAGAAATCGACGAACGGAGCGAACGTCGGCGCGCGCACTGCCGCGGCCGGTATCTCCAGCATGATCCCGGCCTCCACCGACGGCGGAACGGCCTGGCTGCGGCGCCGGACCTCGTCACGTGCCTCGTCGAGGAGTGCCCGGGCAGACCGGACCTCTGCCAAGGTGGCGATCATGGGGAACATCACCTTGACAGGGAACTCGGCCGCCACCCGGATGATCGCGCGGCACTGTGTCTTGAACAACTCGGGGTAGGCCAGGGACAGCCGGATCGCCCGCCAGCCTAAGAAGGGATTGGCCTCCTTCCTTAGGTTCAGATACGGCAGGGGCTTGTCGCCGCCGGCATCGAGCGTGCGGATGATCAGCGGACGTCCTCCCAGCGCCACTGCTGCGGCGCGGTAGGTGGCGAACTGCGTCTCCTCGTCCGGCGCGGTGCGCTGATCGAGGAAGAGAAACTCGGTCCGGAACAATCCGACCCCCTCTGCGCCCGCGGCAACCGCGGCTTTGGCGTCCGCGACCGAGCCGATGTTGGCGACGACTTCCACCCGGTGCCCGTCCCGCGTGGTCACGCGGCCCTCGTGGACACGAGACCGCGCTTTCGCGGCGCGCGCCGCGGCGACGCGGCCCTCGTACTCGGCGACCACGACGGGCTCGGGGGCCACCCAAACGCGTCCCTCCGTGCCGTCCACGACCACCAGCGTTCCGTCCGCGACGTCCAAGATGCGCGTCCCCAAGCCCACCACGGCGGGAATGCCCAATGTCCGCGCCAGAATGGCGCTGTGCGCTGTCGGCGAGCCGAACGCCGTGCAGATGCCGAGGACGAGCTCGGGATCGAGACGCGCGGCATCCGCCGGCGTGATCTCTGCCGCCACCAGGATGCCGGGTGCATGCATCGTCGGCGCAGCCTGGGTTTCGCCGAGCAGGTTGCGGATGACGCGGTCGCTTACATCGGCCACGTCGCCCGCCCGCGCCCGCTGGTACTCGTCGTCCAGCGCCCCGTAGGCGGTGACGATCTCCTTGGTCGCCCGCGACCATGCTGCCTCCGCGCTGAGGTGGTCGTCGAAGATCGCTCGGCGAGCAGGCTCCAGCAAGGCCTGGTCGTCGAGAAAGAGCACGTGGACATCGAAGATCGCCGCTGCCTCGGGATCGGTGCGCGCGGCCACGTCGTCCCGAATGCGCTGGAGCTGCGTGCGCGTCTTTTCCAGGGCCGCGGTGAGCCGCTCCCACTCGTGCTGGGGATCGCCCATGGGGGAGGCGTCGATCGGCGGCAGAGGGGCGCGGAAGAGGCGCGCCGGGCCGACCGCCGCTCCTGGGGACGCGGCCAGTCCCGGGAGGGCCGCGGCATCCGGAGCCAGCGCGGCTGATCTCCCCGCACCGCTCCCGGGGATCGCGGCGGGCACCTCGGTGCCCGCCGCGTCCCCGAAGTTCGCCTCGGAGAGTTCACGGAGGGCATCCAACGCCGCCTGCGCGTCGACGCCGCTGGCGGTCACCTCGATCTCGTGTCCCTGGCGGGCCCCCAGGGTTGCGACCGCGTTGACGCTCTTGGCGTTCACCGGGCCGCGCCCCGCGGTGAGGTTACGCACCTGGATCTCGGCGTTGTAGCGGCCGGCGGTTTGCACGAACCGCGCGGCAGGACGGGCGTGTAGCCCGAGGCGATTCCCGACCGTCAGGCGCAGCGGAGCCACCGAGGGCACGGTGGGCGCCGGACCTGGGCGCGCCCCGTCGCGATCGTACGTCGGCGCCAACGGCATGAGCTGCGCGGTCTTGGGAGCCAGTGCGCCGACCGCCTCGGCGGCCACCTGCTCCAGCGGACTGCCGAGGCGCGCCTGCACGGCGGCAGCCACCGCGCCCTCGACCAACGGCGCGTCGCACAGCAGGATGTGCGCGCGGCGCTCGGGGGCGACTTGCTCCAGCGCCATCTCCGCGCTCAGCACGGCGCTCCCGAGATCCATCAACACCAGCACGCCGTCGTCGGAGTAGACTTGATCGATCGCGCGGGCGACCAGCTGCGCGTCCGTACCCAGGGGGTGCCCGGGGAGCTCGAGCCCGCCCGTCGCCGCGATGGGCACGTCCGGGCCGGCCATGCCGCGCGCCAACTCGGCTACGCCGTCGGCGAGCTGGGCGCTATGGGAAACGATGACGAGGCCGATCACGTCCGCTTGGCGATCCGACGGCGTGGAGTGGATGCTCCACACCGTCGGCGAACACGTGCGGGGCGGGCGAAGCGAGATTCCCGCCCACGCGCGTTCACCCTGAGCTTGCCCACGTGTCTGAAGCCGTCTTGAGCAACATGTACGACGAGGTGGCCCCGGGGTCCTGATGCCCGGCGCTACGCTCCCCGAGGTAGCTGGCCCGGCCCTTGCGCGCCACCAGCGGGATCGTGGCGGTCATACCTTCTCCTGCCGCATGCTCCGCCTGTCGCAGCGCTTCGCCGAACGCCAAGCCGTTCGCGGCGGCATTCTTCAGCGACGCAGCGGCGGGAGTGAGCGCATCGACCATCGTCTTGTCCCCGAGGCTGGCCTTGCCGCGCATGACGACGCCGTTCACGCCGGCCTGCACCGCCGCCGCCCAATCTGACAGGGTCAGCTCCATCTTGCCCGCGGCGGCGGTGCCCATTTGAATGAACAGCGTCCCGTAGAGGGGACCGCCGGCGCCGCCGACAGTGGACACCAGCGTCATTCCCACCGTCTTGAAAATGGTGCCGATGTCCTTGTCGGCGACGCTCGGTAGCTTCGCCAGTACGCTCTGGAAGCCGCGATCCATGTTCGTGCCGTGATCGCCGTCGCCGATGGCCGCGTCGAGCCGTGTCAGGTAGTCCTTTGACGCGGTGATCGCCGCGGCGTACGCCTTGATCCAGTCGAGTACGGCGTCACGTGAAATCGACACGTTCTTCTACCCTCCGGACCGGACCCGTCAGGCACCCCATCGCAGACCAGGCGTCTTCACCGGGGCATCCCAGAGCTTGGTGAGATCGTCGTCCAGACGCAGCAGGGTAATCGAGGTCCCTGCCATCTCCAGGGAGGTGATGTACGACCCGATGAGGTTCCGCGTGATCTTGACCCCGCGGCCCGCACAGATCTTCACGAGCTCATTATACACGACGTACAGCTCGATCAGCGGCGTGCCGCCCATTCCGTTCACGAAGGCCAGGACCTGATCTCCGGTCTTGAACGGCAGATCGTCGAGCACGGGCTGCGCGAGCAGCGCCACGATCTCCGCCGCGGTCTTCAACTTCATGCGCGTTCGCCCCGGCTCGCCGTGGATGCCGATGCCGATCTCCATCTCGTCATCGCCGAGGTCGAACGTCGGCTTGCCCGCCGCCGGCACAATGCACGAGGTGAGTGCCATCCCCATGCTGCGGCCGTGCGCGTTGACCTTGCGCGCCAGGTCGGCCACGGCTTTGAGAGGACGCCGTTCCTCGGCCGCCGCCCCGCACAGCTTCTCCGCCAGCACCGTCACCCCCACACCGCGCCGGCCCGCCGTGTAGAGACTGTCCTGAACCGCCACGTCGTCGTTCGTCACGACCGCCTCGACCTCGATCCCCTCCGACCGGGCGAGGTCGGCCGCCATCTCGAAGTTCAGGATGTCGCCCGTGTAGTTCTTGACGATGTGCAGGACCCCGGCCCCGCCGTTCACCGCCTTCGTCGCCTCGAGCATCTGGTCGGGTGTGGGAGACGTGAACACCGCGCCCGGACAGGCGGCGTCGAGCATTCCGAATCCGACGAATCCTCCGTGCATCGGCTCGTGTCCCGACCCGCCGCCAGAGACGGTCGCCACCTTCCCCTTGACCGGCGCGTCGGCCCGGATGATGTAATTCGGATCGTAGTGGACTTTGACGAGATCCGGGTGCGCCGCCGCGATGCCCTGCAGTTCCTCCTTTACCAGATCTTCGGCCTTATTGATGAGTTTCTTCATCGTGGCCCCCTCGAGGGATCCTCTCGGTATCGCCTCTAAGCGTTCACCCAATCGAACGTTCTGGTGACGGCTTTCAGCCATGTCTTGTACAGCCGCTCGCGCTTGTCCGCGGGCATCTGCGGGTGCCACTCCTTGTCCTTCACCCAGTTGACGCGCAGGTCTTCGACGTTGGACCACAGCCCCGTCGCCAGTCCAGCGGCGTACGCCGCGCCCAACGCGGTCGTCTCGGCGACCTTGGGGCGGATCACTGGGACGCCCAGGATGTCGGCCTGGAACTGCATGAGCAGGTCGTTGTACACCATGCCGCCGTCCACTTTGAGCGAGGTCAGCTGCACGCCGGAGTCCTTGTTCATCGCGTCGAGCACTTCACGGGTCTGAAACGCCGTGGCCTCCAGCGCCGCGCGTGCGAGGTGGCCCTTGTTGGCGTAACGGGTCAACCCTACGATTACGCCGCGCGCGTCGCTCTTCCAGTACGGGGCGAACAGCCCCGAAAACGCCGGGACGAAGTAGATGCCGCCGTTGTCGTCGACGGTCTTGGCGAGCACCTCGACCTCCGGGGACTTCGCGATGAGCATGAGATTGTCGCGCAGCCACTGCACGAGCGCCCCGGTGATGGCGATGGACCCCTCCAGGCAGTACACCGGCTTCTGCTTGCCGATGCGGTAGCCAAGCGTGGTCAGCAGACCGGACTTAGACGGGACATCCTTTTCCCCGGTGTTAAGCAGCATGAAGCAGCCGGTGCCGTAGGTATTCTTGGCCTCGCCGACACCGAAGCAGGTCTGTCCGAACAACGCCGCCTGCTGGTCTCCCAGGTCTCCGGCCACCGGGACCCCGGCGAGGTCGCCCTTCGCCTGGCCGTACACGTCGCTCGATGCCCGGATCTCGGGCAGCATCGCCCGGGGGACTCCCAGGATCCTCAGGATCTCGGGGTCCCAATCCAGGGTATCCAGATTCATCATCATCGTCCGGCTGCCATTGCTGACGTCGGTGACATGGACGCCCCCGTTGGGACCGCCCGTGAGCCACCAGATCACAAAGGTGTCGATGTTGCCGAAAATCGCATCGCCGCGCTCCGCCGCCGCCCGTACGCCCTGGACATTATCGAGGATCCACTTAACCTTCGGGCCCGAGAAGTATGTTGCCAGCGGCAGCCCGGTCTTGGGACGGAAGCGGTCCTGACCGCCGTCCTTGGCCAGGTCGTTGCAGATCGTGTCCGTGCGGGTATCCTGCCACACGATCGCGTTGTACACCGGCTTGCCGGTCTTGCGGTCCCAAACCACCGTGGTCTCACGCTGGTTCGTGACGCCGACCCCGGAGAGATCCTTCGCCTGGGTCTTGCCCTTAGCGAGCCCACCCTTGATGACCTCTTGGCAGCGCTCCCAGATCTCCATGGGGTTGTGTTCGACCCAGCCCGGTTTGGGGTAGATCTGCTCGTGCTCCTTCTGGTCAACGGCGACGACCTCGCCCTTTTCGTTGAAGATCATGAAGCGCGTGCTGGTCGTGCCCTGATCCACAGCCGCAGCATACTTCGCCATCCCAGTCCCTCCCGTGGACCGATTTGACCCTGAATTCGCGGCGCAATACTATCCTTCGCCGGCCGCAGGCCGGCCATTCTTCACGCACCCGCCGGTCAGGTCTTATCCGGTCAGTGGAAGACGGCGTGATAGAACATCGCGCCGATTACACCGCCGACGATCGGGCCGACGACGGGTACCCAGCTGTAGGCCCAATCCGGGTCGCGCTTGCCGGGGATCGGGAGCACCGCGTGTGCGATGCGCGGTCCCAGGTCACGCGCGGGGTTGATCGCATACCCCGTGGGACCCCCGAGCGACAGACCGATGGCCCACACGAGGAACCCTATGAGCAGGGGTGGGAACGCGGTGCTGAACGCCTGGCGCAGCGGAGCCTCCGTCATCACGCCCGCGCTGAAGTTGCCGACGATCGCGAGCACGCCGAACACCAGCACGCCCGCGCCGATGATCTCCGTGAGAACGTTTGCAGGGTAGTTGCGAATCGCCGGGGCAGTCGAAAAGACGGCGAGCTTCAGGTCGGCGTTCTCGGTAACCGGCCAGTGCGGCAGATAGGCGAGGTAGACGATGCACCCGCCCAGGAACCCGCCGATCAACTGCGCGAGGATGTACATCGGCACCTGCGACCACGGGAACAACCCGATCGACGCCAAGCCGATTGTCACGGCAGGGTTGATGTGGGCCCCGCTGATGCGGCCCACCGCGTAGACGGCGATGGCCACGGCCAGTCCCCATCCAGCGGTGATGACGATCCACCCGCTGTTCTGGCCCTTCGACTTGCTGAGGAGCACCTCGGCCACGACGCCGTCACCAAGAATGATGAGCACCATCGTGCCGATGAGTTCCGCCGCAAAAGTTGACACAGCTCCCCCCCTTTGTACGAATTGGGCGATCACCACTATGTTGTGCGCAGCCGAAAGCAGCAGTCAACGAGAAGCAAGTTTTTGTTCCGGATCGAAACATCGGCAGCGCGCCGCGCGTTCCGTTTTGGAGCATGCGAACGAGTGATCGCGGCTCTTTCCCTCACTTGGTGGGACGCGGTCGAGGCGACGGTCCGGCGGGAGAAACGCAGGACGGTTGCCCGGCTGGCTTGCAATGACGCCGCCGTCCGGTCTTGCTCGGCTTCGGGCACGCCGTCCGGCCACGCGGGTGAATCGCCGATAGTGGCGGGCCCGCCTCCGGGCCGCGCGCGATGTCGAGAGGCTTCGCCGCGCTCGGGTCCACGAGAACACACGCCGGGCTTCGGGAGTGCTCTGCGGGCTACCGAAGCAGGCAGGGGAAGAAGCGGTCGCCTGGGCGAACTACGTCCTTGACGAGAGGTCCGCGAGCGTGGATGGTCGTGGGCGCGCCGGGTTGTGCGTGCCCGCTGGGGAATCGCCGCGGGGCGGCATAATGTCCGCGGCTGAGCGGGGAGCCCATATGCAACCATCAGACCGGTCGATCGGCCTCACGGTCGTACGTCAGATCTGGACGCGCTTCACGGAGACGGGCCAGCTCGACGCCGGCCTCGACCCACTGGTCGCGGTCTCCTGGAAGCGGTGTGCGCCCCGGTTGAACCCACTCGGCGCGGCGCAGTGGGCATATGTGAGCCACGACGTCCTCCCGCTCACCCTGCATCAGCACGCCTCCGTGCGGGCGATCGCCCGACCGCTGATGGAGGACGTTCACCAGTACATCGAGGGCGCCGGGGCAGCGTTGTTGCTTTGCGACAGCACGACCTGCCTGTTGGAGATGGTGGGGGACAGTGAGGTCGTAGCGGCGGCGACGCGCCTCGGGTTCCGCCGCGGGGCGTTTCTCGACGAGACGCGCATCGGAACTACGGCGTTCTCGGTGGCGCTGATCGAACGCGGGCCCGTGCAGATCGTCGGCCCCGAACACTTCCTGCAATGCTTTCACACGCTGTGGTCGGCCGCCGCTTCGATCTTCGACCTGGTCGGAGGCCCCGTCGGGGTGATCGGCCTCCTCGGTCCAGTGGACCGCTACAGCCCCCACGTGTTGGGGATCGTGGTGGGCGTGGCGAAGGCGATCGAGAATCAGCTGCAGGCGGACCTGTTGATCCACGAGGCCAACGCGAAGACCACGGAGCTGAACGCGACGATGGACGCGATCTCCGAGGGCGTGCTCGCGTGGACCGCCGACGGCGTGATCACGCACCTGAACGATCGGGCCGGATCGCTCCTCGGGCTCACGCCGACGATGGTCGTCGGGCGGCCGCTCGCGGAGTACCTGACGCTGCAACAGGGGGTCGCGCGCGCCCTCGTCCTTGGGGAAGAGCTGCACGACGTCGAAGCCACGCTGGAAGTGCAAGGGCGGCCCGTCGAGTGCCTCGTGTGCCTGCGGATCATCCGCACGCGGCAGGGCGAGCCGGCCGTCTACATCGCGACGCTGCAGCGGATCGAGCGGGTGCGTCAACTGGTACACCGCCAGCTGGGCGCGCAGGCCCGTCTCACGCTCGACGACATCGTCGGGCACGGCCCGAATGCGCGGCGCGTGAGGCGGCAGGCGGCCGCCGCCGCGAACGCGCGCGGGTGCGTCCTGCTCGCGGGGGAAAGCGGCACCCACAAGAACCCGCTCGCGCGGGCGATCCACAACGGCGGCCGGCGTCAGAAGGGCCCGTTCATTGCGATCAACTGCAGGGCGATCCCACGTGCGCTCGTACTCGGCGAGTTCCTCGGGTTTGCTCCGGGGGCGTTCAACAGCGGGCGGTCGACCGGGCAGCCGAGCAAGTTCGAGTTGGCCGATGGCGGCACGCTGTTCCTTGAAGACGTCGAAGCGCTGCCGCTTGAGATGCAGGCCGCGGTGCTCGGTGTCATCGAATCCGGCGAGGTGACACGGCTCGGCGGCACGCGTGCGATTCCCGTCGACCTTCGCGTGATCGCGTCCACGGAAGTCGATCTCGAGGTGCGCGTCGCCGAAGGGGCGTTCCGCCCCGACCTGCTCTTCCGGCTCAGTTCGTTTGTGATCATGGTCCGGCCGCTCCGCGAGCGTCCGGAGGACCTACCGCTGCTGATCGACCACTTCCTGAAGCATTTGAACGCGCAGATCGGGCGCCCGCTGTTGATGACCGCCGCTGCACGGCGCCTGCTGCACGCGTACCCATGGCCCGGCAACATCAGCGAACTCGAGTCGGTGATCGAGCGGGCGGCACTGCGGTGCATGGGGCGCTCGATCCAGCCCGCGCACCTGCCGGAAGGCGTACGCCGGCCGCACGCGAAGGTGCCGAATAAACCGATCGCCGAGCCGGTGCGGAGCCTCGCGCAGGCGGAAGAGGCGGCGATTCTCAGCGCGGCGAGGTTCACCCACGGCAATCTGAGTCGTGCAGCCGAACTCCTCGGCATCGGCCGGACCACGTTGTGGCGGAAGATGCGTAGACTCGGGATGACGGCGAAGGACTTTGGCACGGACCGGCCGCCGGGGCTGGCCGACGCCGAACGCCTCAGCCTCGTCGGGCCCTCCCGCAGGCGCGCCGTGTCCGCTGCGTCAAAGTAGGGACCCGCGCCGCCACTTTCTTGGCCACCGGCTCGCTGAGAAGGGCCTGGGCCTCATCGGGGTGTCCTAACGATCGGACAACTCCGTCGGCGGCACGTCGTGTATGAACTGGCCCCCGGTGATTGGGCACGCCGAGTCGCTTCGTTGACCGCGATCCGCATGCGTCGCCTGGACTCGGTGTCCTGTCGTCCTCGTCATACGACGGTGGGCACGACGGTGCGGGCGACGATCGCCAGCGCATGCTGAAGCTCCTCCCGGGTATCGGGGCTTCCGATGCACACCCGGACCCGATCCTGCGTGAGAAGGAAGCTGGGACGAAGACGGCGCAGGTTTGCCTTAAGCACGGCATCAGCCATGCGACCTTCTACAAGTGGAAAGCGAAGTACCGTGGGCTGGGCGCGCCGGACGGCCGCCGGTTGAAGGCGCTCAAGGACGAGGACGCGAAGTCGAAAAAGCTGCTGGCCACGGCGCGACGGGCGCTTCGGCTATCGGCGGCCGCGTATTCTGATCGCGCGCGAGGGCGTGCCCATGAACGACAAGAAGCTACGTCGCTCTATCGCGAGGAGCGGGTGCGGATCCGCCGCCGGGGCGGGCGCAAGCGGGCGCTCGGCGCCAGGACGCCGCTGGTGGGCCGCAGGGACGCTGGTCCAGGGACTTCGGCGGTACAATGACCGACAGCCGTCGCTTTCGCATCTCGGCCGTGGTCGACGACTTCACGCGCGAATGCCTCTGCCTGGTGGGGCAACACATCGCTGTCCGGCGTCCGGGTCGCCCGCGAGCCTAACGTGCAGATCGCTGCCCGCGGCCGGCCTGTGTCTCAGGTGACGGTCTGGAATCCACCAGCCTGGCGATCCTGCGTTCGTAGCGACCCGCATGGCTAAGCGGCATCTTCAAAAACGATCCGATCTCCCCTCTGCGCGCCAGGACCCCCCAAGCCCCGCGTCGACCATTACCCGTCACACCTTCTTCGTCGGTGGAAGTTATTCCGGTCCGCCCGAAGCGCGGGTGATGCAGGGGCAGATGTGCGTCGAGATGCTGACGCCCGAAGAGAGGGCGCGTCCCTACCCGATCGTCCTGATTCACGGCGCGGCGCAGACGGCGATCAACTGGTTGACGACGCCCGATGGGAGGAAGGGCTGGGCGGAATGGTTTGCGGAACATGGCTGGCAGGTCTGCTTGGTCGATCAACCGGCGCGCGGCCGCTCCGCGTGGCAGCCCGGGCTCGACGGCGCACTCAAGCCAGTCCCGGTCTCGGTGATCGAGGATCTTTTCACCGCGCCCGAGGATTCCGGTATCTGGCCACAGGCGAAGCGCCACACCCAATGGCCGGGCGGCGAGCGCAAGGGCCATGCAGGCGATCCCGTCTTCGATCAGTTCTATGCGAGCCAAGTGGCATCGCTCGCCAACCCCGAAAGCGAGAAGCTGATGCAAACGGCAGGCGCCGCGTTACTAGATCGCATCGGCCCGGCGATCCTAGTCACCCATTCCCAGGCCGGCCTGTTCGGCTGGCTGATCGCCGATGTGAGGCCCCAACTGGTCAAGGCGATCGTCGCGCTGGAACCGGCCGGGCCACCTTATAAGGACGCGGTCTTCCACAGCGGCACAGACCGGCCCTGGGGCCTCACCACCCTGCCCCTGACCTACGATCCGCCGGTGAGCGCGGACTCGCCGCTCGAATTCGAGCAACAAGCGCAGGGCGATGCGCCTGAGCTGATTCCGTGTTGGGCGCAGAAAGGCAAGCCGCGGCGCCTGACGAATCTTGCCAGGATTCCGGTTTTGATCGTGACGACCGAGGCCTCCTATCACGCGATGTACGATCATTGCACGGCGCGCTATCTGAGCGCAGCGGGCGTTAAGACCGATTTCGTCCGCCTGGCCGAGAAAGGGATCCACGGCAACGGCCATCTGATGATGCTCGAGAAGAACAATCTCGAGATTGCCGCTTTCCTCGATGCGTGGCTGCGGGCCAACGTCGGATAGAACTGGAGGAGCTACATGGTTCTCGATTGGCGGCTTCAAGTCGTCGAGCCGGATCGATCGATCCCCGAGCGGCGGCAACTGCGCACCTTGGTGAGCCTTGGACCGGCGGCGCGCGAGGCAATCGCACGTCTGATGCCGGAAGAAAAACTCTGCTCGGCATCGAGATCGGCGCCGATGGGGCAATCGCCGGCGCGACGCTCCCGCCGGCCTTCGTCGCTGCGGCGCGAGAGGCGGGCCTCCAGCTCCGAGTCGAGCTCATCGCCGACGGCTACGACAGGCGCCACGTCGATTTCACTAAGATCCACGGCGTGCGCGAGAACGATCTGCAATTGCTCGCTCAAGCGCTGGGCCCGCGCGAAGGCGCGCGCGTGCTCGATCTCGGCTGCGGTTACGGTGAGGTCTCGGCCAGCATTCTTGCGGACGCCGATCGCCGGAAGACTACGATCGAGTTGTACCTGTGCGATTTGCACGAGGCCCAGCTGAAAGGCGTTCCACCCGAGATCCGCGCGCGGGCAAAAGACGTGGTAGTGGGCGATGCACGCAACCTCCCTTTCCCGCCGAACTATTTCGATTCGATCGTGATGAAGATGGTGCTGCACGAGGTGCCGATCTGGGACCAGCCCACGGTCTGCACCCAAGCCTTTCGCATGCTGCGCCCGGGCGGAGTCTTCGTCGTGTGGGGGGTGATGCCGGCGGACGGCGAGATGCAGGACGTCTTCAACAGAATCATGCAGGTGAAGAACCTACTCGCCGGCTATGAATCCCTGGTGCGGGACCGCTATTTCTTTCGCCTCGACCAGCTTCTGCACATGATGGTCGAAGCGGGATTCGCCGACGTGCGCGAGCTTCGCCGCGTGCATTTCCGGCAATCAACCTTGGCACGGCGCGACAGCGAACTCGGCGGCAGCGACGAGAAGCTCGATCGCCTCAACGCTTATTGCCGCGCGACCATCTCGCCAGAGCTGGCGAAGCGCATGGAACTGACCGATGAGGGCAACGATATCCAGTTCACGGTGGCGAACTACATCGTCACCGGTCACAAGCCCCAATAAGTCACGGCCGACTGGCTTCCCAAGCGGACGACGGAGTTCGATTCCTCTCCCCCGCGCGCAAATGAAGCGTGTGTCCTGGTGGACCGTCACGGGTGTGCTGGTATGGCGCGTGATGTCGATGGGCACGGTCCTGCCAAATGTTACGATATCCCCAGGCCGCGACGCCCGTCCCATGGGAGGGTTCATCTGCCGTCCGCACCGCCGAGCTCGATCGAGATTCCCCCGATCCTGTACGGGAAGCGGGTCCTCGTCCGGCCGTTCAGCGAGGAGGACACGGCGGCGTTCTGGGCTGCGCTCGAAGAGTCCCGCAGCCACCTGGAGCCGTGGCTGCCCTGGGTGCAATACGTGCGCTCGGTTGACGATGCGCGCGCCGACCTCGCCCGCTTGCATGCGCGCTGGCTCACGCGGGAGGACCTGGCTGTCGGGATCTTCGATCGCGAGACGGGACGTCTCTTCGGAGGCAGCGGACTCCACCGGATCAATTGGACGTTACGTCTCTTCGAGATCGGGTACTGGATTCGCCCGAGCGCCGAAGGCCGGGGGTACGTCACGGAGGCGGTGCAGCTCCTCGTGCGGCTCGCCTTCGATCGCCTCGAGGCCAACCGCGTCGAGATTCGCATGGATCCCGAAAACCTCCACAGCCGCAGGATTCCCGAGCGCCTCGGCTTCGTCCTTGAGGGCACGCTGCGCCGATCTGCGCCCGGTCGTGATGGTACGCCGTCCGACCGCCATGTGTTCTCGCTGGTCCGGGATGACTACGCGCGGCTCCCGTGGGCGACGGTGGCGGGTGACGGGCGCCCGTGATCGGCGAGGATCCAGCACCGCATAGCCCTCACTGATTGGATGCTCGGCTCGCGCGGCGTCACGATCGGTTGACCCCTCGCGCGCACCGGATCGCCGCCAGCACGAACTGACCGTATGCATGGCGGGCCATCGACTTCCTGACCACCGTCTCCGCGGGCCGGACTCGGGGAGCCGGGCACAGACGTCTTCTGTGCCCGATACCTCGACCCCCACCGCCACGCGGCCGAACCCATGGTCTCGGTCACCCGGGCCCTCGCGTTGCGCATGGCTCCCGTTCGGCGTCTAGAGGAGCGGCCCAGCCTGTACCTCGGCGTCCCCGGCGTACTTACAGTGGTCGCCCGACGCGGCGGGACCGCGGGCCAGGACGGATGTACCCCAGAATCGGTTATCCGCCTGATTCCGGACGCCCGAGGAAACACCCTATGCTGGTCGCAAAGTCCGGCGCACCACGCACAGGGGACATCACCCATCTCGAATGCGGGGTTGCGCACGCGGGTGGACCGACGGATCGTTTGTGCCAGCAGCCCGTCCTTGGACGAAACGGCGGGCACGGCCCCAGAACCCGAGCACGGCGTCCGGCCGCCGAACGCTCGGCACATACCATACCGGGAGATGAACTTTGGAGATGGCAAGGACCGCTTCCTCGGGCACGCTGTACCCGATATTCCTCAAGCTGCGAAACCGCCGGGCACTCGTCGTCGGCGGCGGGCCGATGGCGGCCATTCGCGCAAAGCAACTGCTGTCCGCGGGGGCGTCGGTCACCGTGATCGCGCCCCGACTCTGTACAGCCATGCAGCGGCTCACCGGGTCCCCGTCGATTCGCGTGCTCAACCGGAGATACAAACCGGGCGACATTTCCCGGGGCTACTTCATCGTCGTCGGAGCCACCAACGACACTCCGACCCAGGCGGCGTTGGCGCAAGAAGCCAAGAAGGCCGGAACGTTGTACAACGTGGTCGACGCGCCCCGGCACTGCAACTACTTCACCCCGGCGGTGGTTGAACGCGGCCCGCTACAGGTCGCGATTTGCAGCGGAGGCCAGAGCCCCGTGCTCTCGG
>Ga0187782_10001849_pt1 | contig 15606 bp, 15 predicted proteins | sample 0715_SJ02_MP15_2_FD_132454 | JGI IMG/M metagenome (GOLD analysis project Ga0187782, IMG submission 132454) | Tropical peat soil microbial communities from peatlands in Department of Meta, Colombia - 0715_SJ02_MP15_20_MG | ecosystem: Environmental > Terrestrial > Soil > Wetlands > Peat | place...
CCCCTTCGTCGAGCGAATTAGCCGCAAAGTTTCGGGGTTCACGTCAGCGTTCAGGTCGATAAGCGTGAAGGCGTACTTGTCCCTGGATTTATTCAAGAGATTTTCGATGTTCAGCTCTGCTGCGGCCAGCGCAGAGGAAATCTGGCTCACAACGCCGGGGATATTTTCATTGGCGATCGCCAGACGAGCGCCGCTCCCCCGAGGCAGCGTGACTTTCGGGAAATTCACCGAGTTACGGATCTCGCCGTTTTCGAGGAAATCCACGACTGATTCAGTGACCGAGTTAACGCAATTGGATTCCGCTTCAGCCGTTGACGCGCCGAGATGCGGCAATACGATGGCGCGCGCCTGCTCGAGTATGGCGCGGGTTGCGAAATCGGTGACGTAGGCGTGTAGCCTGCCTGATTGGAGTGCGGCGCAAACCGCGGCCTCATCGACGACCTCGGCGCGGGAAAAGTTGATCAAGACGGCTCCATCGTTCAAGCTTCTAAGTCGCCCCGCGTCGACCATGCGCCTTGTGTCATTGTCGAGCGGAATGTGAAGCGTGAGAAAGTCCACCTTCGCCAGCAAATCATCGAGATTGTTAACGTTCACGACCGACGGCGATAAGTGCAGAGCGTGCTCGACCGTCAGGAGGGGGTCAAAACCATAGACATGCATTCCCAGTTGGAGCGCCGTATTGGCGACCTTGACGCCGATGGCCCCCAAACCGACGACGCCCAGTTTCTTCCCTGTTAGCTCGAAACCGCCAAATCTCTTTTTTTCTTTTTCGACCTGCTTCTGGAGGCTTGCGTCGTCGCCTTGCAGGCCGCGGACGAAATCCGCTGCGGCGACGATGTTGCGGGAGGCGAGAAACAATGCCGCAATCGTCAGTTCCTTGACGGCGTTGGCGTTGGCGCCTGGCGCGGTGAATACGGGAATGCCGCGCTTCGAAAGCGTCTCTACCGGGATGTTGTTTACGCCGGAACCGGCTCGGCCTATCGCCAACACTGTTTCGGGAATCGGCGCGCCATGCAGGTCATGCGAGCGCAAGAGAATTGCATCCGGACGCAGAACGTCGGGAGCAATCGAGAACTTTTCCCGCGGCAGCCAATTCAGGCGATCAGCGGGAATGTTGTCGAAAGTTTGCACGTTGAACATGGGTTATCCCCGTCGTTTCTCGAAGTCGCGCATGAATGAGACGAGAGCGTCGACCCCTTCTTCGGGCATTGCGTTATAGACGCTGGCCCGAACCCCGCCCACCGAACGATGTCCCTCGAGCGTCACTAGCCCAGCCTCCTTCGCTTCTTCGAGAAACGCCTTTTCGAGAGTGTGATCAGCGAGATGGAAGGGCGCGTTCATTCGCGATCGCACGGCTGGATCTACAGGGCTCGAATAAAGCGACGAGCCATCGATGGCCGCATACAGCTTCGTCGCTTTACGAATGTTGTGGACCTCAATCGCTTTCAGACCGCCTTGCTCCTTCAGCCACTCCAACATGAGCCCCGCCATGTATACGGCATAGGTCGGCGGGGTGTTGACCATCGATCGCTCGTCGGCCTGCTGCGGATAATCGAAGATCGATGGCGTCCCCGGCCAGGCATGCCCGATCAAATCCTCTCGAACGATCACGACGGCCAAGCCAGCCAGCCCGAGGTTTTTTTGAGCGCTTCCATAGATCAACGCGTATTGTGTCACGTCCACAGGCCGGGAGAGAATGTTCGACGACATGTCGGCGACCAACGGCACGTCGCCGACCTCCGGCGGCGCATGAAACTCAACGCCGCCGATCGTTTCGTTCGCTGTGTAGTGCAGATAGGCGGCGTCCGGATCTACGCGCCACGTTGCTCGCGGAGGAATTGTCGTAAAATTGCTTTCCTTGCCGCTGGCGGCTATTTGCACCTCTCCAAACAGCCTTGCCTCTGCGATGGCTTTCTCGGACCAGTAGCCGGTGCTGACGTATGAAGCCGTTCTCCTGCCGCGCCAAAGATTCATAGGCACGGCGGCAAATTGCCCGCTCGCGCCTCCCGCAAGAAAAAGAACTTTGTAGTGCTTGGGGACGGCCAACAGTTCGCGAAGATCGGCCTCGGCCTTTTCGGCAATGCTGATGAACTCTTTTCCGCGGTGGCTCAGCTCCATCGGAGACATGCCTGTCGCTCGCCAGCCCTCCAACTCCTCCCGCGCTTTCTCCAAAACAGCGTTGGGAAGCGCTGCGGGCCCAGGGCTGAAATTGTAGACCCTTGTCATCTAACCTCATCCTTGGCGCTGGCCGCGTTCTGCTCCTGTTCGACAGTCGGTCAAGCGGGATTATTTTCCGGCGGCTCAAGGAGGCCGTGCCTGCGCGTGCGAACGGGGGGACTCCTCGATGTTGAGGCGATCAAAGTCGCGGACCGGCGCCCTCCCGGGCAAGCACCCTAAATTCCCGCTCCGTCGTTGAACGATTCGGTGCGCGCTTTCGCTTGGGTGACGTTGCTTTTCGGCGGCACGCTGTGGGTCAGCCACACATTGCCGCCGATCGACGAGCCTTGACCGACAGTGATGCGCCCGAGAACGGTGGCGCCCGCGTAGATAACGACGTCATCCTCAACAATGGGATGGCGGGGTTGTCCTTTGATCAGCGCGCCGGTTTCGTCCTTTTCGAAGTGTTTTGCGCCCAGCGTCACAGCCTGATAGAGACGGACGCGCCGACCGATGACGGCCGTTTCGCCAATGACAACTCCGGTTCCGTGATCGATGAAAAAGCTTTCCCCTATTTCTGCCCCAGGATGAATATCGACGGCGGTTTCGGAATGCGCGATCTCAGCGATGATCCGTGCGAGCATAGGCGCCCCAGACAGGTAGAGCCGGTGCGCGAGGCGATGACGAATAACCGCAGCGACGCCCGGATAGCAGAACACGATCTCATCGATGCTTTTCGCCGCTGGATCGCCGTCATAGGCGGCGCGGATGTCCGTATCGAGCAGAGCTCGAATCCTAGGCAGCTCCGCCGCAAGCTCCTCGGTGATCTCGATCGCCTTCCGCGTAGCATCACCGGTGGTCGTTCCGTCGCTCGCAAAAAGAGCGAGCTCTCGACGGACTTGGTCTTGAAGCGAGCGGAGCGAGATTGCGAGCGTGCGCGCCAGGAAATCGTTGGTCCTCTCTAGGGTAAGTCCGGGGGGCCCGAAATGCCTCGGGTAGAGAACCGAAACGAGCCCCTTGATGATTTCGGCCACCGCTTCTCGGGACGGCAGCTCGGGCGGAGGCGCTCCGTGGTAGCGTTTGGTTTGGGACGCCGTTCGCAGAGCCTGCAACTGAGCGAGGATCGAGTCGTGATTGGCACAGCTCTCGGCGCCGGCTGCACGCACAGGATCTGAGGTCACGCCGCGACCCCCTGAGCGTTGAAAAGGCCCTCAAAAAGAACCGTGCTCAGATATCGCTCGCCGGAGTCCGGCAATATCACGACGATCGTCTTTCCCTCATTCTCCGGACGTTTTGCGAGCCGCGCCGCAACTGCGACGGCCGCGCCGCATGAAATGCCTGAGAGTATCCCTTCTTCGCTCGTGAGCCGTCGCGCATAAAGGAGCGCTTCCTCATTGCTGACCTGTTCGATGTCGTCGACGAGAGAAAGGTCCAAGACGTCGGGAACGAATCCTGCGCCGATGCCCTGGATCTTGTGTGGAGCGGGCTTCAGCGGCTCGCCTGCTCGCCTCTGTGTAAGGACCGGGCTCGCTGAGGGCTCGACGGCGACAGAGCGTATTGGCTTGCCTTTAACCTGCTTGATGAAGCGCGAAACGCCGGTGATCGTGCCGCCGGTGCCAACGCCCGAAACGAAAATGTCCACGCCGCCGTCGGTGTCGTCCCAGATCTCCGGACCGGTAGTCCTCTCGTGTATGGCCGGGTTCGCTGGATTCGTGAATTGCTGCAGCAAAACGTAGCGGTCAGGGTCCGAAGCGACAATTTCTTCCGCTCTTGAGACGGCGCCCGTCATGCCTCGCGGGCCTTCGGTCAGCACGAGCTTTGCGCCAAAGGCGAGCAACAGCTTGCGCCTTTCAAGGCTCATTGTTTCCGGCATGGTGAGGGTAAGCGGGAACCCGCGCGCCGCGGCGACATAAGCGAGAGCAATGCCGGTGTTGCCGCTCGTCGGTTCGACGATTTCTTTGCCGGGTCCGAGGAGCCCCCGCTCTTCGGCGTCCCAGATCATCGAGGCGCCGATCCGACATTTCACCGAATAAGCCGGATTTCTTCCCTCGATTTTCGCCAGAACGGTCGCCCCAGCGCCATCCGTCACGCGGTTGAGGCGGACGAGCGGCGTGCGGCCGATGGAATGGGAATTGTCTTCGAACCAGCGGGGCATTGTGCTCTCCTATTACTCGACAGAAACGATAGAGTGTGTAGGCCAGTTATGCAAGGGCATTGTGTGTTGACAGTGGCCGAAGGCCAGCCCTTACAAGGGGACGGCCATAGACAACAATCGTTCGCCAGGGTCCGGGGCTTTGCTGAATGCAGCCTTTCGCTTCATTCGTTCAGCGCCTTTCAGGCGCGCCACTGGAACGATTCCTACCCACAGCGAACAGCGAGGAGCCACCGAACATCGGCTTCGCGAGAAATGCTTTTGACGTTGATTGGAGCGTTGAGACCATATGCCGCATGCGACCGAATTTGGACAACGTCGCGGTCTCGCTCGGGTGCGAGAATGAACTCGGCGCCGAGCTAAACTCCTCGCGTCCTTCCCCGCAAAGGTGGGTCCTTCCCCGCAAAGGTGTCTTCTTTGCGGATACGTCTCTGCGAGATGCGCATTTTCGCGGCTAGGCCATGTGCGCGGGCGCCTGAGGGCTGAACGCTGGATTGATGAAGAATTTGGAAAAATTGGTGATCAGCCCTGCGGAGACGAGCGGCGGGAGATCGGCTTCGAGCGCATCGGCAAGGCTCTTCTTGCACACCTCCCGCCCCTGAACGTGAAGAGAAAAAGTTTTGATATGAGCAGCCTTTTTCTCGCTGTCTTTGATCCTCGCCTTGGTCCAGCAGTAGAGAGGAAAATGTTCGGGGCCGAGCCCCTCGGCATCCGCCACATACGCCGCGAAGGCGTCGTATTGGTTTCTGAGTTCCGCGCGATGCTTGTGCAAGACGTCGGTCAGTGGCTTAATCGCCAGATTGCTGCGCCCCCTGCGCACGATCTCCGCGTGGCGATCGTCGAGGTCGACGTGGATTTGATTTTTCGACTCGATGGTGATCGGCTTGTTCCCTGCGTTCGCGACGCACCGCTCATCAGCTCGCCGCGAAAGGATGTTTGGCGGTCACGCGGGCTGAGAGGACAGCTTGCGCGCTCGGATCTCCCGCAAGAGCGCGCGCGATCGCCTCCTTTGTGGCTCGATAATTGAAATCCTGAATCTTCGCGTCGTCATTCGCTTCCCAATGGATGAACACACCGACGGAAATGAAGAGATCATCCGCGCGTTCGATCGGGATAACCCCCTCCGCCACGGAATCCGCGACAGCCTTCGCGACCCCGAACTGCGCCGGCCCGAACATTTGCACGGCCTGCTTCGCGTTCTTGATGGTCACCTTGTTGAAGAGGATCGTATGCGGCTTGACCGGAAGATTGGGGGCGAGAACCGCCAAGAGGGTCGTGAAGCCGTCCTTGTTGTTTACAAGCGCGTTGGCGAAGGCTTTTTCGGCGACGCTGCCGCGCGGCCCGATGAGGAGGTCGATGTGCGCGACTTCGTCTCCTTCGCCGACGAGCGATTCTCCCACTCCCAATCTTCCGTTGGACTTTTTGGCCCCCGAAAGCTTGGATTGCAACGAGGCGAAAACTTGGTTGATGAACGACGACATTTTCCTGATGTCTCCTTCCTGGGTGGCTGCGGGCGCGAGGGAACGCAAGAGCGCCCGCAGCCCTCGCCTGGGACGGCGCCCCCAAGAGAGCGCCGCTAGCGCGAGTTTCTCCGTTGCTCAGCCTGCCGCGAAAGGATGCTTGACCTCATTGCGCTTGGCGACGACTTCCGCGGCCTTCGGTTCGCCGGCGACTGCGCGCGCGATCGCTTGCTTGGTCGCCTCGTAATTGTAGTCCTGGATTTTCTTGTCGTCGTTCGCGTCCCAATGAATGAACACGCCAACCGAGATGAACAGATCGTCCGCCTCGTCGAGCGGAATCACGCCCTCCGCGACCGAGTCGGCGACCGCCTTCGCGACGCCATGCTGCGCCGGTCCAAAGAGCTGCACCGCTTGCTTGGCTCCTTTGATGGTCACCTTGTTGAACAGGATTGTGTTGGGCTTCGTGAGGAGATTTGGGGCAACGACCGCGAGGAGCGTCGTGAACCCGTCCTTGTTGTTCACGAGCGCGTTCGCAAATGCAGCCTCGGCAGCGGAGCCGCGCGGACCGATCAGCAAGTCGATATGAGCCACCTCATTGCCTTCGCCAACCAGGGACTCCCCTACCAGCAGCTTATTGATTTTCGCCATTTACCCATTCCTCGTCGGGTTGGTGCTTCAGGAGCATTACATATCAAATCTACCTATTTAATAGATTTTAGCAACTCTTTTTTTATGACCTCAAATTCGCCTCGGTCACCTCCCGCAGGAGCTGTGCGTCAGGCCTGCGAGCACGCGGGAACCCCCAGCGGAAAGCGCCCCATGTCTCGCGCTGGACACTCCCTACGCGGTGTAGGAGGTTCCAATCGGCGCGGCTTTCTCCTTCGCGCGGGCCGCGCGCGACGGCCGACGGAGGCTTGGAGAGGTTGATTTGGGACCCTAGCCGCAGTGGCTGGCGCCCGCGATTGGCGAGCAATGAGGTCCGAGGATGGAAGTCCCGGATAGCGGGCTTGCTTTTATCAAACCCGGCGATATTATCTACAGGACGGGTAGGATTAATCCCCATTGCCTGCCCTTCGCTGATAAAGAAACGCCCCGCCGCTTCATCCGCGATCGGGGCGTTTCACCTTTTCACGATCTATTTCGTCGCCGCCTCAAGACGCTTCGACGCCTCTTCGGCCGGACTGCCGGCGCTCACCCGTATCGGCGACGCTTTCGCCGCCCGCATCGCCGCGAGCCTCTTGACCGCGTGCGGCCTTGACGGACTGATCGTGGAAACGCCGGCGGCCTATGAAGACCTGCCGGTCGCGCTCGGCGGCGCCCGCGCGAGGCTCGAGGCGCAAAAAGGCAGGCCTGCTCGCAACCGCCTGAACGCGCCTCTCTTCGACTCCGAGACTTTCGCGCGTGGTCCGGAATGGGCGTATGCGGCGATCTACGACCGCCTTCTCTTAGATCTGCCGGCCGCTCGCGTCCTCGTCGGCGCGCAATTGCAGATGGAATGAGCGTGATCTCGGGCGCGCGGCCTGGGCCTTGGATCGGCGCGGCGCGCCCTTGAAGGCCTGCGATGGCGCCATAAGTGCAATCGTCTCGCAGCTGAAGACGCGGTGAGGCTCGCCGAAGGCGTTGTCGCCGCATCGTAACGCCCTGTCAGGAGCCCAGCATATGCATATGCGCCATGAGGATATCGAGGCGCTGCTCGCCATCGCTCTCTTCGCCGTCGGAATCAGCGTGACGATCACCCTCGCCAACGCTTACCTGACCCTAATGGAATAAAACCTTGCGGGCCGAGGCGTCGAGAGTGCGCGCGCGCATACGCCAACGCTGGCTCGCCTGAAATCCCATATTTGTCCGCGGGCGCCCGAGGTCGAAGCGACAAGCGCCGCGACCTTTCATCCATCCGAGGTCGTGGCGCTTCTCTTGGGCTGGGTCGACGCGAAAAAAGCGAGAGCTTCGCTTCACAAACGAGCTCTCGATGTAGTGGCGCGAAGGACGGCGCCAACTCGAAGGTCGGGGTTTAAACCCCAAGCGGGCTTGCGCGCTTGCGCCGAGAAAGGCGGACGAAAACGCATGCAGAACGATTATTGCCCCTCGCGCTCCTTGATGACCTCCTTGATTCTCTCCTTGATCGCCTCGAGATTAAAGGAGGCCGGCGCCTGCATCGGCGGATATTTGATCGCGGTTTCGGCCAGCTCGGACACCTTCTGCTGCACCATCACGAAGCGCCAGAACTCGCGCGCCATGAAGTCGTTCAAGTAGCCGCCGCCCGAATCGTTCAACGACTCGCCGCGAAGTGAGGGGGTCCGCTCGAACGGGTCCTGCCGAAGATTGACGATCGTGGGCATGTCCGTGGTGGCCTTCTCCCCCGGCCACCCGTAAGGCTGCTGAAAGAACTGGAACTTGAAGTCGTCGATACGTATTGCGCCAAGATGCGGGCCGCCGAAGTAGAAAATCTCGTGGCGCGCCGAAGGGCCCTTCCCGAGCAAAAGGTCAAGCTGATTGTAGCCGTCGAGATGATTCTTATAGTTGACCCCGCCCAGCTTCACCCCTTTCAGGAGTTTCTCGGTGATGTCGGGATCGCCCGCGGCGGCGAGGAGCGTCGGGAACCAATCGAGACCCGAGAAGATGCCGTTTTCGACGACGCCAGCCTTGATCTTGCCCGGCCAGCGGATGATGGCCGGCACGCGGAAGCCGCCTTCGAAGACAGTGCCCTTGGTGGCTCGAAACGGAGTCATGCCGCCGTCCGGCCACGTGAACACTTCGGCGCCGTTGTCCGTGGTGAAGATGACGATCGTGTTGTCGGCTTCGCCGATATCATCCAGGTGCTGCAACAGCGCGCCGACGCTGTCGTCCATCTGAGCCATGCCCGCTTCTTCGAGGCCATAATTGTTCTTGGAGTTCATGAGCGCCTGATATTTCGGCGGAATATAGGTGAAGACGTGCATCCGGGTCGTGTTGTGCCAAATGAAGAACGGCTTCCCCTGCTCCTTGGCCTTGTCCATGAAGCTCTTGGTGTGTTCGACGAGAACCTCGTCGAAGGTCTCCATGTCATATTTGGCCTTGCGGCCTTCCTGCCAATTCTGGCGCCGCTCCATGTTCGGGAACGGGGGCAAGGGCCCTTCGTCCTCAATTTTTTGCTTTCCGATCCGGCCCCACCGCGGCTGCTCGGTCGGATCGTCCCTGTCGGTCGCCCATGAATGCACGAGATTGCGGGGACCATATTTGTCGACCCAATCCGGCGGGTAGTCGTACCAATAGGGGTCCGACATCGCATCGAGATGGTAGAGATAGCCGAAGAACTCGTCGAAGCCGTGCACGGTCGGCAGGTACTTGTTCAAATCGCCGAGATGGTTCTTGCCGAACTGTCCCGTAACGTAGCCCAGGGATTTGAGCGCCGCGGCGATGGTCACGGCTTGCGCCGGAATGCCCACGTCGGCGCCCGCCTGACCGACCGTGGTCAGTCCGGTGCGGATCGGCAACTCGCCGGTGATGAAATTGGCGCGCCCCGCCGTACAGCTCGCTTCGGCGTAGTAGTCGGTGAACCTCATGCCCTGCGCCGCCAATTTATCGAGGCTTGGCGTTTTGCCGGACATAATTCCTTGATGATAGGCGCCGATGTTGAACCATCCGACGTCGTCGCCCATGATGACCAGGATGTTGGGTTTTTTGCCCGCGGGTTGGGCTCTTGCGCCGTCAACCCCTGCGGAAAACAGAATAATGGTCACGATAACGGAAAAAATGGCCGCTGCAGTCGTGCGCATAGCTCCCTCCGATGTTTCGTAAACGTGATTTTTTGGGCTCCAATTTCAATATTCGGCTTTTGGCTCCTCCACGCCCCCCAAGAAACGCACTTACGCCAAAACGGTTCCCGCCTTCGCGCCTGCATGCGTTTCTCGGGGAGGGATCGTCTCATCGAGGACAACGCAAGCTTGACCTGGCTTGTGCTCCGCCCCCTCGCCGCAGGCGACGACGCCCTACGTAAGCGGACGTGCGCAACGACGCGCTTGACAAATGTCCAGCCGGCGCTTCCGCCGCATCTGGCTCAGCATGGAGAGGATCATGAAAAGACGTGAATTCCTGCGTGCTTCGATCGGTTTTGCGTTCGCAGCACTCGCCGCGCCCGGCGTCGCGCTCGCCGCCGCCCAGGATCAGATCGGCCTGGCCATAGATCAGATCAACCAGGCGATCCCCTATGGCGAGGAGCCCGCTCACAGCTCCTCTTTCGTTCAGCACATCGACAATGCGATCGATCACGCGATCATGGCGCAACGGGCGCAACAAAATGCCCATACCAGGAAGGCGATCGTCTTTCTGCGCCGCGCGCGCAAAATCGCCTACGGAACTCACATGCTGAGATATTCGCGCAGGGGCGCCGCTTTGGCGAAGAAGGCGCTGGCGCAGCTCCAGTCGGCGCAGTGAGTCTGGCGCGCTTGCGTCATAGGTTGGCGCGGCTCGCAGCCGCGCGATCTTTAGTCGCGCAAGGACGCGAGCCCTCGGATATCCCATCAGAACCATGAGGGACGGCGCTCGCGTCGCTGAAATGCGCGTCGGGCGCCATCAAGCCCTCAGCCTATGATGCTGGTTGATCGGATTCCGCTTTAGCGGTCTGCGCCGGATGAATTATGATGCATCGCATCGTCGGCGCCCTGAAGTCAGAAAACGCCGCGCAACCGGAACAGGAGCATGGAGAAGACTTTCGGCGTCATACTTGCGGGCGGGCTCGCGCGGCGTCTCGGCGGCATAGACAAGACGCTCATCGACATCGGCGGCGAGACGATTCTGCATCGTCTCATCGGACGCCTCGCGCCGCAGTGCGCCGGCCTTGCGCTCAACGCCAATGGCGACGCCTCGCGCTTCAAGAGATTCGCCCTGCCGGTGATCCCAGACGGCGTCGCAGGCCGGGCCGGGCCGCTCGCCGGCGTGCTCGCGGGAATGGATCACGTCGCAGCGACGCATCCCAGGATCGCCGACCTCATCACGGTTCCCGCCGACACGCCCTTTGTCCCGCACGACCTGGTCGCGAGACTGCGCGCCGCGCGATCGCAAGCGCAATGCCGCATCGCCGTGGCGGGGTCGGCGGATCGCGCGCATCATACGGTCGCGCTCTGGCCGGTCGCGCTTCGCGACGAGCTGCGCCATGCCCTCATCGACGAGAATCTGCGCCAGGTCTCGGCCTTCATCGCGCGCTACGAAGCCTGCGTCGCGGCGTGGCCGCCTGGGCCGCTTGATCCCTTCTTCAACGTCAACGAACCGCGCGATGTCGAGCGCGCCAAGGAGCTCGCGCTCGCCTGCGACTGACGCGAGGCCCCGCGAAGGCTTCGGTCCTTCGACCGGTCAATGCCCGGTTTGGTCGGCGGCGCGCGCCGCCTCGAACAGAAACCAGGTGCGCTTCTCGGTCTCGTCGATGAGGACCTCGAGCACGCTCGCCGTCGCGAAATCCTCGCTTTCGTCGCACAAGTCATGCGCCTTGCGCATCGACGCCGCCATGTTCTTGTTGTCCTCGAGCAGCTCGTAAAGCATGTCGAAAGGCGGCATGAAATCCTCGTCATTGTCGGTGATGCGCGACATTTTCGCGATCTGGCCGACCGAGCGCAGCGTCGGCTCGCCGAGCTTGCGCACGCGCTCCGCCAGCGGATCGATCGTGGCGTAAATTTGCTGTCCCTGCTCGTCAAGCATCTCGTGGTAGTCGCGAAAATGCGGGCCGCTCAGATGCCAATGGAAATTCTTCGTCTTGACATAAAGCGAGAACGCGTCCGCCACGAGCTTGTTGATCTCGGCCGCGACTTTCTTCGTCGCCTCCTTGGAAAGATCCGAGGGGGTGTCGAGCGCCGAGCGATTGGTGTCCGGCCCTCTGGGCGTTTTCGGTTGCGGCATGGTTGAAAACCTCCCTTGCGCGATGCGAACGGATTCGCGGAGCGGCCCTCGAACAAATATGTCCGCGGCGCTGCGGATCAATCGCGCGGAACGGCGGTCCGATCGCTTGAAGCGGGCCTTGACCTTTCCCTCAAAACGCTGAAAACCCGTGGCGTCGAAATTCAAAAAAGCAGAAGGCTCTGGCGCATGGCGGCGATCGATGGTCCAAGGCTCAACGCCCAATCTGGCGCGGCGAAGCAGCTCGTGATCTTCCTGCACGGCTACGGCGCTGACGGCAACGACCTCATCGAGATCGGCCGGCAATGGCGCGCGCTGCTGCCCGACGCCGATTTCGTCGCCCCGCACGCCCCGGAGCGCTGCTCGATGTCGCCCGCGGGACGGCAGTGGTTTCCGCTGACAATGCGCGATCCAGACGAGCGCTGGCGCGGCGTCGTCGCCGCGCGCCCGACGCTCGACGCCTTCGTCGACGCCGAGCTTGAAAAGCGCGGCCTCGACGAACGTTCGCTCGCGCTCGTCGGCTTCAGCCAGGGCACGATGCTGGCGCTGCATGCGGGCCTGCGCCGCAACCGGCCCGTGCGCGCGATTCTCGGCTACTCCGGCGTGCTCGTGACCGGTCCCGCGCAAACGGGGGAGGAGTTGCCCAGCCATCTCGCGCGCGCGAACCAGCGGCCGGCGATTCTGCTCGTGCACGGGGATCGCGATCCGCTGATCCCCGTCGAAGCGCTCGTCTTGTCGGTCGACCTAATCGGCGAAATAGGCCTTTCGGCGCAATGGCACATCTCAGCGGGACTCGAGCACGGCATCGACAACGCCGGGCTGGTCCACGGCGGGCTCTTTTTGGCGCAGAGCTTTGGCGTCTCGGTCGATCTCGCACGGCTTGTCCGCGGCTGATTATCTCGCTGTCTCGGGCTCGCCGCTCCGCTCGTTCCGCTCACCCACGCCTCAAAAACAGGAGCCCGGCTTCCGCCGGGCCAAGTTTCCGGGAGAAAAAGCGCGCTGCGCCGGGACGAGCTCCGGGAACTGGCGCGCCGACAACACGCGGCTTTAGTCGCTGGTGGGTAAGACTATTGAATCTCACAATTTTGGAAACAGGCAAATCTCGACAGTTCGCATGCAAGCTCCGCCACCGAGCGGATTTCTCGATCCTCAGGACCGGGTTTGCGGTCCCTCCATCGGGGTCCCAGCAAAACTTAGCCGGCGTCCAGCAGGCGGCGGCGCGACAAAGCTCTCTTCGGACCGTAGGCCGCGCACAAGCTGAAATTCGCCAGAGCACAAAATATCCATATTGCATAAAATGAACAGTCATGATGAATAGGAAAATTATTTACAAATCGTACCCGCTTTAACCCTGTTGGTTTGGCCATGGAATCGCCGTTAATCGCAATAACGTCATCAATCAAATTTTCGTCATATTCCATTTCTAAATGCGCTAACGTGCAATTCGACGGATAATGTCGGATTCGACGCACACATGCCGGCGCTGCGCATTCATCACTTTCGAAGTGGTTTTGCGTATCGAAACAAAGGAGCGTAAATGCGACGCATAACATGGCTTATCTTGGCGATATTCATGGTGTCTTTCGCAATAGACGTAAAAGCGAACGTGCTTGACGACATCTCCCGGGGCTCTTTCGACGCCTCGACTGCATCAAACGCGCAACTCGGCTATTACGGCCGCGCGCCGCATCGCGGCGGCCGGCGCATTCATCTTGCGCATCGCGGCGCACATGCGGGCTCGGGCGACTTCTCGGCGGTCGCCTCCTGGTACGGCGGCGGCCCGCGCTGGATGGAGCCGAACGCGCACACCGCGAGCGGCGAGCGCTTCGATCCGTCGGACTTAACCGCCGCGCATCGCACGCTGCCGATGGGCGCCCGGCTGCTCGTCTCCTATCGCGGCCGGACGTGCGTGGTGCGGGTCAACGACCGCGGACCGGCCGCCTGGACCGGCCGCAGCCTCGATCTCTCGCGCGGCGCCGCGTCGGCGCTCGGGCTCATCAAGAGCGGAGTAGGACGCGTCGGCGTCACCGTGCTTGGCAGAGAGGGCTGAGCCTCGCGTCCCGCGAAATCCTAACCAGAATTTCGCTTGTATCCATGGCTGCCGCCGCCATAATGCCAAGCATCTGGCGGCGGCCCGCAAGGCCGCCGCTCTTGCGAAAAAGGATGCGGCCGTGCTGGCTACGAGCAAGAGCGTCTATTTCACCAAGAAATCGGTGCAGGCCATTATCGACGGCCACGCCGCCGAGCAGCATGGGCTCAAGCGCGCGCTCGGCTGGATCTCGCTCATGGCCATGGGCATCGGAGGCATCATCGGCGCCGGCATTTTCGTGCTCACCGGCACCGCGGCGGCGAATTTCGCCGGGCCCGGCGTCATGCTGTCCTTTTTGCTGTCGGGCCTCGCCTGCGCGTTCGTCGCGCTCTGCTACGCCGAGCTCGCGGCGCTGATCCCGGCGGCCGGCAGCACCTACACCTATACCTACGTCACGCTCGGCGAGATTTTCGCCTGGATCATCGGCTGGAACCTCGTGCTCGAATACGCCGCGGGCGCGGCGACCGTCGCGGTCGGCTGGTCGGGCTATTTCAATCGCGCTTTGCAAGGCTTCGGCCTGGGGCTGCCGCCCGAGCTCGCCAACGCCTATTTTGCGAGCGCGCATGGCGCGACGGCTCACGGGATCTTCAATATCCCGGCCGCCGGCGTCGTGCTGCTCCTCACCGCCATTCTCGTGCGCGGGACGACCGAGTCCTCGCTCGTCAACAACATCATCGTCGCGATCAAGGTGACGGTGGTGCTGCTCGTGATCTTCTTCGGCGCGGCGCATGTGAGCGCCGCCAACTGGACGCCGCTCGTGCCGGACAACGCCGGCGAGTTCGGCCACTTCGGCTGGAGCGGGGTCGTGCGCGGCGCTTCCGTCGTCTTCTTCGCCTATATCGGCTTCGATGCGGTCTCGACCGCGGCGCAGGAGGCGCACACGCCGCAGCGCGACGTGCCGATCGGCATCCTCGGCTCGCTCGTGATCTGCACGATCCTCTACATCGCGGTCGCCGCGGTCGCGACGGGCGTCGTGAACTACCGCGACTTGAACGTCCCCGATCCGATCGCGCTCGCCATGGATCACACCGGCGTCTCCTGGCTGTCTTGGGTTGTGAAGTTCGGCGCCGTCGCCGGGCTCACGACGGCGATTCTGGTGCTGCTGTTCGGCCAGACGCGCATTTTCTACGCCATGGCGCAGGACGGGCTGCTGCCCCCGATCTTCGCGAAGCTGTCCGCCGAATGGCGCACGCCGGCGGTAAGTCAGATCCTGACCGGGGTCGCCGTGGCGCTTGCGGCGGGTCTTCTGCCGATCGACATTCTCGACGAGATGGTCAGCATCGGCACATTGGCCGCTTTTGCGCTGGTCTGCGCGGCGGTCCTCTATCTGCGTCGCACGCATCCGGACGTGCATCGCCCCTTCCGCGCGCCGGGCATTCCGTGGTTGCCAGTCCTGGGGATTGGCTCCTGCATCGCGCTCATGGTCGCGCTTCCCGTGGAGACCTGGCTGCGGCTCGTGGTCTGGACCATTTTCGGTATGGCGATCTATTTCGGCTATGGCGTCAGGCACGCGAAGCGATAGAGAAAACAATCTGATATTAAATAGCCGTGCCACAGTTTCAGATTCAGTTAGCGGGGTGAAAATCGGATGCCTGAATCTTACTCCGAAGCGGCACTGCGGCATTTTGCCGACGCGGAACATTTGGCGGAACGCGAACGCTTTGATGGAGCGGGGCACCTCATTGGCTTCGCTGTCGAATGCGCAATAAAGTGCGCGATCGAAGCGGTGCGGCCGCAGGCGGACGCCCCGCAGGTTCATCTTCCCCTTCTCGTTGAGCGTGCTAGTTCTACTGCGTCACAAACGCCGGTAAAAGCGCGCCTGTGTGGCCGGCGCTTGGCAGCAGGGACAGCGCGGCATCGTTTTGGCGAGAGCGACCGTGAGC
>Ga0187782_10001851_pt1 | contig 15588 bp, 12 predicted proteins | sample 0715_SJ02_MP15_2_FD_132454 | JGI IMG/M metagenome (GOLD analysis project Ga0187782, IMG submission 132454) | Tropical peat soil microbial communities from peatlands in Department of Meta, Colombia - 0715_SJ02_MP15_20_MG | ecosystem: Environmental > Terrestrial > Soil > Wetlands > Peat | place...
TCGATGACGGGCTGGCTGCGTAAGCGTTTCAGCAGGGCAGCCTTAGCCGCTTCGCGCTTTTTGGAATTCGAATCCACGGGCTCGATGCGTGCCACCGGCCGTCCGTGGCTGGTTACCACGTAGCTTTGCCCCTCGCTGACCGCCCTGAGAAGGCGCGAGAAGTTGCGGTTGGCCTCGGCCGCGGCAATAGTTTTTCCCATGTAGTGATATTACCTACTTCTCTGGGCCTCGGTCAAGCCTGCAAATACTCGCGCCCAACAACATAGCTGCCAACACAACCACCCCTGCGCGATTAAAGGTTTTCACCCGATCGACACCGTCTTAATATTCATGAACTCGCGGATGCCATTCGCCGCCAGTTCGCGCCCATGGCCGGAGTGCTTCACCCCGCCAAAGGGAATGCGCGGATCGGATGCGACCATCTTATTGATGAAAACCATCCCTGCCTCGAGTTCGTTGATGAACCGCTCACGCTCGCGGTTGTCGTTGGTCCAGGCGCTGGCGCCCAGGCCGAAGCGGCTGTCGTTGGCCAGGCGAATCGCCTCGTCAATATCTTTCACGCGGAACAACGACGCGACCGGCCCAAAAAACTCTTCGCGATACGCAGGGGAATCTTTCGGAATATTCGTCAACACTGTCGGCGCATAGTAATTTCCCGGCTGCTTCAGCGGATGCCCTCCGGTCAACACTCTCGCGCCTGCTTGCACGGTTTTCTGAACGTCGGCGTCGAGAGATTTGACCGCGTCCGCCGTCGACAACGGACCCAACTCTGTCTTCTCATCAAACGGATCGCCAATGCGCAGATTCTTCATGCGCTCGACAAACTTGCGCTCGAATTCGGCGGCAATGGGCTCGGCCACGATGAATCGCTTGGCGGCAATACATGACTGGCCGTTATTCTGCACGCGCGCCTGGACCGCGGTCGCGATGGCTTCATCCAGATCGGCGCTGGGCATCACAATAAAAGGATCACTCCCGCCCAATTCGAGCACCACCTTTTTAATGCGCTTGGCCGCGGATACTCCCACCTGGATGCCCGCCTGTTCGCTTCCCGTCAGCGTCGCCGCCATCACTCGCGGATCGTTGAGCACCGCATCCACCTGCGACGAGCCGATCAGCAGCGTCTGAAAAACTCCTTCGGGAAATCCCGCTTCGTGAAAAATCTCTTCAATCGCCAAAGCGCATTGCGGCACATTCGATGCGTGTTTCAACAAACCAACGTTGCCTGCCATCAGCGCCGGGGCGGCAAAACGAAATACCTGCCAGAAGGGAAAATTCCAGGGCATCACCGCGAGAATCGGCCCGAGCGGAAGATAGCGCACAAAACTTTTCTTGGCCCCGGTCTCGATGACTTCATCGGCGAGAAATTTTTCGGCATTTTCGGCGTAGTAGCGGCAGCCTCCGGCGCTTTTGACCGCCTCGGCCACGGCCGCCTTGTAAGGCTTGCCCATTTCGAGCGTCATCAGGCGGCCGAATTTGTCCTTATCGCGCTCCAGAATGTCGGCCGCCTTGTTCATGCGGCGGGCGCGCTCCACAAACGGGGTGTTGCGCTCGGCGCGGAAGGCTTTTACTGCCCGCTGAAGCTTGCGCTCAGTCTCAGCGTCGGAAAGAGGTTCAAAGGTCAACACCACTTCGCCGGTGGCAGGATTGGTAGTGGCAATAGTCATGAGGGCAGGAAACCTTTCTGTTAAAAAGCGGTCATACCACGATAGCATTTCGGCACTGCGTCAGCATGGGCTCCAAATAATGCCCGCGGAAAAGGTTTCTGGGGAGGAACGAGCGTAATGGCGATTTATCCCCAACATCGACCAAATTCGAACTTCTTAGTGCTGACTACTCGCTCGGAATCGGTTGAAAGGTGAAGCCCAAATGCAAGAAGTTCCGATTACTTTATGCTGCGGGTCTCAACGACTGATCCTTTGCTCCCCTAATCAAGAGCCACAAGATAATCGCCGGTTCGCCCAGCGTTAGCGGGACGCTCGCGAATCGGCCCACGACATCCGCGTAACTCGGCAGAAGTAACGGAGTGAGACTGTCCGCCAAGTAGGCGAAACACGCAGCGATCAGTAGGACGCCCAGGATGCGGGGGAGGAAGCCCGACTTGAACACAAGAACTCCGAAGAAAAAAAGCCAGGGGCCAAAGATCCACCCGATAATGTATCCGTAGCGATGCAAATCGAGGAACAGCACAGCCAGACCTTCGCGTTGAGGTTGGTCGAACATCGAGAGGAAATCCGCGCCGCGCAAGAGTGTCAGGGCAGCGATCTCGCTGAGTACGTTCATGCACATTATGGGAACGAAAGCCAGCCCAAAGATGACCATTAGCGAAGCATGTGTCCTACTCACCCCGCCGAGTAATCGGTAAAGAACCCATATCAAGAAGATGAATTCGACCGCGCAAATCAGCTCGGAAGAGATGCCGAGACGAAAAAATCTCTCCGAGGCGAGGATGTTGTTGGCGGTTGCAGCCGCGTTGCCGGATACGATCAGTTTGCCGGGGACATAGACGATCCCAAAGAAGCCGGTGACCGCGTTCACTAGGTACAGCACGCCCGCTATCCTTGCTGTTTTCTTAGTGGAATTCATCCGCTGTCTTACACCTCGGCTCGGATGTGCTATTGTACGCGTCTACCATGATGATTTACGAAAACAGGCGTTAGCACGTTTTGACCACCGGTCAATTCGCGTTTTCAGGAAGCCTGCGCAGAATGAGTTGGATTCAGTCCACCGGTCCGCAAGAATAGTCTGATAAGCTAATGCCCGGGCTACGGGGAGCGGGTTTTGAAAACATTTCTTAGGGTTGGGCTGGCAATCGTGGCTTTGGTTGCCATCCTGGCTTGGAAGATGACCTTCCGCGGTACACCCGCGTTGCAAACGAAAGAAGTTCCGCTGCTTCCCGTCACTCATAAACGGGTGGATCCCACTCGCGAATTTCCCGATTGCTTTCCCCTTCAGGTCGCGGTGTTCTGGACTAGTCCAATGGGGAGTCCCGAGAGTCCTCTGGCACTCGTACATTCGCTCAAGGAAATGGGGATTCCTTTCCTGGTCACTCGCGACCTGGGACAGGCCCTCGAGCATCGGCTTGTCATTCTCTATCCGAGCGTGGATTCACACACATTCAGCCCGGCCCAGATGGAGCAGTTGAAGACATTTGTACGACAAGGCGGATACATCTTCGGTCAGAACGTGTTTTGGGGCGGTTTTCAGGAACTCTTTGGGTTCACGAGATTCGAGCCTTCACGCAAGCGGTATCACCTCGCATTTACCGGGAGCGATCCTGTCATGAAGTATCTCAACCGCCCCGAGGAACGCGAGACTCGGTTGGGCAGCGAGAGCTACGCGGAAATTTTCTGGACGAACGGGTATATTCCCCGCCGCGGCGCCCTGGTGCTGGCACAATTCGACGACGGCACGGCAGCGTTGCTTACCAACAAGTTCGGCAAAGGCAGGGTTTATCTTCTCGGACTGAGTTTAGTTGACGTTGTACTACGCAGTCAGAATAACCGAGATTTCGAGGCCGAGCGGCACTATGTGAATGCCTTCGAGCCAGGTGCAGATGTGTGGTTGTTGATCCTGAGGGCCTGGTACGAGACTTACGCGCAGGACTGGGTGCGCCTAGGCACGATCCCGCAGGGCCTGCGGTCGATAGTGCTGCTATCTCATGATGTGGATTGGCAAAACTCGTTCACACCATGCTTGGACTTTGTGCGTATCGAGAAAGCATCTCGGGCGAACAGTACGTTCTTTATTCAAACCAAATACGTAAGTGACGCCAACAGCAAAGCATTTTTTTTCGAGCCCAACCTCGGGATTCTCCGCGAGCTGAAAGCGGGAGGGGCGAGCCTGGGCAGCCATTCCATTATTCACTCGCGAGGTTTCAACCAGTTTGAACTGGGGTCGGGACAGGAAACCTACGCCAACTATCATCCCCGCGGGCTTGGATATGATACGGCCTCCGGAGCTACGGTCTTCGGCGAAGTGCGAGTCAGTAAGGAGCTGCTGGACGGGGAAATCTCCGGTCAAGACACGATTTTTTTCCGGGCCGGACATTTGCGCGTCCCCGTTTCTCTGCCTGAGGCTTTACAACGCTCCGGCTATCAATTCGACTCGTCGTTCACCGCGGACGATGTTCTCACCAACTTCCCTTATGCCCTTCCTTTAGATCTCGGCTTCGATGAGGACAGCCGGATCTATGAGTTCCCGGTAACGATTGAGGACGAGGAATCTCCAGGTTTTGCCCAACGAGTGCCGGAAGCATTGGACGTGATCCTGGCGAACGCGGAAAACGCAGCGGTGAACGTGCTGTTGGTTCACACCAACGAGTCCGGCGAAAAGGCCGCCGCAGAGCTGGAACTGCTGCGCCAGCTTCCGCCCGACATTGGCACAACGGACATGTTGAGTTTTGGAAAGTTTTGGCGTGCTCGCGATCATCTCCAGTGGAGTGTTACTCCAACTTCAACTCCTCCCGTAGTTGCGTTGCAAGTTAACGCCGAAGAATCTGTCGAAGGCCTGACCTTCGAATTTGGGCGCCCCATATCAACGGTGACCAACGGCGCCATAATCTCACCCGACCACCATCGCGTGATTCTTCCCCAGCTAGGGGCAGGGCAGACCATTTCGTTCCATCTCCGTCTGGCACGGTAACCCATGCTGGGAGATTCTGCCGAGAACCCCTTCTGGCGTATTGCTCAGCATGGCCGTCTTCTCCCGCCCTTCCATTCTTAAAATACCCCTAAGTGCATGAACCTGAGTAACTTATCGTTAGGCCTTTCTAAGCATGACAATCACCAGTAAGGACTGACGACGATGCGTTCCTGCGTCCAGGACGAAGTTTTCCCCCAGCGCATTTGATCTTCCCCCGAAATGGCATGCATCTGCTCGTTTGGCTCCCGAAACCGGAGGGCACGGCCGGCTGCTGGACGAATCGCTGGAGTCGTTACGGTGAAAGTAATTGAGCAAGGGGCAACAAGTCTCCTGCGGACCCTGATTAGGACACTCGCTATCGGCGCGTTGCTGGTGGCGGCGGTGTCCCCTTCAGCCGGGCAAACCGGAAGCGATTGGCAGCAACGAGTGCAGGATGAGGTCAAAGCCCAGCACCTCGACTCTGCGCTCGCAATCGTTGACCACCGGCTAGCGGACGCGCCGGACGATTTCGAAGCTCAGGGTTGGCGTGCACGACTACTGGCGTGGAAAGGCCGCTGGTCCGAGGGGGAAGCGCTATACAAGCTTGTCCTTGGGAAATTTCCGAATGATGTAGACATATTGACCGGCCTGGCTGATGTCCTTGTGTGGCAACAAAAGTATGCCGAGGCTCTCCAGGTTCTGAACCAAGCCGGAAAAATCTCGCCATCGGACACGCAGATTCTGAGACGGCGCGCCCGGGTACTGACTCTGGTCGGCCGTACAGACGAAGCACAGTTGCAATATCAGCGGGTCCTTCAGATCGATCCGCAAAACAAAGAAGCAAAGGTGAGCCTTCTGGAACACACCAAACATGAACTCCGGATCGAGAACGACACCGATTTCTTCAGCTACGCGAACAACGCCGAGACTCAGAGTGTCACTCTGAGTTCCCATTGGAACCAGCGATGGTCGACGGTTTTCGGGATCAACACTTACCAGATATTTGGTCAGGACGCCGTCAAGTTTCAGGCGGCTGGAGCCTTTCATATCACCTCTCGGACCTGGGCCAGCCTGGGCACCGCGGTGGCCAATGGCCAGAGCGTGGCACCGACGAATGAAGCCTTCTTCGAATACGGCCACGGATTCCGCTTTGACAATCGCGTGGTACAGGGACTGGAAAGCTCCTATCAGCAGCATTGGTTTTGGTATGAGGGCGCGCATGTTCTGACTTTGTCTACAAATCAGCTTGTTTATTTACCCAACGGATGGACCTGGGCACTGAACGTCACGGGCGCCCGCACTGGGTTTGTTGGAACGCCCGTCGGCTGGGAGCCATCTGGCTGGAGCAAACTTGGATTTCCTTTGTACCGCCGCCTTAGCGGAAACCTCTTGTTTGGCGTGGGAAGCGAAAACTTTTTTCTGGTCGAGCAGATCGGGCAATTTTCCGCACACACCTACGGCGGCGGAGCGCGTTATCAGCTCACCAACCGGCAGGACGTTCAGGGCTACCTGGCCTTTCAACGCCGAAGCCTGGGGCAAACCGACAGCACGCTGGGACTGACCTATGGAATCCATTTTTAGCGAGCTCGGAAGATCCGGACCCGCAGGCCTGTTACTGCGGGCCATCCTGGCATCGCTGCTGGGAATTATCCTGCTGGTGGGATTCATTGTTGTTCGGCGCTGGTATCGGGCGCGTTATTTTCACAGAAGAAACCAGAGGACGGTTGCGTTGCGCGCGCAGTGGAACGATATCGTCTCAGGAAAGCTTCCGCCCCAGGACTGGCGTTTCGACCCCCTGGACTGCGACATCGTCCAAAACATTCTGCTCGACAACATTGAGATGGCGGATCAGGAGAACTTGCCTCCTCTGCTCGATTGTCTTCGCATGAGCGGACTGCTCGATACGCTGATTTATGAGGCGCGCACGGCGCGCAGCTGGAAGCAGAGAAGATCCCTGCTTGCCCTGGGCCGAACCCGGGCGAAGGAAGCCATCCCCGCCCTCGCGGCGGGACTGGATTCGGGGTTGGCAGAGACGCGGATTGCTGCGGTTCGGGCACTTGGGCGAACCACGGTCGTGGAAGCGGCCATCCCAATTCTGGATCGTATCGTGGCCGGCCACCTTGATGCTCCGGAACGCTCTTTAAAGAACGCGCTGACTAACTGTTGCCGCAGTCACCCCGAAGTGCTGGTCCGCTATCTTGACCAGACCCAAGGACCTGTGCGCGAGCTGTTGACGCGCGTACTGGCCGAGCTAGCCTCACCGGAATTGGGTGAGGAGCTGCTGGTATTGGCGGCCGACGCCTTACCCGAAGTACGCGCATCCGCAGCCAGAGCTCTGGCCAACACCGATGCCCCGTACACCTTGCCCGCACTTCACAGTTTGGCTACCGACTGCGAATGGTTTGTGCGCCTGCGCGCGGTAGTGGCGCTGGGACAAGTCCAAGACGCCGGCAAGATCAGAATTCTGCTGCGCTCTCTGTGCGATACCAACCGCCACGTGCGTCAGCGCGCCGCATGGGCGCTGGCGCGCATGGAACCGCAACTGCAGCACATCCTTGAAGAGGTAGTGGCCACCAATGATGACTACGCACTGCAGGCGTTTATCTCCGAGCTTGAGCGCTCGGGCGCCATGGAAAAAATCACCGGAGCATTGGAGGGGTCCGGGGAGTATTCGGCGCAGACTAGCCTGCGGGACATAGTCGAAGGAGCCAGAAAGAGTGTTGAACTGAGCGGCAAAGCTGCCTCCGCCGCTGCGGGGGCTCGCTGATGTTGTACTTTCTCGCCATATCGAACGATACTTTGTTCATCTATTACCTTCTGTCTAACATAATTTATCTGGGTCTCCTCATAGTGGCCATCTCAAGGAATGTTCGACACCATCATCGCCGCGGTAGCTTCAGACTCGAACTCATCAAAGCTTCGCCGTTTACCCCACCCATTACGATCATCGTTCCCGCACACAACGAAGAAAGATCGATCATAAGCAGCGTAGGAGCTCTGCTCGGTCTTGATTATCCCAGCCTCGAAGTGATTGTGGTCAATGACGGATCGAGCGATAACACCATGCAGGAGTTACAGGAAGCCTACGGGCTTCGCATGGCACGCATGCTCTATATCGCAGACATTGCGACCGCGCCGGTGCGGGCCATCTATCGCAGCTCGCTGGAATCCCGATTGTTCGTCCTCGACAAGACTGCCGCAGGCTGCAAGGCAGATGCCGTCAACGCTGGCATCAATGCCGCCAGCAGCCCTTACGTTTGCGTGGTGGACGCCGACTCGATTCTGGAAAAAGAATCCCTTATCCGCATTATGACGGGAGTATTCTCCGACCCGGCCCGGGTGGTCGCGGTCGGGGGCATCGTGCGTGTCTTGAATGGTTCCCGTGTGGTCAACAATCAGATCGAGCAGGTGCATCTTCCCAAGCAGACGATCGAGATTATGCAGGTTATCGAGTATCTGCGCGCTTTCCTGGTGGGACGTGAGGGCTGGGCGACTTTCAATATGCTGCCCATCATTTCGGGCGCCTTCGGCATATTTCGGACAGATCTGGTAAAGCAAGTGGGAGGATTCCGCACCCATGCGGTTGGGGAAGACCTCGATCTAGTGGTTCGCATGCACCGCCGCCTGCAGGAGGAGCACCACAGCTATCACATTAACTTCATTGCCGACCCGACCTGCTGGACGGAAGTACCAACCGACCTGAAGTCGCTCGCCCGCCAGCGAGCGCGCTGGCACAAAGGCTTGATCGATACACTCTGGTCCAACCGGGACATGCTGTTTCGCGCCCGCTATGGCCGCGTCGGCTGGTTCGTTCTTCCCTATCTGTGGCTATTTGAGTGCCTGGCTCCAGTGGTGGAAGGGGTGGGATATACCACGATCATTCTTGCGGCGCTGCTGGGAGTGCTGAGCAAAGCTTTCTTTTTGCAATTTCTGCTTTTTGGCTATGCCTTCGCTACCTTGATTTCCATTGGGTCGGTGCTGCTGGAGGAAATGACCGCTCGCCGCTATGGAGATTGGCGCGAGGTTACCCGTTTGCTCGTTTGTTGTTTGCTTGAACACTTCCCATATCGCCTGATGACCATGGTGTGGCGGCTGCAAGGCCTAGGGGAGTATCTGCGGGGCGACCTGCAATGGGGCGCGATTAAGCGCGTCGGGATTTCGGCCAACTCTTGAAACGTGCCCTCTTCGGCACCGATGCCAACTTTCTCGATGTGCACAAGGCGGAGTGAACGGTTGCGAAGATCGCCCAATTCGGATATTGGGTGGGAGGAAACCCTGGGTATGGTTATCGGCCTTCGTGTTGACATCGTCGGTTTTGTCACAGACCAACATTGCTTATGCGTTGTTGGCAGCAACATCGTAGCTTTTATTGACTGTTGTTGCCCGTTCACACGGATAAGAAAGTGGGCTATTCATGCCTGATTTGCACCGGCTTCTCGCCACACCTTACATTGGTTACCTGATGGCTGGGATCTTCTGCATTTTCATGACTGTGGGTCGGACGTTTCAGGGGAAATTGTGGATACGCTTTCAGGGTTGGTTATACCGCGCCGAAGAACCGAAACAGTTTTGGTGGCGCATCGTCTTCGGCTATCTCTTGGGCGCTATTTTGGGTAGTGGGCTAATGACCGTGTTTCCGCCTCGTTTATAAAGCGATTCCGCCGTCCAGCATGACCTCAAGGTGATGCTTAATAGCCAATCGTTTTAAATATCCCAAGCCGTGATATTCCTCGGTTTGAGCTATCTCGCGGTACTCGCCACATGCCTCAGTATCGTTTGGGAGAAGATCATCCAACGCTTCCACCAAATGCGTGATCGCCTCAATGGACTTTCCGGCTGTATCGGCGGTGCTATCTGTGCGGTCGGAAATAAAGTGGCTAATGTCTAAGGGGCCGGAGTCGCCTTCATGGTAATGGATGTGATGAACTGTGACAGCGTAAGCTGGCGCAGACGCCGCAGTGTCCGACATTAAGTGAATTGTGGGCGCAAAATGTAGGTTTGAGCGCCGAAATGCGTCACGAATTGCTCCTACGAGCAACTGGCGAAAACAGGCGTTGCACGGGCGATTTCCGCTCTCGTAGCGAGGTTCTGCTTCTTAGCTTTCCGTCTTCGCTTATCTCGGCCTTTGCCCATTGTTTGCCATAGCGATTATCACAATTCGAGTTCTCGCGCACAACTGACGAAACCAGGCGGTTACACGTTTTGACCGGGATGGCTTATTCCTGCAATGGACATGATAGCCGTGCCTTTCGGAAAAAAGTGGTCATGCCACGGTAGCATTTCGATGCTTTAGATTGTTCTTTCGAATCGGCGCTAATCACAAAGATGTGGTCATGCTCAGCGGTTTTCGGTAAGCTGTTCGCCGGCTTGAAAGGAGCCGGTCTATGCCCCTGACCATCGAGATTAAGCATCTGGAGCCCGACATTGCCCTTCTGGAAATGAGCGGAAGAATCACGCTGGGCAACGACTGCCGCCACGTCGAGTGGACCGCCGAGAAACTGGTCAGCGAGCGCCGGACCAAGGTCGTCTTCGATCTTACCAACATCAGTTTCGTCGATAGTACCGGCATCGGGATCATCGTGATGGTGGCCGGTAAAATGAAAGAAGCGGGCGGCAAGCTGCGCCTGGCTGGCGCCAACAAACACGTGGAACAAACCCTGAAAATGACCAGCGTGGATCGGCTTGTCCCGCTGCATCCTACGGCTGTGGCGGCTATCGCGGCTTTCTGATGGAACTGGAAGCGTGCCGCGGGCTGGTGTGTTCCCTTCGTTCTTCGGTTTCCGGTGAACTTTCTTGAGGGCAGACGCTGAATGGCTGAACCGTAATGCCCTGCGCTTTCTCGGAATCGCGCTGGCAGTCTCCCTTGTCATCGCGCTCCCAGTGGAGCAGCTCATCCACCGCTTCCTCCCCCGAGCGGGGACTTACTGGGAGCTCCATTCGTGCAACACCGCGAGGCTTGCTCTTGATTTAGGCAACATCCTCCAGGCGCTGCTGACCCCGATTTTGGTCTTCCTATTGCCCGGGCCAGGGTCGATCCTGCAAGCGAACGTTGCCCGATCAGTCCGTCCTGCCGCGGGGCCTGCAAATCGTCTCGCGATGCACGAACCGCAGATGGTTCCCCCTCTGAAGCCTTCCGCCGTGATATTCGCTGTTATCCTCTTGATCCTATGTCTCTGGGTGTTTCTCTCTAATTTTCTGACCACCCAGTACTGGTTTATTGAGCATCTCGAAATGCAGCCCCATCCCAGGCGCTCCGCTCTGATTTGGGCCATTGTTCTGATGGCTGGCAGCGGGCTGGGCATCGCTGTAGCAATATATCTCCTGTGCAGGCGCATTCCGTGGCACGCTGTTCCGTTCATTGCTTTAGGCTGGCTGTTTGGCGGCGCAATTCCCGTTGTGTGGTGGTATGGGCTTAGTGGATACGCAGCGCTTCACGGGCTGTGTACCGATCTGTTTGATCTGGGGCGATTCATCAGCCCTTCCGCCGTGGACTATTTGTCTGACTGCGCTCATTACTTCATCCGCGTGAGCGTCTTTGCTGCGCTCTGGGTCGGCGTCACGGCTGGCGGATTGCGTTTGCAATCCGCGCGGGCCGCCGAAGCTGGTTCTTCCACGGATCCATTGCGCCGATTCCAGAGCTTTTATTGGGCGTATCTGCTTGGGTGGGTGGTTCAGTATCGTCTCAGCCAGTGGTTCCTGATGTTATTCCCCTGGGCTCATGCGGCCCAGGGATGGCCATTTGGGGCGCTGATGGAGTTCTTTTTTGTTACCGTGAGCTCCCTCTGGGCCCTGGTCCTGCTCCGATTCCTGTGGAAGCTGAAGGCAGGCACGCGGTTAAGCATAGTCATCGTGGCATTTGGTGGAAGCTTCTTCATCTACCTACTTACAGCGGTTGTTTCCTTATGGGCAATGTGGGCGGCAGGAGGCGCTTTCGCGCCTCTGATGTCATTGAATGTATTCGGTCTGGCTTGGGCTCTTTTTGTCGCCAACCGTTACCTGCACGCTCAACGGGAACAACCGGCGGTTGCCGGTATGACGGCTCCATCATAGCGGCCGTTTTTGGCGCGACTGCGGCCGGATAGGCACGCCCCTACCCACTCGATGGCTCCACAACCATTTATGCAGTCTCGTTCAGATAGTTGAAGAAGAGCTGGTTGCCGTCGGGATCATCGACCACCAGAAGTCGGTAGCCCCACGAACCCTCCTTGACCGGAACGCCCCTGGATTCGAGCTCCGCGCGCAGCGCGTCCAACGCGGTGACCGCGGCTTCGCGCGTCTTTGCCTCAGACGTATCGGGCTCGACGTTCAGGGAAATGAACATCAGGCCCTTGCCAATCTTCTCCGGCCACGTGTCGGCCAGGATAAGCGCGCAGCCCTGCCGATCAACCTGCGCGACATGCGCTCTGCCGTCTTCTTCATAGCGCCAGGGACTCGTAAAGCCGAGCCGGTTGACGTAAAAGCGGAGCGAGGCCTCAACGTCGGCCACGTGTAGGACGGGGCGCGCGAACCAGTCTGTCATAAGCTACCTGTCCTCCAACCAAGACTACTTCCTTTCACGAGCAGAGTTCTCAACGATGAACTGGCTCGCAATTAAAGCACTCGGCTGGCCTGAGTCACGAAGGAACTTTAGTCAATGGGCGGGTGACCCACGCTTCCGGCGCAATTCTACCGCAGGGCCTAGAAACCTGGGTGCCCCATCCTTTCGCGTTTCTTGCGAAAGGGCGGGCGCGCCGCAATGCAGATTTGAAACTGCCCGTCAGTTGTCTTCCTCTTTCCGACGCCGCTTTTTCGCCCCCTTGGTTTACAATTAGCTGGCTCTTGCATTCACCTTTCCGGCACTCTTTCGGAGGAATCCCATGAAGCTCACCGCTGGCAAACTTGCGGGTCTCAGAAAAGTCTCCAACGAACACGGTGTCATCGCCGCCGCCGCCATGGACCAGCGCGGCTCTCTGCAAAAATCCCTGGGCAAAGAAAAAGGCGGAGAAGTTTCCGACGCCATGATGGAAGAATTCAAGTCTCTGGTCACCGAGGTCTTGACCCCTCATGCCAGCGCCATCCTGCTCGATCCCGAATGGGGGCTGCCAGCCTCGAAAAAGCGCGCCAAGAATGCTGGCCTGTTGCTGGCCTACGAGAAGACCGGATACGACAAAACCGGCCCCGGCCGCCTGCCCGATCTGCTCGATCACTGGTCCGCCCGCCGCCTGAAAGAGGCCGGCGCAGATTGCGTCAAGATTCTGCTCTATTACACGCCCGACGATCCCAAGCCCGTCAACGAGACCAAGCACGCCTGGGTGGAGCGCATCGGCGATGAGTGCCGCGCCAACGACATCCCCTTCTTCCTCGAGTTTGTCGGCTACGAAGAAGGCGCAGACGAGAAAGGCCCCGAGTACGCCAAAAAGAAGCCGCACATCGTCACCGAATCCATGCGCGAGTTCAGCAAAGACCGCTATGGGGTCGACGTGCTCAAGGTCGAGGTGCCGGTGAATATGAAATACGTGGAAGGCGCCAAGTCATTCGCCGGAACCAAGGCCTACACCAAGAAAGAGGCCATCGATCTGTTCCACAAGGCCGCCGCCGTGGCCACCAAGCCCTTCATCTATCTTTCGGCGGGTGTGAGCAATGCCGAGTTCAGCGAGACTCTGGAGCTGGCCGGCGAATCGGGCGTGAAGTTTAACGGCGTGCTGTGCGGACGCGCCACCTGGAAGGACGGCATCCCGGTGTATGCCAAGCAGGGCGCGGCGGCCTTCCGCCACTGGCTGGAAACCGAAGGTGTGAAAAATATCAATAACGTCAACGGCAAGCTGAAAGCGGCGACGTCGTGGTACCCGATCTACGGAGTCGAACCCGTCCTCGCGGGCGCGTAAGGATTGGACTGGCCTGTTTTGTAAGTGATGGAACAGGGGGATAAAACCGGCGGCGTCATTCCGAAGCCCCGCGCTTTCACCAGCGGGGCGAGGAATCTCGCACCCGATGGTCTGTGGGCGCTGAGATCCCTTCGGCATTCGCCTCAGGGCAGGCTCTTCGCTACGCCTGAAAAGCGGCTCCGCTCAGGATGACGCCATCCAAAGCATGACGCCGTGCAACGAAGAATTTGCGCTCAAATCTCACTGTCCCCCCTGCAACTGCCCCGCCATCTGATTCACGCCCGAGACGCTGAAAAATCCCGACAAATCGGCATGGCCCGCCAGCGTCTCGCGCTCCTTGCCCTCGACCAGAATCTTCACGCGCACAATTCCCGGAATGTTAGCCGAAAGGGTCTGAATCAGCGAAGCGATGGTCAGCTCTTCCGCGAGCACGCCGGAGCGGTGGCCGTCGGCAAAGGCGGCGTTGAGGTCGAGCACGGCCAGCCCGGGATCCACCAGATAAACCGCGCGCACATCCGAACCCGGCGGCAGCGGATGCGGCGAATTCTTATCGAGATAGACGGCCAGCAACGCCCGCAGCAACTCTTCCGCGCGCTCCTGCCGCACCGAGGGCAGGGGAATACGCGCCAGTTGGCCGCGCAGCACACCAATATCGTCATAGGCAATAAACAGAGCTACCTGTTCAGTCGCTCCCGCGGCCGGAGGAACCACCGGCCGCGTGTCGCCGATTGCCGTGGGCACGCCGGCAGCGCGCCCGCGCATGTGCCACGCATAAAGGCTCATGCCCAGCACGGCAGCCATCAGCACCGCAACCCCGATATAAAGTTGGCGGGGAATCATGGTGCCGCTCCCAGTTGGGCGCGAATGTCGGCGATGCCGCCGGCCACGGCGCTGGCGACGAGCTGCTGATATTCCGGCGAAGCCAGTTGCGCCAAATCCGCTGCGGACGGAGCGACTTCGACCGCAAGAGCCGCGGTCGTGACATTATTGAGCGGGCGCAACGGCGCGGAAAGGACCCGCACCTCCACTTTCTGTTTCTCCAGTTCGCCCGCCACGCTGGCCGCCGCGGCCTTGCTCATGGGCAGCGAGGGTTGCTGCGCCGTCGCCCAGGCGCGAAACGGACCCTGATCTTCCTCATCGGCGTAGGGAAGCAGCGCCGTATAGAGCCGCACGCCATGCCCGCTGGAGGCGGCATGGAGCGCGATGTAAACCGCGGCATGTGTGCCGTTGGCCAAGAAAGCGCGTTCATCGAGCGAGGGATTGCTGTCGGCGTCGCGCACCAGCAGAGTCGGGATGCCGCGCGCTTCCAGCTCCAGCCGCAAGCGCCGCGCGAAGGCCAGGGTGACGTCTTTTTCGGCGAGCGTGGGGCTCAAGGCCTCGCCGCGATCGTCTCCCCCATGGCCGGCATCGACCACGGCGAAATAGCGGCGCGCAAGGGGAGGGGCCGCAGGCGTCTCAGGCGATGGCGCAGCCTGCGGGGCTGGCGGAGGATTGACCGGCGCTCCATTTTTCGCCGCCGCGGCTTGCGTGACCGGCGGCGCCAGCGTGATGGTTCGTCCATCCGGGCTGAAACTGGCGATCAGCGGGATGGTTGTGGTCACCGTGATCTCGGCTGCGCCGTTGCTCTCGGCGTAGGTGGCTTCGGGAATCGTCTTGCTGTCAAACGTCAGCGTGGGCGATGCCGGCGCAGTGAGCGGATCGCGGCTGAAGGTCATGCGCACCTTGCCGTGCTCGCTGGCAACTGAAGGATTGACTGGCGCGGTGAACTGGAACACCAGGCGTGAGGGATCATCCCTGGAAACCGAGGCGGTAAAGTGTATAGCCGCGTTGCCGATGAACAGACGCCCCGACTCAGCGTGCAACGTGGCGGGACCTCCGAGAAAGCGGGGCAGAAGGGAATTCAGGCAGGCGACGGGAACCAGCCCGCGATCATTTTCCAGCAGGAATTTCGCCGTGAGATCGGCGTCGCGCCCCTGGATAAGAGCGTGATTCTGCCCCACGGTGAAATCTCCGAGCAGGTTGTTGTAGCGCAAACGCCAGCGCCGGCCATCGGACTTGGCGCTCACCCGGCCCAGTGGTTCCAGCAGCTCAAGCAGGCCGA
>Ga0187782_10001852_pt1 | contig 15586 bp, 13 predicted proteins | sample 0715_SJ02_MP15_2_FD_132454 | JGI IMG/M metagenome (GOLD analysis project Ga0187782, IMG submission 132454) | Tropical peat soil microbial communities from peatlands in Department of Meta, Colombia - 0715_SJ02_MP15_20_MG | ecosystem: Environmental > Terrestrial > Soil > Wetlands > Peat | place...
CCCGCCGTCGCTGCACACCATCCCGCTGTCCGCCCCGCCGCACGACGTGCCGTTCTGCACCGCCGCGCTGACGCAAACGACCGCACCCCCGTCGCACACGTACACGCCGTCGGGCTGCTGGCATTCCCCGGGCGGCGTGCATGTCCCGCTCGGGGGCGTGCACACGAATGCGGCATCGGCATCGGCGTCGTTGCCGGCGCCGCCTTCCGCGTCCGCGGCGAGCTCGACCCGCGCGTCCAGGGCACCGTCCGCGGCGGCGTCCATTTCCGCGTGGTCCGTCGTGGGCGAGCCGTCGTCGGCCGAATTCGGCGGGACACTGGCGTCCGGGGCAAGCCGGTGCTCGACATTGTCGAGCAGCGCATTGCATCCTGCGGTTGCGAACGTGAGAGTTGCCGCAAGCGGGGTCGCGAGGAAAACAAGCGTACGTCGTGTCAACCAGCGGCCACGTTTCGTGGCCGCGCTCCCCTGACGCATAGTCTTTGCAAAGCTCCGCCCTGTAGACGCCGGCCGCGGTGCCCCGTCCCAACAAATCCCCTGCATCGCGCCTGACGCGTGGCGTCGACCCCCATCGAGGTCCGTTCCCGGCCGGGGGGCGTTGCTGCCAATCTGAGCCCAGCCGCTTCGAACGCCCGTTGACGATTGACAGCGGCCGTCCGCCGGACTTTTCCTTGCCTCGAGGGTTGTGCCGATGTCGAAGGAGCGGAGGGAAGAGGAAAAGCCATCGGCGCTGACCGCGGAAGCGGTCGTGCCGGCCGATGTCCCATCCAAGCGGGACGCGACGATTCGCATCGCCGTGCGCCTGGCCGGAGTCGGCACGCCGGGCGAAGGGGCGTCCGCAGGCTCGGCGTTCTGGAGCCGGCTTTATCCCGCGCGCTCGAAGGATTCTCCGAACGAAGACTCGGCCGAGGACCGCACCACGGCTCACGAGAACGCCTTGACGCGAAACTTCGGGGAGGGCCTCCGCAACGCCCTGCTGCGCAACCAGGATTTTCACGATGGCGAGTCTCGAAAGGCCCCGCACGGTGAGTCGCCCGATGGGGGGATCACGTTCTGGTTGCGCCTCGATCACGTGGACTACGAGAGCCAGTCGTTCGGGCTCGTCGTCACGGGCGCGTCGAAGTTTCTTCGTTTCTTCGACGAAGACACCCATCTCTGCGAGGCCGTCCTGGCGTCCCTGGTCCCCGAGAGTCTCGTATGGGCGTCATCCCTCGGAAAGCACAATTCGAACGAAGAAGCGATGGACAGGATCGCATCGGTCGAAGTCGACGCCTCGTCGCTCGAGCCCTTCATGGAGCGGCCGGTGCAAGCCCCCTCTCGGGCCCCCGAGCGGATTGGAGCCCCGCTTTCGCTTCCGCAGCCGCCGCAAGCTTCGCCTTCGCCTCCGCAGTCCAAGGTCGAGGCGCCGTCAGCAGGAAAGGAGCTGCCTGCGATCGCTCCGGATCGATCGTCGCCCCGGCGCGCCCCACTCGGAGGCGCGTTGCTGGTCCCGGTGCTGCTCGCTCTCGCGGTCCTGTATGCCGCATTCGCCTTCGTGCGCGACGAGAGGTCATCGCTGCGCGACGAGCGGGACGCTCTGGCGAAGAGAGCGGACGAGGCTTTGAGCCGGGAGCGCAGCGCGTTGAAGGATGAGCGCGCGGCCATCGACGCTCGTCTCGAGCGCGAGGTCGATCGGGAGGTCGAACGAGCGAGCTTCTGGGCCCAGCTTGGCGAGGACCTCTCGAAGCAGCCTGCGGCCCGGCCCGTGGAACGAAGACTCAATCCGCCTGTGATCAACGCCACGACCACGACGGCCGCCGCCGACACGAAGCCCGCAGCCGCCGCGCCCCACCCGTAGGATCAGCGGCGCATGGGGGTCCGGTCAGTTTCGATCGGACTCTGCGACGCGCCCGAAATCGCCGTCCATCGTGGCAGCCAGCCACGCTGCGGTCGCGAACGCGCTGGACGCTTGCGCGAGGCCCTCGGGATCGATCTGAGCGAACGTGTCGTTGGCCGTGTGATGCACGTCGAAGTAACCGCTCACGTCCTGCTGGAGATCGATGACCGGAACACCCAGCATCCGCAAGGGGCGAACGTCAGCACCTCCGCGAGCGTGCTCGTCGCTGGTGGTGACGCCCAGCGGCGCGAGGGAGAGAGCCAGCGCCTGCAGGCGCGGGCGCGCGTCCTGGGCCCCGAGGTACCGCAATTCGAACACGCGATCCGTTCCGCTGTCGGCTTCGAAGGCCAGTACATGCATCGCGAGCTCGGCCGCATGCGCTTTCGCGTACGCCTCCGCGCCCGCAAGCGAGCTCTCCTCCGCCGCGAAGAGCACCACGCGTACGGTCCGCGCCGGCTTGACCGGCAATGCGGCGATCGCCCGGGCGGCCTCGAGCACGATGCCGCAACCCGCGCCATCGTCGACGGCTCCGGTGCCGAGATCCCAAGAGTCCAGGTGCGCCCCGAAAAGGACGATCTCCGTCGGTCGCTCGCCCCCGGGAATCTCTCCGACGACGTTGGCGGAGCCGACCTCGCCGAGCCACTTCGGCCGCAGATTGAGCGCAAGGCGCGCGCGACCGTGCCGCTCGAGGATTCGCGTCAGAAGGTCCGCGTCGGCGTTCGAGAGTGCGCCGCTCGCGATGGCATCCTTTGCCTGTTGGCCGGGCGCTCGCTCGGCCGCGCCCGCGTGCGGGAACCTGGACTTGTCGGTGCCGATCGAGCGAATGACGATCGCCGCAGCCCTCTTGCGCGCAGCCTCGATCGGGCCGTTTCTTCGTGCCGGGACCGCGGCGCCGTAGCCATGACCGTCGCGGCTCCGTGCGGTCGGTACGTCCAGAAACACGATCCGCCCGGCAACTTCACTTTCTTCCGCGTTGCGGAGACCCTCCAGGGAGTCGAATCGAACCACGTCCGCCTCGATTCCTGCGGCGGGAGTGGCGCCGCTCCACCCGAGCGCCGTCACCGCCAGCTTCTGCACGACCGGGGCGACGACTGCGGCGGTCTCGGTGCCCCGCGCCCATGCCGGCTCGCTGACCGGCTCGGTCCGCACATGCAAGAGTCCCCGCTCCCTCATCGCGCGCTCGGCCCATGCGACCGCGCGCATCCCCGCTCGATCCGGCGAGGCGGGGTCCGACCTCGTCGGTCAACGACTGAACCGTATCCGCGACGCCGTGCGTTCCGAGCAAAGACTGCTGCAATAGCCCCACCTCGGTCGATGGCGCCGACGCCCCTGAACCGGCGACGGACGCGGCACTGGAACCGTCGGCCTGAGCGGCGGACGGCCCAGCGAGGCGCGACGCCGCGACGTCTTGCAGGTGCGCGAACAGATCCTCGCGCATGTCCGGAGAGATCACATGACCCGTGCCGGGGAACTCGCGCAGGTCGGCGACCGAGCCGTTCTTCTGCAACGCGTCCATGGTCCCTCGGTCGTAGGCAATCGGAACGCGTCTGTCGTCGGTTCCGTGGAGCGCGTGAATGGGCGCAGTCGGAGCGTGGTCGCGGGGCCGAAGCATGCTGGGCTCGCCGCCCCCGATGGGAAAAGCGTACGCGATGGCGTCCGGGTGCTTTGTCGCCAGCGCGTAGGTCATGAACGCGCCTTGGGAAAAACCGGCCACGATGATGGGGCGACCGTGGGCAATCTTCTCGATGATCGGCCAGAGACGCGCCTCCGATGCGGCGAGCGCCGTCCCGAGCTCCTCGTCGTCGGATCCGGCAACGTCCACCCATTGAAAGCCGGGCCCCACGCGGAAGAACCCCTGGACCAGAGCGAGCTCGATCGTGCCGGGGTAAGCGGCAAACGAACGCGAGAAGTTTTCGGGAGTTGCACCCCGACCGTGAAGACCGACGACGAGCGGGGAAGCTTCGGTCGCGCCGTGGAGGAACATCGTGACGACGCGCGTGGGCGCACGCCGTAGCGATTGCAGTCGGCGTTGCAAAAAGGGCGGCCAGAAGGCAAAGACGCCGCGACATGAGCACCGGTCGGATGAAATACACCCGGTCGTCGCGGTCGTCGTCGCCCCTCTCGCCGCTTCGTGGCATTCTTGTGGAGTGTCAGGGGCGGGATCCGCGCACACCAGCCGGGATTTCGAAACGGAGCTTCGCGAGCTGCGGCTGCGGATCCCTGCGATGGGTGCGCGATGCGAGCGAGCGGCCCGGGTCGCGTTCGATGCCTTCCGCCACGGAGCCACCGAGCTCGTGGCCGACGTCGCCTACCTCGACGCTCAGATCGATCGCGATCATGCGGAAATGCAGGCGCTCGTCTTGCGGATTCTCGCGCTGAGGCAGCCGGTTGCCGACGACCTGCGCTTCCTGGCGGGTGCGCTGCGTCTCATCACGGACCTCGAACGAGTCGGCGGGGAGGCGGTCAACATCACCGAGCGAACGGTGAGGGGCGACCGTCATGCCAGCCCGCGCGCCGCCGGTGAGCTCACCTTCATGGCCGCTGCGGCGCTCGACATGCTCCATGACGCGCTCGACGCCTTCGTACGGTCCGACGTTGCCCTTGCCGACCGGGTCCTGCGCTGTGACGACGCGGTCGACCGGCGATGTGCGTCCATCATTTCGCTCATGACCGCGCATCTTTCCGAGCACCGCAGTGACGTGCACAGCGGACTGCGCGTCATCCGGGTGGCGACCTACCTCGAGCGTATTGCAGACCACGCGACGAACGTCGCCGAGCAGGTCATCTTCATGGTCCGAGCGGACGACGTGCGCCACGGCCACTGGCGATCGGCGGCGACGTCCGGCGTTCGCTGAACCGGGGCCGTCAGGTGGGCCGAAATCGACCTGTCCGGGCGAGAAATTCGCAACCTCCATGCTCCCCTGGCTCTCCATCCATGCACCGACGCTGGGTGCGCCCGTCCTGAGGACGCCGTCGCTCGCGCGAAAAAACCGATGTCTCCGAAAACACCGAGGTCGAGGTAACGATGCTGAGCCCTTTTCTTGCCGCCACCCTTGCGTGCGCCGGGATGGCATTTTGCATCTTCGCCGCGGGAATTTTTCCGGATTGGGTGCGCCGGAAGCGACGCGGGCTGGAGTCGCCGCGACCCTCTTGACCAGCCCCGTTGCCGCGATTTCGAGCCGAAGCTCGCGGCCAAGAGAATCCAGCACTACCCGGCCGTCGCAGGGGGGCCGCCCTGCGTGACTCCGGGTTCGCGGAGCCCTCTCACATAACGCTCGAGCGTCTCCGGAGAAGCGGCTGGGTCGGCGAGCCCGACGTATCCGTCCGGTCGCACCAGATATGCGGCATTCCGCGCGAGCCCCGCCCGCTCGGCCGCAGGCTCCCAGGCGAAACGATGCAGCGGAATGCCGCTTCGTGCGGCCGCCTGCTCGAGCTCGCTCGACGCCGCACCGTAGACGTGCACCTGCCAGTCGTTCGACGCAAGCGGGGTGAAGTTGTCCTCGCCCGATGGATCGTCGCGCGCCACCCAGGGCAATCGATCGCCGCCGTGCACGCCACCCGCCTTGCCGTGGCTGAGGGCGCTGTGGCGGTAGTTGATGCGGATCTGGGAGATCGTGGAAAACAAGAGGCCGCGCGCCGCCGACGATCGCATCGCCCATGGCATTAGCGTAGGCAGTGCGCCGATGCGCAGGACGCGCGCCATCGCTCCGTCGCGGTTTGCCAAGGTGAAGACGCGGTCGGTTGTGGCCACGAGACGCTCGGCGAACGCGCGCCGCTCGGGCTCGTAGCTGTCGAGCAGTCCCGGCCCCTGTCCTCGGATCGCCGCGGCCAGCTTCCACGCCAGGTTGACCGCGTCACCAATTCCGGTGTTCATCCCCTGTCCGCCCACGGGACTGTGGATGTGGGCCGCGTCGCCGAGCAAAAAGGCGCGTCCGATCCGGAATCGTTCGGCGACGCGATGATGCACCCGGTATGTCGAGAGCCAGTTGACCCGATCGACGCTGATCGTCATCTTGCGCATGGCCTCGTGGCTGACGTCGCTCCAGCCGAGGTTGTTCCGGGCGTCGGCGCTGGCCTCGAGGGTGCCGACCAGGCGCGCCGTGTGGTCGCCCTTCATGGGAAAGATGGCGAGCAGATCCGCGTCGTCGAGCGCGATGTGCAGCTCGTGATTGTCCACGGGGCCACGGAGAACGACGTCGGCCACATAGAAGACGCGACTGTAGGTGCCGCCCGGCAGTCCCACGCCCAGGACGTCACGGACCCGCGAGTGAGCTCCGTCGCAGCCGGCGAGGTAGGTGGCTTCGCACGCGGTCTCCGTGCCGTCAGGGCCCCGCGTACTCACCAAGAAGCTCCCGCTCCCTTGCTGGAAGTCGAGCAATTCGGTGCCTCGTTCGACGTCGACCCCACTCGCGTGCAGGTGCTCGACGAGCAACCGTTCGTGCTGGTCCTGAGGGAAGATCCACACCCCCGGAAAAGGGCTCAGGCCACGGCCAATGTCCCCGAACGCCGCGCGGGCGCGGTGGCGGCCACGCACCCACAGATTGACGGCAGCGAACGGCAAGGCGCGGGCGACCACGTCGCCGGCGATCCCGAGCTGGCGATACAGCTCGAGCGTGCGCGCGTGAACGGCCAGGGCGCGCGAGCTTGCGCCCGGTTGCGGCGCCTTGTCGATGATGCGCACGCCGATTCCGAGCCGCCGGAGCCAAAGCGCCAGGGCCAGTCCTGTTGGGCCCGCGCCCACGATCATCACGTCGAAGCGTTGCGGCATGTTGGCTCGAACCAATGTCGCCCGTCCGCTGGTCAGGCCGCTACTGCGCGCCCGAGAGGCACTTGACACGCCCCCGTCCGGTCGCACCTTCCGTCGTACGTATGGTCGTTGAATGCGGGTCTTGCACGAAGAACAACCGCCTGCCGGCCGCGCGTATCGCGGAGCGGGCCAAATGCGCAGCATGCAAGGCGCCCCTGCTGCCGCTCTCGCGGCCGATCACCATCCATCACGCGGCGGATTTCGATGAGCTGGTGCGCGACGCTCCCGTCCCCGTGCTCGTCGATTTCTGGGCCGCGTGGTGCGGTCCCTGCCGCACGGTCGCACCCGAGGTGGAGAAGATCGCCGCGGCTCACGCAGGTGGTCTCGTCGCGGCCAAGGTGGACACCGACGCGCTGCCGGAGCTTTCCGGCCGCTTCGGCATCCGCAGCATCCCGACGTTGATGGTGTTCCGCGGAGGTCGCGAGGCCCGGCGAATCACCGGCGCGCAGCCGGCGCGGTCCATCGAATCTCAATTGGCTCTGTAAGAAGCTCACGCCGCGACCGGGCGATACGCTCTCGGTTCATGAACGTGATTGGCTTCGACGACGGTCCCTTCTCGCGCGGGCATCGCGGCGACGTTCTTCTGGTCGGAGTCGTTTGCTCTCGCACGCGACCGGACGGCATCGTGAGCGGCTGGATCCGCCGCGACGGTGCGAACTCCACCGCGCAAATGGTCCGCCTGGTCAGCGAGAGCGCGTTTTCGGCCCACGTCCGAGCGGTCTTGCTGCAAGGGATCGCCGTCGGCGGGTTCAACGTGGTCGACATCCACACGCTCTCGGATCGGCTGCGCGTGCCAGTGCTGGTCGTGATGCGCTCGGCGCCCGACTTGGCGGCCGTGAAGCGTGCCCTCTTCGAAGGTTCCCCGTCGTCCCGGCCGCGCGTTCGAGGGGCAGCCGGCAAGTGGCGGCTCATCGAGCGCGCAGGCCCGATCGAGCAGCTCGGCGTGTCGCGCCGCTCGCTCAAGCGCACGGGGTTGCGCCCGGAGGACGCGCCGCGCCTCTGGGTGCAGCGTGTCGGCCTGTCTCTCGACGCGGCTCGGCGACTCGTTCTGGCCACGACGCTCCACGGGAACATCCCCGAGCCGCTCCGGCTCGCGCACCTCATCGCCGGAGGAATCGCGACCGGTCACAGTCGCGGGCGCCCGTGACCCCCGGGCGCCGCTCCTGCCGCGCCGTCACTCCATGAGTGCGCCGTACGGGTCACCCGAGGGGTACGTGAGCGTGCCGTCGGGCGCGCGCGTGGCGAACGGCGTCATCGTCGCGTCTTCCGCCCTGCCCGCGGACAGGATGTGCCTCACCGTTATTCCCCGCACGAGCAGGTAGTCCGCGACGATGCGCCGGTGGCACCGCCACCACACCGCTTCGGCACACATGAGGGCACAGGCCGATTGGGCCGCGAGCGCGACGAGCGCGTCGAGACCCTGTGCGAAAGGTTCTGTCTGCGCATAATCGGCGTAGTTGCGGAACGACTCGACCTGCCAGCCGGTGTTGTGCGACGGGGCCCCTTTGCTCTTGCGCCGCAGGCCTCCGAGCGGAGCCAAGTGCACGTACCGCATGCCCACGTTTGCAAGCTCGGCCGGCAAAACGTCCACATTGAACTGAGGGTTCTTGCGCGAGCGAGGGACGCTGCGTATGTCGACGAGCGTTTCCACCCAGTAGCTCGCGAGCAGATGGGCGAGCTCGCCCATCGACCGCGTCGAATGCCCCACCGTGTACACGATCACCGTCGAAGCTTAGAGCGGCGTTCCGAGGAATGGGACGAGGGAGCGGTGGCGAACGCCGCTCGTAGCCAACGCGCAGGAGCGCAAATAAGCTCTTGTCCTTTGTGTCGAATCCGCGGACGCTAGAGGCAATGAAAGGCGCGATCGCTCTTCTCGCGGCTGCGGCCGGCGCGTCCACCTTCGTGGTTGCGCGTCCGGCTTCGGCCCTCGGGCCCCTCGACATCGAGGTCGGCGCCCGCGTCGGGGGCGCTTCGGGCCCCATCAAGGACGACCCTCCGACCAACATCCTCGGTCTGGGGGTGGGCGGCCGGGCGGGCCTATCGGTGTTCGGGATTTACGGCGGCGTCTCGGGGATGTACTACTTCGGCGGCAGCGCGACCGAGAGCGCCGTGACCCCCACGGGCGGCGGGTCGAGCTCGTTCAAGCTCACGACCTCGTCGTGGCTTTACGGTTTCGACGGGGGCTATAGTTTCAAGTTCCTCTTTTTGACTCTGCGCCCGGTGGTCGGGGTCGGAAACTACACGATTCACTCCACGGTCTCCGGCCAGGCGATTCAGGACGTTCACAACCTCTACGTCGAACCGGGCCTCATGGTCCTCCTCGGCATCGGCCTCTGGTTCGTCGGCGCCGATGCTGACGTGTTTCTGACGCCGGGACTCACCGATTCGAAGGCGGCCTTCATGGCGAACGGGCAGGTCGGCGTCAAGTTCTGAAAAGGCGTTGACGCGGCCCCGAGTCCGAGCTCTCTAGCGGCGGGAGCCGTTGGTTGCTCCAGGCAGTTCTCTGACGCTGAGCGCTCGGCCGACGGGCGCACGGAGAAGCTTATGGCTCGACGAGCTCTCTTTCGATCCGAAGTGCGCGCTGCGCTCCGTTGGGCTCCCGCGGCGGCATTCGTGCTGGCTGCGGGCGCGCTGTCGTCGGGGTGCGGCCTCCTCGAAACAGGCGCAAACCTCGCCATTCGCTCGCAAACGATCGTCGCGATGCGTAACACGAACACGCCCGTCTCGAACACGCCCGATGTGGCTGCCGAGATGGCGCAGCTCTACCAGCGCGGCCTGACGGACGCATACTTCGATTTCTGGACCCGGCGGGAGTCCGATCCCTTCGATGCGAAGGCCGCGGATCCCGTCGCCACCGCCATTTGGTGCACGGGCAAGCGGCTCACGCCGAATGCCGAGCCGCGCAAGCAAAGCGACCGGCCGTGTTTCCAGCGCTTGTTCACGAAGCTCGGCCTGCCGGCCCAGGATCCGACACTGGCGCTCGCCTACGAGCCGAAGCCGCAACCGAAAGCCCGCCTCGAACGCGACATCATCCGCGTCGAGACGGTGCTCGAGGCATCCGTCTTCGCGGCAGTCACCTTCATGCGCTCCAACTACCCGGCCGATCTGCGCGTCAACGACCCCGACGATGCTCTGCCCGTCACCGAGCCCGCGGCGAAGGTTTGGCAGGAAGTCCGGAAAGGGGTCCAGCGAGGCCTCGAGAGGTTCACGACCTACCAGGTTTCTCACGCGCGCTTTGCGCGGCGCGACTTGAGCCCCAGTGCCATCGTGCTTTCCGGGGGCGCCGGCAACGGCGCATTCTCTACGGGCGGCATCTGGTTTCTCCTGCACCAGGTGGCCAAGAAGCCGGCGCTCTCAACCAAGGCGCGCGTCGACATGGTGGCGGCGGCGAGCACCGGCGCGCTCATCGGCATTCTCATCAAGGACTTCTACTCCGGTGGTCCGGAGCGCCAGCGAGCAGCGCTCGATACGATGACCGACAGTTACCTGTGCAAGAGTGACGCCGATCTTTATTGCGTGACCAACGCCGGGGTCATCGATCTCGGGATCACGGGGTCTGCGGGCAGCGAGACGGGGCTCGTGCGCTTCTCGGGGGTCTCCAGGCTGCTCGACGCCCATATCGATTCGGCGACATTTGCGTCCCCCGTCGAATACTTCGCGAGCGCCACCGAGTTCAAATCGGGGCGGCTCTTCGACTTCTCGTCGGCCGATCCGGGTGACATCACCGACGTTGCGAGTCTCAAGCAGGCCGTGCTCTCGTCCATCCCGGAGCCCGGCATGGCCGAGCCCATGTACCACGTCGGCAAGAACCAGGGATTCTTCATCGACGGGGGCATCCGATCCGGCCTCCCGGTGCTGCCGCCGATCCTCGGCGGGGCCGAGCACATGGTCGCGTTCGTGAATCAGCGATCGGACATGTTTCCGCTGAAGGACTATCCGCCCAATGCGCTCGCATCGCTGTTTCGCTCGATCGACCTCTTCACGTTCCAGCCGATCGTCGGAGAGCTGAGTCAGGGTGAGTTCGAGCTCGCCACGCGGCGCTCCGCCGAATACGAGCTCTGCATGGACCGATCGGAGGCTCGGGCGGCGGCGCAGGGCCTCCCTTTCGACTACGACCGCGCGAATCGGTTCTGTACCTACCGCCGACCCGACGAAGAGCCGCTGGGCGGGCTCCGAGGCAAGGCCGTGCTGCATGCGCTCGAGCCGCTCTACCAGTCGAGTCAGGTATTTCAACCGCGCGATGTTCCGCAAGGATTCGAGAGGTTCGTGGGCACCGACCTCGTGGGGCTCAACGCCGCCGGCTACTCCTTCAACCCCGAAGTGATGTTTCGCCAGTTCGCGCTCGGCGCTGCGACGGTGCTGGAGCGCTGCGAGGAAATCGCCACGTCGCTCGGCTGGCTGCCCGACACGGACTTCGCCTGCGAGAAGCCCGACGATCTCATGAAAGAGCTCGACGACCTTCGTGCCAAGCTCACCGCCGAGGGCTGTTATCAAAAATCGAGCGCGCTTCGCATCTGCGGTCCGGACGATCCCCCGGTCGACCCCCTGTAGACGCGCTCCCGCGTGTCGTCGATCTGCAAGGCGCCCCGTCCGGGCGTCCGTCCCCACCGCTCGTACGGCGACGTCGTCGGCGTGATTCGTGGTATCGAGAGCCCTTCCGATGCCGCGCGATTGGTCACCGGCGGGGCTGCTTCATTGGCGATGGCCGACGGCGCGAAGTCTGCTGCCTGTCTTCGTCGGCGGGGCCATCGTCGTCGGCGCGCTCTTGCGCTTCGGCTGGCTCTCCGACATGGAGTACAAAGGCGACGAGCGATGGTCGTTCGACCGGTCGCAGCGCGTCGGCTCGGCCGAGCCCTGGCCCGCGCTCGGCATGCCTTCGAGCGTGGGGCTTTGCAACCCCGGCTTGAGCGTCTGGGTCTTCGTGGTCCTCGCGAGGATCTTCGGCGCTCATCATCCCGTGGCGCTCGATCGCGCCGTCGTCGCGTGCGACGTCAGCGCCTTCGTCCTGCTCTTTGCATTCGTCGTCCGAGGGATGCCTTCCCACGAAGGTGAGCCGTGGCTCTGGGGGCTCGCGCTGGCGGCCGTGAATCCGATCGCCGTCCTGCTCGAGCGCAAGATCTGGGCGCAATCGGTTCTGCCCATCTTCTGCGCTGCGTTCCTCATCGGTTGGCTGCGGCGCGACCGGTGGTGGGGAGCCCTGAGCTGGGGCGTCGTCGGCGCGCTGCTCGGCCAGATTCACATGGGAGGCTTCTTCTTCGCGGCCGGCTTCGTGGTCTGGGAGCTTTGTGCCGGGCGCTTTCGGACGGATCGTCGCAAGAGCACCCGTTGGGTTCCGTGGCTCGCCGGAACGACGCTTGGTGTCGTGCCTTTCGTGCCCTGGCTTGGCTACGCGCTGAGAGCGCATCACCGAGCGGCGATGTTCGCCTGGAGCGAGATCGAGTCCCTTCGCTTTTACCGGCTTTGGCTCTCCGACACCTTCGGGTTGGGTCTCGACTACAGCCTGGGAGGGCAATACCTCGACTTTCTTCGATATCCGATCTTCGGCTCGGGGGACACGTACCCCGCGCTCTATCTGCAAGGACTGTCGTTCAGCGTGGGCGTCTACGTCGCCGCAAGCGCGGGTGGGCGCCTATGGGCGTGCCGGGGACGATGGCGCCAGGCGCCGAGCGTCCTCAGGACCGCGTCGGAGGCTGCGTTCACGGGCGGCGCAGCGCTCGTCGGCTACGGCCTCTTGCTGACGGCGACGGGGCTGTACGTATGGCGCCACTACCTGATCGTCACGTTTCCGCTCGAGTGGACGACGCTCGCCTGCGTCGCCCTCGCAAGTGTACGCAGGCCACGCCGCTGGCTCGCCGCCCTGTGGACCGCCCAGCTCGCGCTCTCGCTCACGTTCCTCGGTTACATTCACGAGCACCATGGCGCCGTCCAGGGCGACTACGGGCGCGCCTTCCAGTGGCAGTGACGTCGTCGATCCGGCCGCCGCGACGGACCCCGGGACGGACCCGTGACGGAAGGTAACCTCGAGCTCATCGAGATCCTGGCGTACTGGGCCGTCGTGGTTCCCGCTGCGACTGCCGTCCTCGTCCGCGACGAACGCCGCCTGCCGCCGGAGCAAGCGGCGCGCGCATGGCCCCCCATTTCCCGCGATGCCGCCATCTTCTCCATGTGGATACTCGGCTTCAACCCCGCCTGCGTGCTCGTGCTGTTCGCAGTCCACTTCGTGCGTACGCGCGGTTTCGCCGCCGGGCTCGATCGAGCGCTGTTCTGGGCCTGCGCCGTGGTCGGTCCCGCGATAGGCGTGGACCTTGGGCTCGATGCGCTGCTCGGAGGTGCCGGGTGAGGATCATCCAAGGGGGTATCGGAACGTCGCCCCGAAGAGCGTGACCATGACGAGCACGACAGGCGCGAGGACGACGAAGGCCAGGAGCGTGAAACCCATGACGTCGCGCGCACGCAACCCCATGATCGCGAGCGTCGGGAGCATCCAGAAGGGTTGTACGAGATTCGCGAGTGCTTCGCCGAGGTCGTACACGGCGACCGTCCAGCCCAGATGCACGTGTAGCTCGTGAGCCGACTGCATGACGTACGGGGCCTCGACGATCCACTTGCTCCCGCCCGAGGGCACGAACACCCCGAGGACCGCCGAGTAAGTCGCGACGAGGGCGGGGAAGGTGAGCCGCGTCGACACGTCGACGAACACGTGGGCGATCTTGGCGCTGAGTGCCGTCTGCGTGATCATCCCGGCGATTCCCGCGTAGAAAGGAAACTGCAAGAGGACGCCCCAGGACGCGGGTGTCCCCTCGCGGAACGCGCGCATCAGCCGCGCAGGCGTTCCGTGCAGGAGCACGCCGAGGATGAGGAAGACGAAGTTGATCGTGTTGACGTTGATGGCTGCGAGCCGATCCTCAGCGCGGGCCAGAACCTGCACGACGTACACGGCCCCTAGCGCGAAGACCGCAAGACTCAGCGCCCGCGATTGCTCGAGTCGCTGCCCAGGTGTCGGCGCGGTGTGCGTGGTGTCGCACAGGACGGCTCGCTCGGGCGCGATCGGGTCGAGCTGTACGCCGAGCTGGGCGGCGGTCCGCGCCCGCGTGCCTGTGGGAGTCGATGCGAACACGGCGAGCGCGACGACTGCAACCTCGATGGCCACGGATGCCAGGCTTTGCCACGTGAAGATTGTCTGACGCAGCGGGATGATGCCGCCCGGGACCAGGTTGCCCGCAGCCACGATGTCGCGCGTCTTGGGCGACAGAGCCCCGGGCGTCGCCATCTGCAGCGCAGCCGAGCCCGAGAGGCCCTGCGCCCACACGCTGCCGAGGCCGAGCAGGCTCGAGGCTGCGAGGGCTCGGTAGTCCGCCTCCGGCCGATGACGTGCCGTTTCGCGTGCGAGCAGCGCGCCGAAGATGAGGCTGAAGCCCCAGTTGATCCAGGACGTCAGCATCGAGAAGACGGCGACGACGACCACCGCCGCGCGTGCGGTGCGCGGGATGCGTGCGATCCTTGCGATGGCGAGGGCGACGGGTCGCGACGAGGCCAGGACGTAACCCGTCACGATGATGAGGGTCATCTGCATCGTGAACGGCAGCAGGTCCCAGAACCCCTTTCCCCAGCTTTCGAGAAGCGCCGACGGTGCCGCTCCCGCCGCGACGAGGCCCACGACGAAGACGACCAGGGTCGCCACCAGCGCGAACACGAACGCGTCGGGAATCCAATGCTCCGCCCAGGCCGTGAATCGCGCGGCGATGCGTGCGATCGTCCCTTCGCGCTCGTGCGTTCGCGCGGGAATCGTCATAGGCACCGAGCGTATCCCAGGTCGGCTGCAGGGCGGCCCGGACCGATGGAAATGCGAAACGCGTGACGGCCGCTGTCACGCCTTAGAGGACGAGCGCGATCCACAGGATGAGCGCCGCGGATGCGGCGAGACGGACGGCCTCCAGCCGCCACGCCCACGCTTTTCGTTCGAGTAGGGCGCCGTACGCCGCTCCGCTCAGGAGCAGAGCGGCTGCGGCGGCCGCGAGCATCCCGCGCGACGCCGTTGCCTCGTCCCACAGGTACACGATCATCGCGGCAGCGACGAACGCGAAGGCCGCGGCGACGTACACGCGAACCGGCTTCGGCGCTTGCGGATTGTAACGGGGGTGTGCCGCCGGATCGGCAGGTTGCCGCGCAACAGGGCCTCCCAGATCGGCCGGTCTCCATTCGGGAGGCGCCAGCCACACGAGAATCTTGTCGACGGGCGATCGCGTTTTTCGCGACGCCGCGGCGAGATCGGCCCACGCGCACGCGTTGGCCCACACGGGGTTGCAGGTCGGGGTCACCTTGACCGTCCCGTAGACCGGCTCGCGCCGCTCCGGCTCGAAGGTGCCGAAGAGCCGATCCCAGAAGATGAAGATGCCCGCGTAGTTCTTGTCAAGGTACTCCGGGTCGATGCCATGGTGGACCCTATGATGGCTCGGCGTATTCAGGACCCACTCGAGGGGGCCCATGCGCCCGATCGCACGAGTGTGAATCCAGAACTGGTAGAGGGTGTCGATCGTGATGCCGCCGAGCAGCATGACCGGCGGCACGCCGACGAGCGCGAGCGGCATATAGAAGAAAGGTGAGACCAGGGTCTGGAGCCAGGGCTGCCGCAGGGCCACCGAGAGGTTGTATTCCTCGCTCTGGTGATGGACGACGTGAATGGCCCACAAGAAGCCGATGCGATGGCAGGCGCGATGAAATACGTAGTACGCGAGATCGACGGCCAGGAGCACCGCGATCCACGCGAGCGGCGAGCGCGGCGAGACGTTGCACAGCCGCGCATGCGACCAGATCCAGCCGTAAGGCAACAAGGCGACGCCCTTGAAGAACGGCTCGAGCACTTGCTGACCCACGCCGCATGACAGGTTGGTGATCGAGTCGGAGAA
>Ga0187782_10001853_pt1 | contig 15583 bp, 13 predicted proteins | sample 0715_SJ02_MP15_2_FD_132454 | JGI IMG/M metagenome (GOLD analysis project Ga0187782, IMG submission 132454) | Tropical peat soil microbial communities from peatlands in Department of Meta, Colombia - 0715_SJ02_MP15_20_MG | ecosystem: Environmental > Terrestrial > Soil > Wetlands > Peat | place...
CAGTCCACCTGGGATCCCCGCATCATCCAACTGGCGTTGAAGCTGTACTTCTAAGCTTCGCAACACGCCTTCTTCCCGTGCGGCGTGACGGCTCACCCCCCGTCACGCCGCATTGTTATTTTCACGAGTTCCTGCGGTTCAGCCCTTCCCACAGGCCACACCAAACTGTTTAATTCCACCCTTGGGCGCAAGAGTCCGCAACGCTACAATAAAAACCAGATGAGCAGGCATACAGAACGGCCCTCTACCGCGCTCCGGTTCCTGCTTCCTGCGCTTGCCGCTGTGCTCTTCCCTGTTTTGATGCGTGCCCAGAGCGTGACGGCTTCCGACGCGCTCGCCCTGGAACAACAAGGCAAGCTGGAAGAAGCTGCGCAGGCGTGGCGCACGGTCACGCAACAGAACCCGCAAGACGCCGGCGCTTTCGCCAGCCTAGGAGTGGTGCTTTCCAAAGAGCAGAAATATGCGGAAGCCGCGGCCGCGTACCGCAAGGCCATCGCGCTGAATCGCGACTTGCCCGGGGTGCAACTCAATCTGGGATTGGCAGAATTCAAGCAGGAGCATTTCAGCGCGGCGATTGATCCCTTGCGTGCCGCCTTAGCTGCCGATCCACAAAGCTTCCAAGCCACCCTGCTGTTGGGATTGAGCTGCTATGGCGCCAAACGATTCGAAGACGCCGCCACTTATCTTGGCAGGGCTGCGGCAATCGACAAGAACAATGCGGAATTGCACCGAATGCTGGCACAGAGCTGCCTGCTCTCGAAAAAATATTCTTGCGCGCTGGATGAGTTTCGGAGCCTGCAGGAACTCGATCCCAATTCGTACGCGGTACACATGTTCACCGGAGAAGCCCTGGACGGCGAAGGTAAACCCGACGAGGCGATCGCGGAGTTTCTGAAAGCCTTGCAACTTGCCCCCAAGGAACCAGGCCTGAACTTCGGGCTCGGATACCTTTACTGGAAGACTCATCGATACGAGCAGGCGGTGGCTTCGTTTGAAGCAGAGCTAGCGATTGATCCGCGGAGCGCGCAGGCTTTGACTTACCTGGGCGATATCGCCATGAAGAATGAGGATCCCGAAAAGGCATTGGCGCTGCTGAGAAAAGCCACTCAACTGCAAAATGATATTCGCTTGGCATACCTGGACATGGGTTCGATCCTGGTGGATCAGAAAAGGTACGCGGAGGCCATCGAAGCACTAAACCGCGCGGTACAGCTGGATCCCACGCAACCGGATGCTCATTTTCGCCTCGGACGGGTGTATAAATTAACTGGCAAGGATGCGGCTGCGGAGAAGGAATTTGCCAAGGTGCGCGAACTGAAACAAAAAGAGGATGATCTGACATCCAAAATGGGCAAGAGCCCATCATCTTAAGCACAGCAAAACAAACAATTGGCCTGCATTCAATTGGCCTGCATGCTGGGGGGTGCAATGAGCATTCGTAAGACCATAGAAGAACTCGGTTGGAAACTCTACGGCTCAGCGATACTGGCCCTGCTGCTAGGCTCCTGCGTGTTCGCGCATACGATGCGCAAACCGGTTATTGGAACATTTGAGGGCAGCGGAGATATTGGCTCGGTGCTGCACGCCGGTTCGGTGGCTTTCGACGCTGCGTCACACAAGTACACGCTCACCGCCAGCGGCGAAAATATGTGGTTCAACAAGGACGCTTTCTATTTTGTGTGGAAGAAGGTCAGCGGGGATATGAGCATCACCGCCGACGTGGAGTTCCTGGGAGAAGGCAAGAATCCCCATCGCAAAGCAGTGGTCATCTTCCGCCAGTCCCTGGCCCCGGATTCTCCTTACGTCGATATCGCGCTCCATGGCGTAGGTCTCACCTCATTGCAATATCGCGATGCCAAAGGAGCAAACACCCACGAAATACAGGCCAACGTGTCCAAGCCGCGTATATTACTGCTGGAAAAACACGGGGACTATTTTTCGATGCTGCTGGGTACCGGGGAAGGAACGGCCCAGGTGGCGGGCGGTTCGATTCGTGTGCCCATTGACGGCGACTACTACATCGGCATCGGGGTTTGCTCGCACGATAAGGACGTTGTGGAGACTGCCACTTTTTCGAACGTTAACGTTCAGGCTGTGAAGCCGCCGGCACAAACCACTCTCTACAGCACCCTGGAGACGGTCAGCATCGACTCCACGGACCGCCACGTGGTGTACATTGCCCCGGAACGCTTCGAAGCGCCCAATTGGTCGCGCGATGGCAGTTATTTGCTATTCAATCGCAAAGGACACCTCGAAAAAATCGCGGCCACGGGAGGAAGTCCGGAGCAAGTCAACACCGGCTTTGCCGATCGCTGTAATAATGATCACGGAATTTCGCCGGATGGAAAATGGCTGGCCCTGAGTGATCAGTCGCAGGAAGAGCACGACTCCCTGGTCTATGTCCTGCCGATAGCCGGGGGAACGCCGCAGCGTGTTACGCAAAAGGCACCTTCCTATTGGCATGGCTGGTCACCTGACGGACGAACGTTGGCGTTTGTGGGCGAGCGCGACGGCAACTTCGACATCTACGCGATTCCGGCAACCGGTGGTGAAGAGAAGCGCTTGACCACTGCACCGGGACTTGACGACGGGCCGGATTATGCCCCGGATGGATCGTTCATTTACTTCAATTCGGAGCGTAGTGGACATATGCAGATTTGGAGAATGAAGCCGGACGGGAGCGCGCAGGAGCAGATTATCTCGGATGATTTGAACGACTGGTTCCCGCATCCGTCGCCGGATGGCAAATGGATCGTATTTCTGTCGTATAGCAAGGGCGTGACCGGCCATCCAGAGAACAAAGACGTCACGTTGAAGCTGATGTCGCTTGCCGACCGGAGAATTACAGTGCTGGCGACATTGTTTGGCGGGCAAGGAACCATCAATGTGCCATCGTGGTCGCCGGACAGCAAGCACCTTGCCTTCGTCAGCTATCAACTGGCGCCCTGACAATTAGCCTTCGATCTAGTTGAAAGCCTACGGATCAGGGCCGCGACACGAGACGGGTGAGTTCCTGCGTCCAGTTCCCAACGATCACGATTTGGGTGACGGGATGGGTTGCCAGGCGGCGCGGTTGTACCATGACGAACCGGCGGCCATCGGCGCTCACATCGTAGCCTCGGCCCGGAAAGGTAAGCCAGAAATCCCCTTCGAACAACTTCCGCGGCGCCGCGGCGAATTCGCCTGACTTGTAGCTGACCGCGGCGGCCATCATGGTGCCTTGCACCGGACTTGAACCACTCTCGACCCAGTAAGAAATCTCGTGGCCATCGCGGGACCAAGCAGGACATTCGCCTCCTTTATTGGATACGGGGTACCTGGAACCGGGGCCAGGATACGGCGCCACATAGACTTCGTTGCGGCCGGATTCATTGGAGGTGTAGGCCAGCCAGCGTCCATCCGGCGAAAAGTCAGCGCAGGTCTCTTGAAAAGGAGACGTTAGCCATGGATTCAGCGTGGAGTGGCCGTCTTTGAAAGAGAGCACCCAGATATGACTGCCCATCCGCGGATCAGTCTGGGTAATGGCCAGGTGTGCGCCGTCTGGTGACCAGGCGTTGGGCGCCTGCGCGTCGGTGCTGGTGGCGAGCCGCGCCACGGGACTGCCAGCGTCGTCCTCCCGCCAAAACAGATTTGATGGATTGTCTTGCGCAAACGTGACGTGGTGGTCATCCGGACCCCAGACAGGAAAATCCGAGGTGCCACCTGGGTCAGTTAGCGGTGTGGTGGCGCCGCTACTGAAATCATGAATCCAGACGCGGCCTTCTGCGCCGCGGGAGTAGACCGCCAGCCTCCGGCCATCCCGTGAAAGCCTGGGAGCCCAGTAGACTCGGGGTGGCATGTCGATAGGCGTCACAGCTCCGCCACGGTCAACCCATACCAGAGAGCGCAAGTCTTCGGAAAAAACACCGCCGGGCACGTAAGCCAGTGAACCGGTGGACGACACGCTGAACTGCCCGGCGCCAATGTCGGTGTCGTAGGTCGGTCCCTGAGCGCTCTGCATGACGCCATCCAGTATTCCCTCCGCCTCTCCGGTCAAAGCGGCCTTGCGTGGATCAAAAGGCGCCGCGAACAGCGCTCCCATGCGCATAAATACGAGATAGCCGGGCGCGACGTAGCGGGCGTCCGCGCCGTCGGTAATTATTTTTTGTTTTCCTGTCTCCAGCGAGAGAGCGGCAATTTGCCCATTGCCCATGAACTGCGCGGCTCGTGTGACCGTAAACAAAAGCGTCTTGCCGCCGGGAAGAACCTGCGGGAGCCGGTAGCTGTACGCGCCTTTGGCGGTATCGGGAGAAGCCACGGAAACGGCCGCGCCGCCGCTGGCGGACACCCGCCAGATGCCCTCCTGGCCGTTAATGTCCTCCCCCTGGTTGAAGAAGATGGTGTCGCCATCCCCCCAAGTAGCGGCCGAAATAATCCGGGACTTGCAGATGCTCACCGGCGGGCCTCCGGCAGCGGGAACCTTTTTCAATTCACCGTGGGCCCAAAATCCGATCCAATGCCCGTCTGGAGAAACAAAAGGAGCCACAGCGCCTTCGGTGCCGTTGATCGGCGTGGCCTCCAGTTGATCGATGCGCCGAAGGAAAAGCTGTTGAATCCCGGCGCGGATGCCGCTGAATATCAGGGCTTGGCCGTCAGGTGTCCAAACCAACGCAGTGCGGGACGGACGCTCCTGCTGATTGATCTCCGGAGGGCCGAGGAGTGCTTCCGCGGGGTTCAGCGCCATAAGCAAGCGGGTGACTCCCCCTGGCGCACTCGTCGCGCCGCCGGATCGGCGAAAAGTCCATAATCCGAGGACCAGCATGGCGATCAATGCAGAACCCAGAAGAAAAAGCGTGCGGGATGATCGTGCCGAGGCCGGCTTTATGTGCGTTTCGACGGGCGGGCCTGCGATCCATTCCAACTCGTCCCGCAGATCGCGGGCTGACTGCCAGCGATCGTCCGGGCTCTTCGCCAGACACTTTCGGAGCACACGGTCCAGAGCCGGTGGAGCGATTCCAGCAATCGAGGGCGCCGGGCGCTCCATGATTCCCGCGATGACACTAGCAGCAGACGAGCCTTCAAACGCGCGCTTACCGGTGAGCATTTCATACAGCACCAAACCGAACGAAAAAATGTCACTGCGCGCGTCGATTTCCTGGCCGTTGGCTTGCGCCTGCAGCTGCTCGGGAGACATGTAGTAGAGGGTGCCGACGATTTCGTTTTTGCCGGTGATGGCCATGGACAACGTGGCGTCGTCAGGCCTCGCCGTCGGACTGATCTTGGCCACACCGAAGTCCAGCAACTTGATGCCGGTCTTGGTGACCAGCAGGTTGGCGGGCTTTAGGTCGCGATGCGTGATGCCCTTGCGGTGCGCGGCATCCAGGGCATCGCAGATCTCGATGGCGTACTTCAGGGCCTGATCGACCGGCAGGGGACCGGCCAGCGGGCGGCCATCGATCAGTTCCATCACCAGGTAGTCGGCGCCCACATCGTAGATCTGGCAGATGTGAGGATGATTGAGCGCAGCGATGGCGCGGGCCTCGCGCTCAAAGCGGTCCGAGAGATGGGCGGCAGTGGTCTTGATGGCGACGGTGCGGTCCAGTCGTGTGTCGCGGGCTTTCCACACCTCGCCCATGCCGCCGGAGCCGAGCGGCGCGAGGATTTCGTACGGTCCTAAGCGTGTTCCAGGAGCGAGGGACATAGGGCGTCTAATGATTGTAGCGTGTCGGAGGCATTCTAATGCGGCTTGGCTCTCACTTCCCAGTGCTGCGCGTTTCTCGGAAGGCGGCGCTGCCACTGCGGTCACCGCGTTCGACTCTGCTCGGGGAGATTCGGCGCATGCGGGACCGTTTTGCGGTCCCGAGTTGCTTGGTGTGCAAACCCGGCTGATTGTACAAAAACAATGGAGCTAAAAAAGAAGTTCGCGCAGCGGCTCAATTTTTTGCGGAAAAGTGGCGCGCCCTGAGAGATTCGAACTCCCGACCTTCTGGTTCGTAGCCAGACGCTCTATCCAGCTGAGCTAAGGGCGCGTCGGATTGGATTGACTTTTTAATCCTAACATAACCAAAACGGCGGTGCTAAGCGCGCCAGCCGAAGAACCTGAGAGATTCGAACTCCCAACGTTCTGGTTTCCGGAGACGGCGAACTCTATCCAGCTGGGCTAAGGGCGGACCGCGAGTTACATACGGCGCGACGCCGCTTCTAGCCGAGCAAGCATGGCGACAAAAACGTTGGTCGTCACTGAAGAATGAAACCGCCACAACGCGAAGGTTTCAGGTGGCGGCAACGGTTGGTTTCGCCTCGGGCACGAAGCTTTTTCCGTGCGCTTCGGCTCCCCGCCACAACAGCAGAGCCAGCGTAAGAATGGTCACGGTTTCAAAGCCCGCTAATGCCCAACTGTAGCCGAACCGTCCGCGCAGCGCATACTGCAAGGCGTTGGTTGGCGACGCTAGCAGAATCCCCAACTGGTACGTCAGGCCGGGCATCAAACCACGCGCCGCATCGGCCGCCAATTCGTTTAGGTGCACCGGAATCACTCCCCAGGCCCCCTGCACGCCCATTTGCAACAGCACCGGAGCCAGGATGACCGCAGCGATCCCGTTTCCGAAGGCCCAGAGCGGAATCACCACCAGGCATAAAGCCAAAGCGGCCAGCATACCCCTGCGCCGTCCCGCCTTCTGCGACAAAGCCCCGAACAACATCGCTCCGACGATCGCTCCACAGTTGTACAGAATCGCGATGTTCGCCACCTGCGGCTGGCTGAGCCGGTGCACTTCCTTCAGGAAATCCGGGTACAGGTCCTGTGTTCCGTGAGAGAGAAACATCATGAACGTCATCAGCACCACTAAATAGCCAAAGCGCTTCCACTGCGACGCCACCACTCGCAAAATGTCTTTCATACTGCCGGCCCGGTGATACGCCCACGCTTGGGACTCCGGCACCTTCATGCGGATATACAGCGCCAACAGCGCCGGGAGCGCTCCCAGCCAAAACATCCAACGCCAGCCCAACGTCGGCAGCACAAATCGCGCGGCTATGGACGCGAGCAGATAGCCCATGGGGTATCCGCCTTGCAAAATGCCGCTCAGGATCCCGCGCCACCGCGTCGGCGCCGCTTCCATCGCCAGAGAGGCGCCCACACCCCATTCGCCACCCATGCCAATTCCAAACAACGCGCGGAGAATGAAGAACGTGGTGAAATTCGGGGCGAACCCGCAGAGCACCTCGACGATGGAAAAATAGATGACGTTGGCCATCAGCGGAATACGCCGTCCATAACGATCGGCAAGCAGCCCAAAAAGCAATGCCCCTACCGGTCGCAGCGCCAGGGTTGCCGCTGTGGTCAGAACGATGTCGCTTTTCGAAACGCCGAAACGGCGCGCCAGCGTGTCGTACAGAAAAACAATTACAAAGAAATCGAAGGCGTCGAGGGTCCAGCCAAGAAATCCGGCTAGCAGCGCGTGGCGGGTTCCAGGTTTGCTCGGTGAATCGGCCATTATTCCAGGCCGTGCCAACAGAAAGCTGATCGCATTGCCGCTACAATGACACACGTAACCGAGTAAATGCTAGTGCCTGCAGAGAATCCACCATTCCCAGCAACGCGAGGATCTGCCGTGCTCACTCGAGTACAAGTTGCTACGCCGTCGCATGCTCGAAATGCGCCTCGATTTCCTCCAGGGTTTTCCCTTTGGTTTCCGGCAAAAAGAACGCCGCGGTCACAAAATACACCACGGTGCAGGCCGCGAAGGCAAAGAACATGGTCGCGTAGCCGTACTTCCCCACCGTGGGCAAGAAAATGGCTGCGATGGTTGTGGCAACTCCCTGGTTGATCAGCAACGCGATGCTCATTCCGTTGGAACGAATGCGCGTGGGCATCAGTTCCGACAGGGCCAGCCACACGCACACGCCGGGGCCAATGGCATAAAATCCCGCAAACACGTAAAGGGTCAGGGCCACTAGCCAGCCATTCCGCATATTCGGCACTGGAGTGATCCATGCATTATCAATCTTTAAAGGAGCCGACCGCGCCGCGTCCAAATCGCCGAACGGATTGGAAAACAGAGCGACCACCTTGTTTCCAGGTATGGTGGCTTCGCGGGTGATTTCCACAGGTTTGGGCGCCAAATCATCGGAACGCACAACTTTCGAGGCGGCCCGGAAATCGCCGTAGGAATAGATGATGCTGAGGGCAGTGGCTTTCGCGCCGGGTTGGTTGTCTGGATTCCGGCCTAAAAGCGTCGTGGCGGTTTCGGCATTGAACAGCAGCGAAAGGCGCTGGTCGGGCTGGACCAAGTTTTGTACCGCAGCGCGCGCGTCCACGCGCCATTTCTCGGTTTTATGAAACAGCAGCGCGGTACACACCAGCGCCAGAATGACTCCCCCACTGCCCAACGCAAGCAGGAATTTCCGGCCCTTTCGATCCACCAGCACCACACCGCCGATGGTGAACAGAAAATTCACCATGGTGAAAATCACGTATCCCCAATGAGCCTGCACGTCGGAGAGTCCGCTTTGCAGCAGAATGTTGGTATTGAAGCCGATGATCGAATTGATGCCGGTGGTCTGATTGCAAGCAAGAATTACGCAAGCGAGAATAAACGGGATCACATATTTCCGGCGGAGCAACGACTCCTTCACTTTTCCGCCCAGCGAATCCTTGACCTTTTCGGCCGCTGAGGTTTCTTCCATTTCCCGCAATTCCGACTGCGCCTGTTCGGTGGCGCGCGAGCGCAGCAGCGCGTTCAAAGCAGCTTCTTTCTTGCCCAGGCGGAACAGCCAGCGCGGCGACTCCGCCACCAGGAAACTGCCGATCACGAATAGCACCCCCGGCGGCAGCGACACCCAGAAAATCCCGCGCCATGCAGCGTCTTTGAAGGCGAAGAGTTTCGCGGGATCCCCCAGTTTCGCCACTTCATCCACGCGGATGCTGAAATAAATTCCCACCAGAGCCGCGGAAACAATTCCCAAGGTCAGCAGCCACTGAAACACGGCTGTGCCCTTGCCGCGATTGCTGGCCGCCAAACACTCCGCCAGATACAGCGGCACCACAACCCCGATCAATCCGGCGCTAACCCCCTGCAATAATCGGCCCAGCACCAGGGGCCCATAGCCATGCGACAGCGCAATCACTGGAATGCTGATGACGAACATCAACCCGCTGACAATCATCAGCCGTTTGCGGCCCATCCAGTCAGCCAGCAACCCGGCAAACAGCGTGGAGATCACGCTGCCGAGCAGCACCGCGGCCACCACGATCGAGAGCTGCCCCGCATTCAAGCCCGACGTTGCTTCCAAGTAGGGCAAAGCCCCCGCGACGATGCCCACGTCGACGCCATACAGCAAGCCGCCCAGTCCTGCGACGAGCAGCAAAAACCGGTTATATCCGGCCTTACTCCTCCCGGTAACAGCCACTGAGGGATCGGTCATGGTTTCGCCTCGATCTGCCGTACTGCCTCACCGCGCGTGAACAATGCGTGCCGGTGGCGCGACGACCGTGTCCCGGCATCGCGCGGCCACACCGCTACTGATCACAATGTGTGGGTGGAACTCAGTTTCCTGTGGAATGCCATGCAAGTCAAAGGATTTCCTAAAACGTTTCAATAGGACTCAAATCGACGCCGCAAAAAGAGAACCCCGGCTCGCTGGGGGCGACGAGCCGGGGCGGGGTACTCCTGAGGGGGGCCGCAGGAAGCTTGATGGTCAGTGCGCGCCTACACTTACGTGTGTCGCCAGGACGCAAATCTTCTGCAATTCCTCGTAGGTGAAGAACCATTCCTCTTTCCCGCCGGCCCTCTCCACGTGGCCGATTCCCGCCTCGTGGGAGATGCGCGAGAGTTCGTCGAGGGGTAGTCCCAGCAGGTACGACGCGCGAGCCTGGGTGACATACTTCAATATCTGGTTGTCCATGTTTCCTCCCTCAAGCCGGAATTGCTGCCAGTGCGTCTTGCTCCACGCCCATAATCATGTTCTTGTAGATGTCCACGTCCCAGCCGTCGCCGATGCGCATCCTGACGGTCTGGTCGCCCTCTTTCAGGAGCTTGCCGCGCAAGGGAACCCGGATGTCGCCCAGTGCCACTTGCAGAACTACCGCTTGTCCCACCCAGTCGTTGTACCCCGTGTACATGGCTGCCCCTCGGACGAGATGTCGTGCTGCGTGAGGCAGTTTCCAGTACGCGCAGACATCCGACAATGGTACAGGGAGGGTACTGGGCTAGTATTTCGGTACTGTGGGCAATACTTTTCCCGTGTCGCTACAGGGACATGCGAAAGTACTTTGGTACCTGGTCGTCGTTACGGCTGTTCCATCGCTCCACCTCCTCTCAAGTTGAGAAAGTGGCCTCCGTGACTTTGCAACACGATCTGCGGCCTTCGCTCACGCACACCGCCGTGCTGCCTGGCGGTGTTGGTCTAGCTCTTGGCGGAGGGTTTGCGGGTGGCTATGCGCATCTCGGCGTGTTGCGGGTTTTTGAAGAGCAGCAGCTTCGGGTCTCGTGTATCGCCGGGAGCAGCATTGGAAGCATCCTGGGCGCAGCCTATGCCAGCGGCGCACCGGTATCGCGCATCATCGAGCAATGCCGCCAGATCCGCTTTCGCGATTTTGCACGCTGGCGAGTTTCCCGCTTCGGACTCGCCAGCAACGACCGGCTGGGCGCCCTGGTGCAACGCTTCTTTGATTCCCGGCAATTCGAGGAACTACCTATCCCTCTGGCCATTGTCGCCACCGACCTGGGTAGCGGTGATCCGGTGATTTTCAAGCAGGGCAGCCTGGCTGATGCCATCCGAGCGAGTTGCGCTTTTCCGGGACTGTTTGAACCCATACAGATCGGCACCAGGTATTTGGCTGATGGCGGACTGGTGGCGCCGGTGCCCACGCGTGCGGCGCGGGAAATGGGACCGCAGATTGTGGTTGGAATCTCAGTTGGCCTGCACGATGGTTTGCGTGGGGCGCCGAAAAATATCTTCCAGGTTGTGAGCCGGGCGGTCAGTGCAGCGCAGAAGCATCAACTGGAAAGCTGGGAACGCCACGCCGACATCGTTCTGCGCCCCTCGGTGCAGTCGTTAGCGTGGGACGATTTTGGGCGCATCGACGAGGCGATTGAGGCCGGGGCTGTTGCCGCGCGCGCGGCGTTGCCCCGAATCCGCAAATTGCTGGCCGCACAAGAACTGTTGCACGTTCAACCGCTGAGGCTTGGACCTCAGGGTGAGTTCCTTTTTGGACAGGCGCTGCAAGATTGAGTGGACCGCTTCCTCATCTGCCCGTCCCGATGATGACTGATGTATCGGTTCCTGCAGGGAAAATGGCCAGAATCCGGCGATCTTCTGTTACGCTTATTTGTCGGGAGCCACGGAGTCGGTAGCAGCTTATTTCGGTTCCCAATCCCGCCAGGCAGGAAATCGCTTGCTGCAATCGATCATTCATTTTCTTCAACAACTCTATAGCCCTGAGGGTCTTCGAGAACTGATTCGTTGGGGCGGTCCCCCGCTAGTTTGTCTGATCGTCTTCGTGGAAACCGGACTATTTGTGGGATTCTTCTTGCCAGGCGATTCCCTGCTGGTTACCGCGGGAATCTTCGCCGGACAGAATGTGCTGCCGCTTCGTTGGCTGCTGCTGCCGGGAATTCTGTGCGCCATTGCAGGAGATCAACTGGGGTATTGGATCGGCCGCTCCGCAGGTCCAGCGCTGTACCGGCGCGAAGACTCGCTTTTTTTCCGGCGCAGCCATCTGCAACGAGCCCACGATTTCTACGAAAAGTATGGCGGGCGCGCAGTGATTCTGGCACGTTTCGTTCCCATAGTGCGTACGTTCTGCCCGCCGGTAGCGGGCGCGGCGCGAATGCGCTACCCGACTTACCTTGTGTATGACATTTTTGGCGGAACTTTTTGGATTGGCAGCATGTTGCTGGGCGGGTACTTGGCCGGCTCCCGCATTCCGAATATTGGCCAGTACTTGCACTACATCATTGCCGTAATTATCTTCCTGTCGATCCTGCCGCCGATTATCGGTATCCTGCGCTCCCGGCGCAGTGCAACCTCTGCGGCACCCACTGGCAGCAGCCCTCTACCTGAATCCGAGAGCAAATAGCCGTGGCACCAAGAATTCGCGCCATTATTTTCGATGTGGGCCGTGTGTTGATCAGAATCGATATCCGCAAAGTCCAACAGATTCTGTCTAACGGTTTACCGTACACGCCTGAGGAACTTTGGGCGGCCATCGAAAAGGATCCGCGGTGGCCTGATTGGCAGGAAGGGCGTATCGCTCCCCGCGATTGGCATCTGCATTTATGCCAGCGGCTTGGAATTTCTTTGGACTTCGAGCAGTTCAAGAATGCGTGGAACTCGACCCTGGACCCGAACCCGATTCTTCCCGACCGTGTCTTCGAACGTCTGTCGAAGTCTTACAAACTGGCGCTACTCTCCAATACCGATCCAATACACATAGCCTATGAGGAAGCTACTTACAGCTTCTTCCAATACTTCCCAACGTCGGCTCGTATCTACTCTTGCCGTGTGGCCGCGAGCAAGCCAAATCCGCTGATTTTTCGGGCTGCTTTACAGGCGGTGAAGACCAAAGCGACAGAAACGGTTTATATAGACGATATTGCAGCTTTTGTAGACGCCGCGCGGACACTGGGCTGCACCGGCATTCAGTTCCGCAACCCCGAGCAATTCTACGCAGATCTGGGCGAAATCGGTGTAAAGCTCGAGCACGTATAGAACTGAGTAGGAATTCACCTTCGGTATTCATTTGTGCGTAAAGATTGCAGGAACTAGTACCCCATCTCCGGCCTTAAGTTTTCCACAACCTAAGGCCCTACAGTGAGTTACCCTGCCTTTTCTACAGCGACCTTCCCGGCATCAGGCGTGCTCCATTGGGGTTACGGATTACGGGATGGCAGCCGCTACGCGGCTCCCCAAGTTTTAAGGATCGTACCCTGAGGGGTAAGGAGAATAGTTCCAAATGGCAGACGAATATATCCAAGAAACAAAGAGCAGCCCTTCCTGGCAATTGCCGGCGATTATCATCCTGGCGTTGCTGGCTCTTGGGGGGCTCGCTTTCGGGTGGAGTAACTCGGCAAAGGTCGATGAGGTCAAGCAGGCCGCTGCCGATCAGATGAAGACCTTTCAGCAGTCGTATCAGCAGGACATGGGCTCCCTGAAAGACCGTCTGGCAGTAGCCGAAAAGGCCGATACCGAACTGCAAGGCGATCTGAAGGTGATTACAGACAAACTGAAGATCACGCAAGGCCAGCTCAAGAAGGCCCGCACAGAGGCTCAGGAAAGCAATTCGCAAACGACCGCTATGGTCAAGAACCTGGACACTTCGGTGCACAGCGAACTGGCCACCAAGGCCTCTACCGATGACGTCAAGACCGTGGACACCAAAGTGACCAAAGTCGGCAGCGACCTGGACAAAACCGTCAGCGACCTCAACATGGCTCGCAGCGAACTGGGCACACTGATCGCCCGCAACCATGATGAGATCGATGTGCTGCGCCGTCAGGGTGAGCGCGACTACACCGAGTTCACCATCACCGGCAAGAACCAGCCCCAGAAGGTCGGCAATGTGACCATTACCCTCAAGGGCGTGAACGAGAAGAAGAACCGCTCCAACATCCAGTACACGATTGAGGATAAGACCTACGAGGCCAAGAACGCCAACGTCAATAGCCCGCTGTTCTTCTACCTGTCCGGGACGCACACACCGGAGGAGTTGGTGATCAACAAGGTTGGGAAGAACACCATCAGCGGCTACCTCAGCGTTCCCAAGCCCAACGCGCAACCCGCGACGGCCGCCGCCAGCACCAAGTCCGGCAGCTAATTCACTAGCATCTGTGGTATCAGCGGCGGAAGGCTCGAACCTTCCGCCGTTTGCTTTTTGTCCTGCTGAATTCCGCTAGAATTACCCTGGCCTCTTTGGAGCGCTACTTGCCCTCGCCTCATACGGTTGTGTTCTGCGCGATTGACGACTTCCTGCCGCTCCCCGGTACGGCCCTGACTGGGTTTCCTGACTTTCTGGATTCGCTGGCGCACGCGGCGATTCCCTGCGTGTGGCTGACCAGCCGCAACCGCCACCAACTGGATCCGTTGCTCCGCCGGTTAGGCCACAGCCATCCGTTTATCGCGGAGGGCGGATCGTGCGTTTACATTCCTGAGGACTACTTTCACCTGAAGCCGCAACACACCATCCGCCTCGGAAGGTTTGTTGCTATTCCCGTGGCTAAACGACAGCCCACCGCCGCGGAAGCGCTGGAACTGCTCTCGGAACAAACCGCAATCGCCGTGGTGCCGCTTGGTTCGCTTTCCCTACGGGAATTAATCCAAAATACGGGATTGCCGCGAAGCGAAGCGGAAGCAGTTCGCCAGCGCGACTTCGATGAGCTGTTTTTCTTCGCCGGAGCTTCCGATCGCGACATCCAGCGCTTCTGTCAGCAGGCCAAGCATGCAAAATTCTCGATCCGATCGACCGGAGCGCTATGGTCCCTGGCCGTGAATCCCAGCGTCCGCACGTGCGTCCGCGAATTGCGCAACCTTTATGATCGAGCCTTCCACCGGCCCGCGTTTTCCATCGCCCTGGCCACTACTGCCGATGGCACTGAACTCTTTCCTGCTTGCGATCGCGCCATCCTTTTTGCCGATCGGGCACACTCGGCCGCAAGTTCGGCTAAGTCTGCGCCTCGACCGGCTCCGACAACTTTGCCGCTCTTTCAGCCAGATTCCTGGAACCAGGCGTTGCACATCATTCAGACACGGCAATTCTAGCCGCGGGAAAGCGGGGTTCGAATGTGTGCGTTGTTTTACACACGTTGCGCCGGGCCCGACGCTCTCAAACTGCGAAATCGTCAGAATCCCTTGAAAACCCAGTGGTAATGATGGTGCTATTACTCGCCTTCCGAACTGGCCGCTCAATTGCGCTTATTTTCTGGTGACGAAGGAGCCCTCCCCATGGACTGGATTCGCCGCGTTTTTCATGTGCCCGCGACCGAAACGCAGACCGGCATCGTTCTCGCCCTTTGCATCTTTGCCATGAGTGTCATGTCCATCGTGCTGGTTTGGCAGGCGCAGGTCATTGCCCGGCAGAACGCCGTGATCCGCATGTTCGAATCCCGTTTCGGGAGTTAAGCGACTCGGTTATTCTTTTCGTTACACAACACTGCGCTTCTACTTTTTTTCACCTTCTTTTCTCTTCACCGCGTGCTCCAATATCCGTGCAAAAGGTTTTTCCCACGGAGATACCCAGACGTGACTCGCTTATTGGCCGTTCTGATGCTTGCGTTCTCCTTTTCCATTCTGACTGCGGCGCAGGACACAGCAGCGCCGGCGGCTCCCGCCACACACTCCAGCACGAGTCATCATCGTGCGCAGCACACCGGACACCACCACCACGGCAAAAAACATCACCACGCACGCCACCATTCGCACACCGCGTAAGAAAGCTCTTTCGTAGCTCAGTTTGAGGATTTGACGAGCTGCCGCGCTCGCCAGTTTGCTTGCGGGCAATCGGCATAGGGGGGAAGGTCACCCGTCCTCCCCTGCCACACCACCGTACATGCGGGTCCGCATACGGCGGTTCGGCGGATATAGCTAAGAGCGTACGACCATCGGC
>Ga0187782_10001856_pt1 | contig 15564 bp, 14 predicted proteins | sample 0715_SJ02_MP15_2_FD_132454 | JGI IMG/M metagenome (GOLD analysis project Ga0187782, IMG submission 132454) | Tropical peat soil microbial communities from peatlands in Department of Meta, Colombia - 0715_SJ02_MP15_20_MG | ecosystem: Environmental > Terrestrial > Soil > Wetlands > Peat | place...
CCGCCGCCGGGGCCACCGGGGCCGCCGGAGGGCGGTGGGTTCGACTTGGACGCGATGACGTCGTCGATCCGCAGGATCATCACGGCCGCGTCGGTCGCGCTCTCGATCGCCTGGCGGCCGACCCGGATCGGTTCGATGACGTGGAGCTCGCCCATGTCGGTGGTCTTCCCGGTCGTCAGGTTGACGCCGGCGCGCTGCTGGCCGGCCTTGTGGGCCTTCCGCAGCTCGATCAGCATGTCGATGGGGTCGAGCCCGGCGTTCTCGGCGAGCGTGCGCGGGATCGTCTCGAGCGCTTCCGCGAAGCTCTCGAACGCGATCTGTTCGCGGCCGCCGACCTTCGCGGCGTGGTCGCGCAGACGCATCGCGAGCTCCTCCGCGGTCGCTCCGCCACCGAAGACGTACCGCCCGTCCTCGACCGCGACCGCGACCACGTTGAGCGCGTCGTCCAGCGACCGCTCGATCTCGTCGATGACGTGCTCGGTGCCGCCCCGGATGAGGACGGAGACGGCCTTCGCGTTCTTCGCCCCCGTCACAAAGGTCAGGGAGTCCTCCCCGATCTTGCGTTCCTCGACGAGGCCCGCGTGACCGACGTCCTCGGGGGTGAGCTCGCTCACCTTCGAGACGATGTTCGCGCCGGTCGCCTTCGCGAGCTTCTCCATGTCGGACTTCTTCACGCGCCGGACGGCGTAGACGCCCTCCTTCGCGAGGTAGTGCTGGGCGAGGTCGTCGATCCCCTTCTGGCAGAGGACGACGTTCGCGCCGGATTTCTTGACCTGCTCGACCATCCGCTTCAGCATGTTCTCCTCCTCCTGGAGGAACGCGTTCAGCTGGGTCGGGTCGTTGATCTCGATCTTCGCGTCGATCTCCGTCTTCTTGATCTCGAGCGCCGCATCGAGAAGGGCGATCTTCGGGTTCTCGACGCGGGTCGGCATCCCCGAGTGCACCTTCTCCTTGTCGACGATGACCCCTTCGATGAGCTGCGTGTCGGACATCGACCCGCCCTGCTTCTTGATGAGCTGGACGTTGTCGAGGTCGACGTCGTATCCTTCCGTCCCCTTCGGCTTCGCGACGGCGGTGACGGCCTTCACCGCGATCTCGCCCATGTGGTCCCGGTCGAACGAGACCGACTTCGACGCCATGGACGTCACGGCGATCCGCTGGAGGAGCTCGTGGTCCTTGATGGAGACCGGCTGGCTGACCTCCTGGAGCACCTCGAGGGCCTTCGACGAGGCGAGACGGAATCCCTGGGAGATGATCGTGGGGTGGATGTTCTGCTCGACGAGGCCCTCGGCCCGCTTCAGGAGCTCGCCGGCGAGCACGACCGCGGTGGTCGTCCCGTCCCCGGCTTCCTGGTCCTGGGTCTTTGCGACCTCGACCAGCATCTTCGCGGCCGGGTGGTCGACGTCCATCTCCTTCAGGATCGTGACCCCGTCGTTCGTGACGACGACATCCCCCATCGAGTCGACCAACATCTTGTCGAGGCCCCGCGGCCCGAGGGTCGAGCGCACGGCCTCCGAGATCGCCTTCGCGGCGGCGATGTTGTTCCCGAGGGCTCCCTTGCCCCGTTCCCTCTTCGTTCCTTCCTTCAGCACCAAGATCGGCGTCTGTCCGGTCAGCATCGTTCTTTCCTCCGAGATTCCTCTCGGCAGTCGGGTTCGGTAGAAAAGCGGTTCTATTTAAAAGAATCTACCGCCCCTGAGGGTGCGGGGATCGTCCTCCCGAGGCCCGACGCCGCGGTCACTCGCCGTAGCGACGGCGTCGCAACTGGTACGAACGGATCGCCCGGAGGAACTCGAGGCGAGTAAGTCCGGGCCAGAGAACGTCCGAAAAGTAGAGCTCGCTGTAGGCGGCCTGCCAGAGGAGGAAGTTCGAGATCCGTTCCTCCCCGCTCGTACGGAAGATGAGGTCGGGGTCGGGAAGGTCGGCCGTGTAGAGGTGGCGGGAGACGGCTTGCGAATCGATCTTCTCCGGGTCCAGGCGACCCTCGCGGACCTCGCGGGCCAGGGTCCGGATCGCCTCGACGATCTCGTCCCGTCCGCCGTAGGCGAGGGCGACGTTGAACCGATAGCGGGAGTACTGCTCGGTCGCCTTCTCCGCCGCGTCGATCGCGTCCTGGACCCGGGCGGGGAGGAGGGCGCGGTTCCCGATGACCCGCACGCGGATCTGGTGGCGGTGGACCCGCTCGTCCACGGCGATGTCGCGCAGCGCGTGCTCGTAGAGGTCCATGAGGTCGTTGAGCTCCTCGGGCGAGCGGGAGAAGTTCTCGGTCGACAGGGCGTAGATCGTGAGGACGTTGACCCCGACCTCGAGACACCAGTCGAGGAGGAGCTCGGCGGTGTCCCGCCCCTTCGCATGGCCTTTCGCGATGTCCAGGCCCTCGGCAGCCGCGAACCGCCGGTTCCCGTCCATGATGATGGCGAGATGGTTCGGGACCGGTTCGGACTTCACGAGCTCGAGGAGGCGCTTCTCGGTGAGGTCGCGCAGCGCATCCCCGACCGCGTGCGAAAGGTAGCTCGGGGAGCGTCCCGGTCTCGGCGTTTCGGCGTCCGCCACGCCGAAGTAAGACGTCGCGCGGTGATTAAGGGGTCGGGACGGAGCGTGCCGATTGCCCCGGGCCCGTGGTCGACCCGGGGCGGGGGAGCGCCCTGGTCGGGAGTTCCGGACCGGGGGTGGCAGACCCCCGGCTCCTTCGAACCCGAGTCGCAGGCTCGACAGACCTACATCCTAGACCACTAGACTACCAGGGCAACCCCGAGGCGCTAATCGTCGCCCGCTATGAATGTTACTCGGCGTCGGAGCCTCGCGGGAGAGGGCGTGCCGCCTCCGACGAACGTTCGGAGGCGTCCGGACGGTCTGCTCGCGCGGGCCCGCGTGCCCGTGCGCGCGCGCGTTCGGCCGGCGGACCGCCTCGATTTCCGGCGACCCCCGCTGCGAGTGCAGAGCCCGGTTTATGTAGCGAAACCGCCGATTTTTCCCTCGAAGAGGCGACGACGATGACCGCCGTTCAGAGCTGGGCGCTGTCGGTCCTGGCGCTCCTAGGATTGGTCCTGATCCTCCACCAGCTGGGGATCGATGCGTCGGCCGACATCGGGACGATGCTCCGCGGAGCCGAACACGTTCTCGGGCAGCCGCTTTTCGCGCCGTAGGGTGACGGGCAACCCGCGCGGGGCCCCTACCGTGCGCCGGGGCCCCGGGACCTTCGGGCGAGGACGTTCGCGAGTTCGGACGGGCGGACGACCCCGTCCGGCGTGACGAACGCCGTCACGTACTTGGCCGGGGTCACGTCGAACGCGGGATTCCTCGCCCGGCTCGCCTCGGGAGCGACGCGCCGTCCGGCCATCTCGAGGACCTCTCGCTCGGCGCGCTCCTCGACCGGGATCGTCCTTCCGCTCGTCGTCCGGGGGTCGAACGTGCTCCACGGTGCCGCGACGTAGAACGGGATGCCGTTCTCGTGGGCGACGACCGCCTTCTCGTAGGTTCCGATCTTGTTCGCGAAGTCCCCGTTCCTCGCGATCCGGTCGGCCCCGACGATGACCGCATCGACCTGTCCCGTCCGCATGAGCGGCCCCGCCGCGTTGTCGACGATCACCGCGTGGGGGATGCGCTCCCGGGCGAGCTCCCAGGCCGTGAGCCGTGATCCCTGGAGCAGCGGCCGCGTCTCGTCCACCCAGACGAACAGGCGCGCGCCGCGCTGGCGGGCGACGCGGATCGGGGCGAGCGCGGTGCCCCACTCGACCGTCGCGAGCGCTCCGGCGTTGCAGTGCGTCAGCACGCGGCGGGCCCGCGTAAGGAGCGGTGCTCCCACGACGCCGATGCGATGGCACTCCTCGACCGTCGCTTTGCGGTACCGGTCCGCCGCGGCGAGGGGGTCCTCGCCGTTCGCCCAGGCCGCGCGGACCGTCTCGACACCGACAAAGAGGTCGTGGGCGGTCGGGCGCGTCGCCCGAAGGAGGCGGGCCGCGCGCTCGGGAGTGTACGTGCCCTCCCGGTGCGCGAGGACCATCCCGTAGGCGGCCGCGACCCCGATCGCCGGGGCGCCGCGGACGACCATCGTGCGGATCGCCTCCGCGACGTCGCGCACGTGACGGAGCGGGCGGTCGACCTCGCGGGCGGGGAGCTTCCGCTGGTCGATGAGGTGCAGGACCCCCGAACGGTACCACAGCGCACGGACCGGCATCGGCCGAACCTACGCGTCGAAGGTGTGGAGGAGGGCGAGCCAGTCCGGTGTGACCGTCTTCGGCGTCCCGACCGCCTCGTCGAGCGGGATCCCGGTGACGGTCGGTCCGCGAAGCACCGCCACCTCGCCGAATCGGCCGGCGATCGCAAGGTCGACCGCGCAGGCGCCGAGACGGGTCGCAAGGATCCGGTCGAAGAGCACCGGCGGACCCCCCCGTTGGATGTGCCCGATCTGCGCGCTCCGGGTTTCGACCCCCGTGGCCTCCTGGATCCGCCGGGCGAGTTCCGCGCCGACCTCCCGTTCTCGGAGGAGCTCGTGGCCGAACTCGTCCTTCGCGCCGGCCGAGCCCCGGCGGGGACCGAGGTCGATCCCCTCGCTCGCCACGACGAGGGCGTAGCCCCGCGCGCCGACGGCGGCGCGAACGTGTCCCATCAGGGCGGCCTCGTCGTAGGGCTCCTCGGGAAGAAGGGTGGCGTCCGCCCCGCCCGCAAGGCCGGTCGCGAGGGCGACCCAGCCCGCGTGCCGGCCCATCACCTCGAGGACGATGGCGCGGTGGTGGCTTCCGGCCGTGTCGCGGAGGCGCTCGAGGGCATCGACCGCGACCGTCGCGGCCGAGTGGAACCCGAACGTCCAGTCGGTGCCGGCGACGTCGTTGTCCATCGTCTTCGGGACACCGACCACGTGGCCCCCGCGGCGGTGGAGTTCGCGGGCAGCAGAGAGGGTATCGTCCCCGCCGATGGCGACGAGCGCGTCGAGGCGATGACGGTCGAGGGTCGCGAGGACCTTCGCGGCGTCCGCTTCCTTCGCGAATGGGTTCGTGCGCGAGCTCCCGAGGATCGTCCCCCCCTTCCCGAGGATCTCCGCGACGTCCGCGAGCGCGAGCGGGCGGCTCGCATCGTCCCGGAGCCCCTTCCAGCCATCGAGGAAGCCGACCGTTTCGTGGCCGAACTTCGCCGCGCGACGGACGACGGCGCGGATCGCCGGATTGAGACCGGGGCAGTCGCCGCCGCCGGTGAGGACCCCGAACTTCACGCCGGTACCTCGAGGTACGACCGCGGTGCGGTCGACAGGAAATCGTAGCCCTTCTTCGTCACGACGATGTCGTCCTCGATGCGAACGCCGCCCTTTCCCGGTAGGTAGATCCCGGGCTCGACCGTGAACGCCATCCCCTCGACCAGCCGCTGTTCCGCCTTTGGGCCGTAGTTCCAGCCGTCGTGGACCGCGAGCCCGATCGAGTGGCCGACCCCGTGGGTGAGCCGTCCCTTCCAGGGGGACGCGTTGATGACGGCCTCGGCCGCGAGGTGGACGTCCCGGGCGGGCACGCCCGGCCGGATGGCGTCCAGCGCGGCCTTCTGGGCGGCCTCGACCGTGTCGTGGACGTTCTTCAGCTCCTCGTCCCGGGGGCCGAAATGGAACGAGCGGGTGATGTCCGAGACGTACCGGTGGTGGATCGCGCCAAAGTCGCAGACGATCGACTGACCCGCCTGGAGATGGGCCGTCCCGGGCTGGTAGTGCGGCTCCGCCCCGTGGGGGCCGAACGCCACGATGGTCGCGAACGACCGGCCGTTCGCGCCGTGGACGCCCATCCGGTGCTCCATCTCGGCCGCGAGTTCGAGCTCGGTCATCCCCGCCTTCAGCATCGACGGGATCTCGCGCCCGACCTTCGAGCCTATCTCCGCCGCGACTCGGAGCCGCTCGATCTCCGCGGGCTCCTTGACCATCCGAACGTCCCGGATAGCGACCGAAGCGTCGTTCCACTGGATGGCGGGCAGCAGTCGCTCGAGCCGAACGTACCATTCGTGGGTGAGCTCCTTGAAGTTGAGCCCGACCGATCCCGCTCCCTGGAGGAGTTTTCTTAGGACGGGGTCGGACTCGTCCCGCTTCACGACGTGGACCCGGACGTGCGGGTCCGCCTTCGCCGCCTCGTGCGCGGTCTCCGCCTCGAGCGGGTCGGAGAGGATGTCGAGCTCTCCGTCGGGGTGGGCGATCGCGGCGGAGCCCTCGAAGAGCCCGGCCGGGACCCCGAAGAAGTAGAAGAAAGACTGGTCGAGGTGCGGGTCGACGGCGTTCGCCAGCAGGACCGCGTCCGGCTTCGGGTCGAGGCGGTCGAACACCCTCTGGATCCGGGCCTTCATGGCCCGGCCCAGCCGCTAGGGGGTTTCAGCTTTTGCGCTCGCGGCCCGCAGGTCCTTCCACGAGAGCAGCGGTTCGCGTGCCGCGCGGACCTCGTCGACCCGGGTGACCGAGAGGTTGTGGGGCGCCGCGTGCAGGTGTTCGGGAGTGTCGGAGATGGCCCGTTCGAACGCGGCGACGTACTCGTCCAGCGTCCGCTTGCTCTCCGTCTCGGGAAGCTCGACCATGAGCGACTCCTCGACGATGGACGGGAAGTAGACGGTCGGGGCGTGCACTCCCTCGTCCAGAAGCCGCTTCGCTAGGTCGAGGGTGCGGACCCCGCGCTCCTTGAGGGGCGCTCCGGAGAGGACAAACTCGTGCTTCACGAGTGTCCGGAACGGCCGCGGAAGGAACTTGCCGAGGCGCGAAGCCGTGTAGTTCGAGTTGAGCACCGCGCGCCGGGAGACGTGCTCGAGTCCCTCCTCCCCATGGGAGAGGATGTAGGCGAACGCCCGCAGGTCGAGCCCGAAGTTCCCGTAGGCGAGCTTGATCTTCCCGATCGACTTCGGCCGGTCGTAGTCCAGGCGGAACTTTCGGCCCTCCTTCACGACCCGGGGGACGGGCAGGTAGGGACCGAGCTTCTCGCCGGCCGCGAGGACGCCGGCGCCCGGCCCGCCTCCGCCATGGGGGGTGGAGAACGTCTTGTGCAGGTTCAAGTGCGCGACGTCGAACCCCATCCGGCCGGGGTGCGTGATCCCCATGATCGCGTTCAGGTTGGCGCCGTCGTAGTAGAGCATCGCTCCGGCGTCGTGCACCGTCTCCGCGATCTCGAGGATCCCGCTCTCGAACAGCCCGGCGGTGTTCGGGTTCGTCAGCATGAAGCACGCCGTCTTCTTCGAGAGGGCTCCTCGGAGCGCGTCGAGGTCGACCGACCCGTCCTTGTCGGGGATCTCCTTCGTCGTGAACCCGGCCATCGCGGCCGACGCGGGGTTCGTCCCGTGGGCCGTGTCGGGCAGGAGCACCTCCGTCCGCTCCCCGAGAGTGCCCTGGTCGCGGAAGTACGCGCGAACCATGAGGAGCGCCGAGTACTCCCCGTGGGCGCCCGCCGCCGGCTGAAGGGAGATCTCGGGAAGCCCGGTGATGCGCGCGAGGATCCGTTCGAGCCGCCAGAGCACCTCGAGCGACCCCTGCACCGTCTCCTCGGGCTGGTAGGGGTGCACGTCCGCGGCCCCCGGCCGCCGAGCGAGGAGCTCCGTCACCTTCGGGTTGTACTTCATCGTACAGGAGCCGAGGGGGTAGGTCGCGGTGTCGATGCCGAAGTTCATCTGAGAGAGCCGCGTGTAGTGACGGATGACCTCGAGCTCCGAGAGCTCGGGCCAGTGGATCGGCTCCTTCCGCCGGAACTTCTCCGGCACTCCCGGCACTTCCGGCACGGTGTCCTTGGTTCGGGTCGGGGCAAGATCCCAGATCGACGGCTCCTCCCAACGGGCCTGACGGAACGTCATGCGGACCTCCCCACGGCCGCGAGCGCGGCCGTCGCCGCACTCGCGTACTTCGCGATGTCCTTCTCCGTGGTCGATTCGCCCACGCCGACCAGGACCCGCTCGGGGCCCTGCACCGCGCCCGGTCGCGGGTTCCGAAGCGAGTGACCTCCGAGGACCTTGCGGCGCCGAAGCCGGTCCAGGAACTCGTCCGCCGTCCCCCGCGCGACCTCGACCGTGAAGTCGGCGAGGTAGGGCGCGTCGAAGCGGGGGGCGCGCAGTCCCTCGACCGAGCCGAGGGCGCTCGCCAGCGTCCGTGCCTTCTCGGCGAGCGAGGCCTGCAGGCGGGCAAGTCCCCGCGGGCCGACCACGCTCGCGTAGACCACGAAGGCGAGCGCCATCAGCGAATCGTTCGTGCAGATGTTCGAGGTCGCGCGCGACCGGCGGATGTGCTGTTCGCGGGTCGTGAGCGTGAGGCAGAACGCGCGTCGGCCCTCCGTGTCGAGGGTCGCCCCGACGATCCGTCCCGGGGCGGAGCGCGCGTGTTCCCTCCGACAGGCGAACAGCCCGAGGAGCGGTCCACCGAACGACGGGGAAATCCCGAACCCTTGACCCTCCGCGACCACCACGTCGGCCCCATACGCCCCAGGCGCTTCGAGGACGGAGAGCGACAACGGGTCCGCGGCCACAACGAGCGGCACGTCGCCCAGGATCGACTTGAGCTCGGGAATTCCCTCGTCGATGTGGCCGAACCCGTTCGGCACGTCCGCGAGGAGGCCGAAGACGTCCTTTTTCGCGACCGCGTTGCGCACGAACTCCAGGTCGAGCCGGCCGGTCCGGTCGTCGTACGGGATCCCCTCGACGCGAAGCCCCGGACCACTCGCGTAGTTCTCGAGCACGCTCCGCTCCTCCCACGGGAGGCTTTCGGGCACGAGGAATCGCTCGCCTTCGTGGAGCCTGCGGGCGAAGAGGAGGGCCTCGCCGGCGGCGGAGGCCCCATCGTAGAGCGAGGCGTTCGCCACGTCGAGCCCCGTCATCTCCACCCAAAGGCTCTGGAACTCGAATAGGACCCGGAGGACCCCTTGGCTCGCCTCGGCCTGATACGGGGTGTACGCCGTGTAGAACTCGCTGCGCGAGACGATCGCGTCCACAGCGGCGGGGGAGTACCGGGAGCTCACCCGGCCTCCGAGGAAGCTCGAGAACTCCGAGAGGGTGCGGTTACGTCCCAGGATCCGGTCGACCTCCGCGACCACTTCCCGCTCGGTCTTGGCGGGACCTACCCCCATACGGCCGATGCGGGCCCGCTTCGGTACATCGGTAAACAGCTCGTCCGTGGAACTGATCCCGAGAGCCTGGAGCAGGGCGGCTTCTTCCCCGGGCTCATCCGGTATCCAACGTGCCATCTAATCTCACCGGGCTCTGCGAGCTTCGGTGGCCATAAATCAGTTCGGTCTACCGCGCTTCACCGGGCTTGCCGCCCCGTCCGTTGGGGCCGGTTCGCGGGCGGGGCCGGCGCAAAGGTATTCGCGGGGGGCGAATCACTGCACAGCTCGCTATGACGAGGTCCGTCCGCCGAGGGAAAGGGGGCCGTCGGCCGCCTCCCCGTCCCCCGCCCTCCGTCGCGATTCTCGACACGGCGTTCCACCGCGCGTCGCTCGCGACCCCCCACGGGGAGACGAAGGCGGCCCGGGACCGACTCCGGGCCGAGCTCAAGATCGTCCGGAGCACGGCGACCGTCCTCCGGCACCTGCGGCTCGAGACCCGGCGATTCCTGAGGAACCGGCTCACCGAATTCGAGACGACGCTCCTCTCGGGATCGTTCGGGGAGGGGTCGCTCGACCGATCGCTCGCCCGCCTCCGGCGCGCCGAGGAGCGGATCCGCGGCCTCTCGCGCGCCGCGCAGCAAGCGGCGAGGAGCGCGTCGGGCCCGGACGAAATCGGCCAGGAGGTCCGCGCGTTCTACGGACGGCTTTCCAGCTTCGTCCGGGAAGTGGACCGGGACATCGACCAGCTCCGGTCGATGGAGAGGTTCCTCGACGAGCGACCGCAGCTCGATCCCCAAGCGCCGACCCTCGTCGTGGCGGGGTTCCCGAACGTCGGGAAGTCGTCGCTGGTCGCGAAGCTCTCCTCCGCCCGTCCGAAGGTCGCGGACTACCCGTTCACCACCCTTTCCATCGCGGTCGGTCACGCGGACCTGGGGTTCGACCGGCTGCAGGTGCTCGACACCCCGGGAGTCCTCGGCCGCCCCGGTCGATCGAACCCCGCCGAGGCCGAGGCCCGAACGGCGGTACGGGGGGCGGCGACGGTCGTGCTGTTCGTCCTCGACCCGTCCGGCCGAAGCGGCTACCCGATCGAGGAGCAGGAACGTCTTCTCGACCGGTGGAGGTCCGAGTTCCCGAACCTCCCGATCATCCCGGTCGAGACGAAGTGCGACCTCCTCCGCCGGCCGAACGACCGTCTCCGCGTCTCCGCCGTCACCGGAGAAGGGATCCCGGAGCTGGAAGCAGCGGTCCGGACCCTCGTCCGGCCGAAAGGGGAACTCCCTCCCATCCAGGACGCCGTCACGGAGGGAGCGACCCCGGATTTCGAGGAGCGAGGGTTCCCCAATCCGGAAGCGCTTGGGAAGAAACCGAAAGGGACGCGGAAAGGTCGCCCGCGACCATGAGCTGGAGGGGGACCGGGGTCGCACTGGATACCCTGCTTCCGGGTACAACTCGCGAGCTTCTGGTCGGCGGTTCGAGCGTCGTGCTCGCCCGCGTGGGACCCCTCGTCTTCGCGGTCGACGGGGTGTGCCCCCACCTGGGCGGTGTCCTCGGAGAGGGGTCCCTGTCGGGACGCCGGCTCAGTTGTCCGGTGCACGGGGCCGTCTTCGACGTCGGATCCGGCGCGGTTCTGGTGGACCCGTTCGGGGTCGTCCCGCCCGGGGGCTCCTTGGGCACCCTCGTCGTCTACCCTACCCGCGTCGTCGCCGGCCTGATCGAGGTCGACGTCCCATGAACCCGGTCCGGTTCAGACGGTGAACGCCTTCCCGTTCTCGGGAAGCACGACGCGGCACGTCGTCTCGAGCGCCTCGCGGAGGGGGTCGCGGTGGTCGCCGTGCATCAGCACCACGGTCTCGGCCCGAGACTCCTTCGCCACCCGCACGAGGTCGGAGTGTCCCGCGTGGGCGGAGAAGTCGAACTTCATCACCTCACACTGCGGGTGGAGGGTCGTGTCGTCGATCGTCAGCGTGCCGGTGTCGAGAAGCTGGCGCCCGTTCGATCCCTCGACCTGGAACCCCGTGAGGAGGATGGAGGAGTTCGGGTCCTTGTAGAGCTCCCCGATGTAGTAGAGCACCGGTCCCCCGTCCAGCATCCCACCGGTCGTGACGATCACCTCGGCCTCCCGGAGCGCCCGCCGCCGGTCGCCGGGATGTTCGACCACGTGGACCCCTTCCAGGGCCCGGCGGAACCGGCGGGCGTCCGCGAGGTACTCGGGGGCCGCCTCGTAGATCTCGTTGACCTTCCGGGCCATGCCGTCGAGGTACGTCTCGAACCCGGCGGAGGCGAGGGACATCAGCACCTCCTGGGCCCGGCCGACGGCGAACGCCGGGACGATCGCTTTCCCGCCCCGCTGGATCGTCTCGTCGATCTTGTCGCGGAACTTCCGTTCCGTTTCGCGGCGGTCGGGATGTTCCCGGCCGGAGTAGGTCGACTCCATCACCAGGACGTCGCATTCGAGCGGCTCGGCCCCCCCGACGAGATGTGTCGGGATCGTCTGGAGGTCCCCCGTGAACAGGACGTCCTTCGAGCCCCGGTAAAGGACCATGGAGGCACCGGGGATGTGCCCCGCGGGGGTGAACTCGACCTCGATCCCGCGGTGCCGGAACGTGCCGTGACGGTCGACCGCGGTGAACCGGGAGTGGAGCGAATGGATGTCCGACGGGGTGTAGGGGGCGAGGTACCCCTCGAGCCGCGCGATCTTGAGCGCGTCCTTCGTCAGGAGGTCGGCGACCGCGATCGTCACGGGGGTCGCGATGAGCCGGGCCCGGGGAAGTCGGCTCAGGAGCGGCGTCATTCCCGAGTGGTCGAGGTGCGCGTGCGACAGGAATGCGAGGTCGACGCCGGTCGGGGCGGGACGGGGGTACGTCGGGGGGTCGGTCGGCGTCAGGCCGTAATCGAAGAGGAGCGTACGTCCTTCCTCGCGGACGACCAGGCCGAGCGAACCGACCTCGGAAGCCCCGCCCAGGAATTGAAGGTCCATCGGCGGGCCGAGCGGTTCCCCCAGATAACGTACAATGCCGAGTTGTCTAGGCAATCGACTTTAACGGCCCGTTCGTGCCGGGGCCGTGAACGGGCCGGGACGCACCGAGCTCGAGATCCTCTATCGGATCAGCGTCGCCGTCCAGCGCGTCGTGCGGGACGCCGAGGGCTCTCCCCACCGGGGCGACGTGGTGGCGATGGGCGCGGACGGGACCCCGACCGAGGAGCTCGACCGGCTCGCCGAGGCGGAGATCCTGAAGGTCCTCGATGCGGAGGGAGTCGACTGGAACCTCCTCTCCGAGGAGATCGGGCAGGTCGCGCGCGGGGGCACGCACACCCTCGTGGTCGACCCGATCGACGGGACGAACAACGCGCTCCGCAACCTCCCGTTCTCGACCGTCTCCCTCGCACTCGGCCGACGCGACCTCGCGGGGATCGAGGTGGGACTGGTCCGCGACCTGAGCCGGGGCACGACCTACTGGGCGGCCCGCGGTAAGGGCGCGTTCCGGGACGGCCGAAGGATCACCACGCGCCCGTGGAACGCCCGGGGCGAGATCTTCTTCGTGAACCTCGGCCGGCACGCGAGCGAGCCGGCCGGCCGGCTCGCGGTGAAGGCTCGGCGGGTTCGCTCGCTCGGGTGCGCGTCCCTCGAGGTGCTGATGGTCGCGCAGGGGAGCGCCGACGGGTATCTCTTCGAGAACACGCCCGAGGGCCGCAACCTCCGCGCGACGGACCTCGCGGGGGCCTACCGGATCCTCCTCGAAGCCGGCGGCGGGATGAGCGATGCGAGATGCCAGCCGATCGACGCGTTCCCGCTCACGGTCGATCGCCGGACGAGCGTGTTCGCCTGGGGGGACGCCGCCCTGTTCGAGCGGGCGAAGGCGGAGGGCCACCCGTGAGGTTCGGGCTCACCGCGAACCCGCGGAAGCCGTTCGCCGTCGAACTCGCCCGGCGGGCCGTCCAGCTGATCGGGGACCGCGCCGAGGTACGGATGAGCGACGAAACGTCGGGGGCCGCTCCCCAGATCCCGCACCAGCCGCTCGAGGAGCTGGACGTGGACGTCCTCATGGCCATCGGGGGGGACGGGACGTTCCTCTATGCCCTCCGGCGATCGGAAGCGCCTCTCCTCCCGATCAACGCGGGAACGGTCGGGGTGCTCGCGGAGGTCGAGGCGAGCCGGCCGAACGAGTTCGAAGGGGCGATCGAGCGGCTCCTGAAGGGATTCTACTTCGTCGAGGAGCGGATGAAGCTCGCCGCCCTGGTCGGGAACACGCCGCTTCCCGACGCGACCAACGACTTCGTCCTCCACACGGCCCAGGTCGGCAAGATGGGCCTCTTCGAGATCGCGTTCGACGGCCATGTCGCGGGCCAGCTGCGCGCGGACGGCCTCATCGTCGCGAGCCCGACCGGGTCGACCGCCTACTCCTTGAGCTCCCTCGGCCCGATCGTCGACCCCGGCCTGGACGCCATCGTCCTCACGTCCATCGCCCCGTTCCGCATCGAGGCGCGGGCGATCGTGGTCGAGCCGCTCCGCACGGTCCGGCTGCGCCCGCTCGAGTCCGTCCGCGGGGCGGTCGTGATCGGGGACGGGCAGGACGAGTATCCGGTCCCGCCCGAGTCGGCGCTCACCGTCTACCGCTCCCCACGCCGGGCGACCCTCGTCCGTTTCGGTTCCCGGTTCTTCCAGCGACTGCGGGGCAAGCGCATCCTCCCGTGGTCCGAGACCGATCTCGAAGGGGGCTCGACCGGTGCCGATCTTCCGCCCCGCCCGTAAGCGGCGCCCCGGCGCCGCCCGCCTCGGGGAGACCCCGCGGGCGATCACCCGCCGGGCGCTCGCGAGCGCGCTCGCGAGCGGTCGCTCCGCCTACCCGAACGAGTTCGGGGGGGTTCTCCGGGCGGACCCGCCCGGGGTCATCAGCGACCTCCTCCTCTTGCCGGGAACGACCGCGGGGCGCCGGCACGCCAACTTTCAGCTCTACATGCTGCCGGCCGACCTCACGGTCGTGGGCACGATCCACTCCCACCCCTCGGGCGCGCTCCACCCGTCGGACGCGGACGTCCGCCTCTTCCGAAACTGGGGGCGCCGCCACCTCATCATCGGCAGCCCGTTCGGGCCCGGCTCCTGGCGCGCCTACGACGGGAACGGCGAGGAGACCCATCTGGACGTCCTCGAGTCCGCGGGCGCGTCGCCGTCGACCGAGGAGCTCCCGTCCTACCGGCCGAGGCCGGTCCACCGGGCGGAGCCGACCGACCCGGACGCTTTCCCGGAGGACCAGGAATAGCGCCGGCCGGCTCACTCTCGGACCGGAATGGTCGGCACGGGAAGCCGGTCGGGGTCGCGGTTCGGGTCGACGATCGGGCGACCCGGGTGGGTCGGCGAGCTCGTGAGCCCGTGCATCTTCGCGATCATCTCGATGAAGCCGATGAACCCGCGGAACGCGCTGCGGTAGATCCGCGTGTGGTTCCCTTCCCAGTCGAAGAAGTCGTTCAGCATCGTGCGGGATTGGCGCAGCCCGTGGGTGAGGGCGCGCTTCAGAAGCTCCTGCTGGAGCGGGCTCAGCCGGTCCTTGCGGAACCAGTCGCGGGACTTGAGGTGACCGAGGGGGACGAAGAACATCGGGACGAGGATCGCCTTGAAGTCCCACAGGTCGTCGATGAGGTCGATCGTGCGCTGCACGTCGTCCTCCGTCTCCTGGGGAAGGCCGACGATGAACGTGCAGGCCGGGTAGACGTGGTTGTCGTTCATCAGGCCGGCGGACTGCACGACGAGCTCGGGCCACTGGGACGCCTTGAAAGGGGCGACCTTCCCCGGCATCGCGGCGGTGATCATCCGGGGCGAGCCGGTCTCGACCCCGACCTCGACCCCCCACCATCCCTGCTTCTCGTCGATGAGGACCTCGGCGCACTTCGAGAGGAGCTTCGGCTTCGTCATGAGCGAGGCCACGGCGACATGGCTCCAACCGACCTGCTCGTAGTGGCGCTTCGCGAGCTTCAGGAGCGGGATCAGCTTCTCCTCGTGCGGCATGACGTTCGGGCTGCCGTAGAAGAAGACGTCGTCGGAATGGAGGATGCCCTTCCGGATCCCAATCCGGGCGTTGACCTTGAGCTCCTCTTCGATCTTCTCGAGCGGGTACCAGCGCGTCGGCCGGGTCGTGACCGAGCAGAACGAACAGCCCCGGCAACACCCTCGGCCGATCTCGATGAGCCCGTTCACGCTCGGGAACCGGATGGAGGAGATCTGCTCGACCTTGGGCGCCTCCTTCGCGCCGAGGACGACGTGCGGGGGGAGGAACTCGTCCCGCAGGGCCTTCGCGACGATGTCACGGACGAAGGTGTCGGCCTCTCCCTCCACCACCGTGTCGATCCCGCCGAACGAATCAACGAACTCCTGGATCCACGGTAGCTTCACCCGGGTCGCGGGGGAGAGTTGCCAGGCGCACGGGCCCCCGGCGATGATCTTGAGGCCGCGTTTCCGGGCCTCGACCACCGCGGGCTGGCTGAGCATCCGCTTGAAGTTGACGCAGTTGAGGGTCTCCTTCTTCATCACCCCGCC
>Ga0187782_10001857_pt1 | contig 15561 bp, 13 predicted proteins | sample 0715_SJ02_MP15_2_FD_132454 | JGI IMG/M metagenome (GOLD analysis project Ga0187782, IMG submission 132454) | Tropical peat soil microbial communities from peatlands in Department of Meta, Colombia - 0715_SJ02_MP15_20_MG | ecosystem: Environmental > Terrestrial > Soil > Wetlands > Peat | place...
CCGCGCTGACGCTACTCACCCCAAGGAGTGAACTGCATCTGCCGAATGCGGAGGGCTCGCACGGCTTTGCGGGGCTGGCGCCCCATTCCGGCCGCTCTTCGCCGCCCCGTTCCGTCCTTCCCTGTTCCGGGGCCGGAAGACTTCCCTTTCACCACCAGGCCCGAAGGCCTTACGACAACCGACAGAGTATAAGAAAATTAACATATTCTGTCAACATCATATCTCTGTGGAAAATGTGGGCTTAGGGCCGAAAAGGGGGGCCCCCGGGCCACGAGGCAGCTCGCGACAAACTCTCCCGTTACAGTTGCTGGTTGGGGGAGCCGGGCTTCGTTTTCTAAAGCGGCCCCCGGGGCGTAAAGGCAAGGGCCAACACAAGCCCTGTTCGATTAATTCCTTGTTTGTCATGGATTTCCGCAGCTCGCCGGCCGGCTACGGGGGAAGCAACGGTGCCAAGAACCTGCATCGGGCGAAGTTTTCACATTACTCAACTCTGGCGCCAACAGCTCTTTACCCCGAAAGGCCCAGGCACCTACACTTGTCGCGGAGATTTCAACAGCGAGGATCGATGAATCTTCGGCCGATGCTCTTTTTGTGCCTGCTCAGCTGTCCGGGAATCGCCCGAGCGCAGACGTCGGCCTCGATCCCGGGGGAGTCGTCCGCGCTGGATCGGTTTTCGCGCGAGCCTTTTGTCATCGAGCGCTATGTCACGACCGCGCGTTTCGAAAACGACGGCACGGGCGAACAGGAGCTCCACGTGCGGGTGCGGGTGCAATCCGACGCGGGGGTTACATCGTGGAGCCAGCTTGCGTTTGGATACCATGCCGCAACCGAGACGGTTGAGGTTCGCTCCGTCGCCATCAAAAAACCCGACGGCCGCAGCATGGCCCTTGCCACCGACGCCGCCCGGGACACCGTAGCGACGGTCGTGCGGGATTTTCCGGCCTACGCCGACTGCCAAGAAAAGCAGATTTCGATTCCATCGCTTGCTCCTGGCGACACGCTCGAATACGACATGGTAAAGCGTGCGACGAAGGCCGCGGCGCCCGACGAATTCTGGTTTGCGCACAGCTTTGTCGATAGTGCCATCGTTCTCGATGAGCGTCTGGAAGTCAATATTCCCTCGACCCGCAAGGTGACACTGAAATCCGCCGCGCCCTATGAAACCGAGCAGCTCCTCGGTCGCACGATCTACCGCTGGAAACGGCACAATCTCAAGGTTGACGAACGTGCCACCCAGCAGGACTCGCAACAACGGCGCCAGAAGGCTTCCGATGTGCAGCTCACGGCTTTCGCGAGCTGGGGCGAGGTGGCACGCTGGTATGCCCTGCGGGCCCGCGGTTCAGATCAAGTCACTCCCGAGATTCGCGCCAAGACTGAGGAACTCATCCAAGGGCAGGCGAGCGATCTTCGAAAAGCGCAAGCCCTCTATAACTATGTGGCCAAGAGCATCCGCTACGTGGACCTTTCTTTCGATGTTGCCGGATACCAGCCTCACACAGCCGCCGAGGTTCTGGCCAACCAATACGGCGATTCCCTAGACAAGCACACACTGTTGGCCGCGATGTTCCGCGCGGCGGGGATGTCTGCCGAAATGGCCCTCCTTCCATCGGGAGCAAAGCTCGACACCGCCGTGCCCTCGCCCGCGCAATTCGGTCGCGCCATCACGGTTGTGCCGATCGAAGGAGATCGGATCTGGATGAATGCCGCTTTGGATGTGGTGCCTTTCCGGCTGCTGGCCATCCAGCTTCGCCAGAAATCAGCGCTTTTAGTCTCCCCAGACGGATCTGGAAAAATTGTCGAGACACCGGTGGATCCGCCTTTCGCCTCCGAGCAACACGTCGCGATCGAAGGTGCGGTGAGTGAGCTCGGCAAGCTGACCGCGAGCGCCCACTATACGGTTCGCGGCGACACCGAGCTCGTGCTTCGCTCCGCCTTTCATCGCGCGCTACCGGAGGAGTGGAGGGAAATTGGCCAGACGATTCTCACTCTGGACGGAATTCACGGCGAAGTGACCTCGGCCACCCCAACGGATCCGACCGCCACGGATGATCCGTTTGAACTCGTCATCGATTTCACGGAAGCCAATTTCATCGATTGGTCGGCTCAGAGGACCCGGACGTCGTTGCCGCTACTGACGATCGGCCTGCCCGATCCACCCAGTGACACGTCCAAGCCGATCGAGCTCGGCAGTCCGCTCCAGGTGACCGTGAGTCTGAAGCTCCTTCTCCCACCGTCGCTTCAGGCGCAACCGCCGGTGGGCGTAGCCATCGCGCACGATTACGCGGAATTCAAAGCCACCTACCGCTACGAGGATCACATGGTCACTGCGTTGCGGTCTCTCGATTTCAAGATGCGCGAACTTCCGTCGTTACGTGCCAGCGAATACACCACCTTCACCCGTGCCGTGGCCTCGGAGGAGAATCAGCCGATGATCGTCGAGAACATGGCTCCCGGAGGGCCGACCATTCCCGCCAGCTCGACGGCCGACGAGTTGGTCGAGGTAGGTCGGGGGGCATTGCGCAGTGCAAACAGCCGTTCCGCGATCCCCCTGCTGGAACGTGCCGTGCAGATCGCACCGCAGCACAAACAGGCGTGGAATGACCTGGGGCTGGCCTATCTCAGCGCCGGAAAGCTGGACGAAGCGATTCGGGCTTTCCAGATGCAGCTGGAAGTAAATCCGACGGATGAGTACTCCAACAAGTACCTCGGGCTCGCCCTCGAACGGAAGCAGGATTATCGGGAAGCGGCAGCGGCTTTTCGGAGGCAGGCGCAAATCACTCCCCTGGACCCCGTCGCCCATGCCTCGCTGGGAGGCCTGCTGCTCGAGCTGCATGACTACACCGAGGCGGTGCCCGAGTTCGAAAAGGCAACGATTCTTTCCCCCCAGAACGCACAGCTCGAGGTGGACCTCGGGCGTGCCTATGCGGGCGCGGGCAACAACAACGCAGCGGTCTCCGCCTTCGAGAAAGCCGCCGCTCTTTCGCGCTCGCCCACGGTTTTAAATGAGGTGGCCTTCCACCTCGCCGAGCACAAGCTGGCCCTCGACAAGGCCCAGCGATATGCCGAAGTGGCGATCGCCGACGCCGCCGGAGATCTTCGCTCCGTTGACCTGGTGCACCTGACCGATCAAGTGCTCGCCCAGATGGAAGACATGGCGGCGTATTGGGACACGCTTGGCTGGATCTATTTTCAGAACGGTGACGTGGACCGCGCCACCCGGTACATCCGTGCCGCATGGGTGCTCAGCCAGGATGGCGAAGCGGGAGACCACCTGGCACAGATCTACGCGAAATCGGGCGACAAGGAAGGCGCGATCCACGCCTGCGCTCTCGCTCTGGCGGCGCCACATGCAACGGCTGAAACGCGAGCGCGGCTCACGCTGCTGCTGGGAGGCAACGCGGCGATCGATGACCTCGTGAGGCGAGCCAAGCCTGAACTTGAGGCACTTCGCACGATTCCCGCCGGAAGGCTTGGGGGCGAAGACGCGCGCGCGGATTTTTTCATCTTGCTGTCACCGGGCGAGACGAGGGCGTACGTGGACGCCGTGAGATTCATCAGCGGCAGCGAAGCCTTGCGGCCGCTTGCTGATCGGTTGCGCTCCCTGGATTACGGCGCCGTATTCCCCGACACCTCTCCCGCCAAACTCATCCGCCGCGGCACGTTGTCGTGCCATGGCAAAGCCGGCGATTGCGAGCTGGTCCTGCTTCCGCCGGAAGAGGTCCGCCTAGCAAATTGACGGACCATGCTCGCCGTGCCGTCTCGCTACCGCTGCGCGCTCATAAAGCGACCCAACAGTCCGGGCACGCGCAACCCGTCGCTACGATTGTGGAAATAGCGGGCATTGATTTCCGCAGCCCCCAGGTTCTCGATCGAGTGAAACCCCATGGCCTCCAGTTCCGCACGCAGCTGCTCGGCCGCAAAACACGTTCGAAACGGTTCCCCCGCCTTCGCGACTCGCCGCGAGAGCGCATCGTAAACCAACTGGTGGGTCCAGTTGAGTGTCTCGCGGGGCACCATATAGTCGAAGACAACGCCACCACCCGGCGCGCCGGAGGCGATGAAGCGAAACGTGTCCATTACCGTCTCACGAGCCAGGTACATGGTCACGCCCAGCCAGGAGAACAGCGCAGGCCTGGCCGTATCAAATCCGGCCTGCCGCAAGCCTTCGGCGAGAGTTTGATGCTCGAAATCTACGGGCGCAAAACGGACTGACGAGGGAATCGCGATGTGGGCGGCCGCGAGCCGCTGGCGCTTCCATTCCTGCGTGGCCGGATAATCGACTTCGAAAACTCGGAGTTCTTGCTGCGCATGAGGATTCCGATAGGCAAACGTGTCCAGTCCCGCGCCCAAAATCACATATTGTCTTGCTCCCCTCTCTACGGCTCGCGCCAGCTGGTCTTCGGCATACCGGCTACGCGCCGCCATCGAAGCTCGCACGGCACGGCCCAGCCGGTTCAGAAACCGCGGCTCACTTCTCAGGCGCTGCTCGGCGCCGGGTCCGAGGATCGGCATAGCGATGGGATCATCAAACACCTTGGGATCGTCGAAAATTTGATGAGCGGCACGGCGCATGGCAACCATGTACGCGGTGCGACTGGGCCGGGCTTCTCTCATGGGGTTTCTTACTGGGCGGGCAGCCAGCCGGCACTGCTAGGACAGAGCTACAGGTCGGATGGTCATTTGATTTCCATCACTTCTTTTTCTTTCGTAGCGGAGAGATCCTCAATTTTCTTCGTCTCCGCGTGAGTGAGCTTCTCGAGTTCATCGAGCGAGCGCTTCCGTTCGTCTTCGCTGATCTTCTTGTCCTTTTCCAACTTCTCAACCGCCTCTTTGATGTCGCGACGGATGTTCCGGACTGCCGTACGGTGATTCTCGAGGACTTTGTGAATGTGCTTCACGAGATCCTTGCGGCGGTCCTCTGTCAAAGGTGGAATCGGGACGCGCACAACTTTGCCATCGTTGGTGGGGTTCAGACCGAGGTCCGCCGTGCGGATGGCCTTATCAATCGGCACAATCGCGCCCGGATCCCACGGGGAAATCACGATCGTCATCGGGTCGGGGACGTTGAGCGTCCCGAGCTGGTTGATCGGCATGGGCGTGCCATGGTAATCCACACGGACATGATCGAGCAGCGACACATTGGCGCGGCCCGTTCGCACACTCGCCAAGTCCTTGCGGAAATCCTCTACTGCCTTTTCCATTCTGACTTTAGCTTGTGCGAGAGCGTCTTTGCTTGTAGCCATCGAGGTCATTGGGAGCAAGTCTCCACGGCAGCCGGTCAAGCAGCCGTAACGGTCGAGCCGACGCGCTCGCCCACAACCACGCGCCGCAGATTCCCTGGCACATTCATGTTGAAGACGACGATCGGCATCTTGTTATCCATACAAAGGGAGATCGCCGTCGAGTCCATCACGGAAAGCCCCTTTTGCAGCACGTCCAGATAGGTGATCCGGTCAAACATGGTGGCACTGGCAACCTTTTCCGGATCCGCATCGTAGATTCCGTCCACGCGGGTGGCCTTCAGAATCACCTGAGCCTTGATTTCCATGGCGCGGAGCGCCGCTGCCGTGTCGGTTGAAAAATAGGGATTGCCAGTACCCGCGGCGAAGATGACCACACGCCCCTTTTCTAAGTGCCGCGTGGCACGGCGTCGAATAAACGGCTCGGCGACCTGGTGCATCTCGATCGCACTCATCAGCCGTGTGTGGCAGCCCTCCTTTTCGAGCGTGTCTTGCAGGGCCAGACCGTTCAGAACCGTCGCAAGCATGCCCATGTGATCGCCCGTGGCTCGATCGATCGTGAGACCTTGCTGCCGGGCGCCCCGAAAAATATTGCCGCCGCCGACAATCAGGGCCACCTCAACGCCCAGCTGCTGCACGTCCTTGACTTCGCGGGCGATATTTTGAATCGTCTCGGCGTGTATACCGTAGTTTTCCGGCCCGGAAAAAGACTCGCCCGAGAGCTTTACAACAATGCGTTGGAAGATCGGAGCATCGAGGCTCTTGCCGTCCCGCTCGCGTTTCACGCGGACTTGATCCTGGCAGCGTCTTCGGTCATGTCTGGCGGCATTCTAGCAGAGAATAGAGGGGATGGGCCCATCCAAGCCGTGGGCAGGACTCACTTGGCAGGCACGCCGACCTCGCCACCGGAATCGCCCAGAGCGGAGCCTGAGGCAGAGGTGCCATCGACTTCGCCTACCTTGAAGCGAGAAAAGCGGCGCACCGCGATATTTTCTCCGAGTTTGGCGATCGCCTGATCGACTAACTCTTTGACCGTGATGGCCTCGTCCTTAATGAAGTGCTGCTCGTACAAGCAGTTCTCCTCGTAGAACTTTTCCATCTTTCCGCCGATGATCTTATCCAGGAAGGCTTCCGGCTTACTGCTCGCTTTCGCTTCTTCCCGATAGGCGGCCTTCTTCGTGTCGAGGATTTCCTGGGTCACTTCCTCACGCCGCACAAAATGCGGGTCCAGCGCTGCGATATGCATGGCCACATCGTGACTCAGGCGCTGGAAATCCTCGGTGCGGGCCACAAAGTCACTCTCACAATTGATCTCCACCAGCACGCCGATCTTTCCTCCCGCATGGATGTAGCAGGAAACGAGCCCTTCCGACGTGGCGCGCTGCGCCTTCTTCGCCGCAGCCACCTGCCCCTTCTTGCGAAGGATGTTCACGGCTTGCTCCAGATCGAGGCCCGCCTCCATCAGCGCCGCGCGGCAATCGGAAAAGCCCGCGCCCGTCTTGTCGCGGAGCTCCTTTACAAGCTGTGCGGAGGGTCCCTTGCCCGGTTCGGGTGCTGTCGCCATCGGTGTGCTCGATTCCTTCGATTCGGTCTTGGCCGGCTCGGCCGAACCCCGGTGTATCGTTCTATCTGGAACTGGCCTCATCATCGCTCGCAACAGAAGCTGCGGCCTCGTCGACAGCCTCGCCTTCTACGTAATCCCCTTCCATCTTCTCGTACTGCTCATAGGCGCTCGTGTCGACGTACTCAGGGGCTTCTTCACTCACGGCGCCGCCTTCGGTCGCCTTTTGATCCGCGATTTGCGTCTGCTCGAAGGACTGCCGACCTGTCAGGACGGCATCAGAAATCTTCGACGTAAACAGACGAATCGCGCGAAGCGCGTCATCGTTGCCCGGGATCACCCAATCGACCAGACTCGGATCGCAATTGGTATCCACAATCGCCACCACCGGGATTCCCATCCTGCGGGCCTCGCGCACCGCAATCACTTCCGCGTTCGGGTCGATCACGAACATCGCGTCGGGCGGCGTGCTCATATTCTCCACGCCCGCAAAATTCTGCTGTAGATGCTTCAGTTCGCGGTCTAGCCGAGCGCCTTCTTTCTTGGAGAACTCCGCCATTCGCCCGTCTTCGGACATGGACTTGAGCAGTTTCAGCCGTTTGATGGATTTTTGGAGCGTGACCCAGTTCGTCAGCGTACCGCCGAGCCAGCGGTGGTTCACGTAAAACATTCCGCAACGCTGCGCTTCTTCGGCGATCGCCTCCTGCGCTTGCCGCTTCGTTCCCAAAAAGAGCACGCTCTTGCCCTGGGCCGCTTGATCGGCGATGTAGCGGGCCGCCTCGCGGAACATCTTCAAGGTCTTCTGCAGATCGATGATGTGGATTCCGTTTCGCTCGCCGAAAATGTACTCCTTCATCTTGGGGTTCCAGCGCCGCGTCTGGTGGCCAAAGTGAACGCCAGCCTCCAGAAGCTCCTTCATTGTAATTTCGACTGCCAAAGTGTCTCCTTTCCTCAAGAGGGATGCTTATGCCCACCGGCGGCCTGCGCCCGAGGACGATTCCAGTGGCCCGGAACAGCATCCTTTTTCGCCGGATCCTTGCCGGCCGTGAAATATCCAGCCCCATGGGCTGGAAACTTACCGCTTGCTGTACTGGAAGCGCCGCCGTGCTCCCTTTTGTCCGTACTTCTTTCTTTCCTTCATGCGCGGATCGCGCGTGAGAAAGCCGTTCTTCCGCAGCGCGGGCCGCAGCTCGGGATTCAGCGCTGCGAGGGCCCGGGACAGCCCCATACGCACCGCTCCGGCTTGCCCTCCGACCCCGCCACCCTTCACCATGGCGTTCACATCCACCTGATCCTGCATCTGCGTGAACTTCAGCGGCTCGACGGCGGCCGTGTGCCACGCGATATTCCTGAAATAATCATCGACCGGACGGCCGTTCACGATAAACCGCGCTGGCCCCGGCTTGATGTAAACGCGGGCCACCGATTCCCGGCGGCGCCCTGTGCCGTAGAACTGCTTCGCTGCCGCGGTTGTCGTCGCGCTCGAGCTCAATTTTCCTCCTATCCCGTTCCACCATCGGACCGCTTGGTCGGCGGACTTCGCCGTGCGGACCGATAGACTCTCGAAACTTTCTGCACGAGGTTACAGCGCGAGTGGCTGGGGCTTCTGTCCGGCGTGGCGACGAAACGCTTCACTTCCGGCATACACACGCAGCTTCCTGGCACGACGTGCGCGCAGCTTGTTTTTCGGGAGCATCCCGAGCACTGCCTCGCGCACAACCTCTTCGGGACGGCGCTCCATCAGCGACCGCACCGGTATTGTCTTCAACCCACCCGGATATCCACTGTGACGCCGATAGACTTTCTGATCGATTTTATTGCCCGTCAGCTTAACCCGCTCGGCGTTGATGACAATTACATGATCGCCGCAATCCAGATGGGGCGAAAAATTCACCTTGTCCTTCCCAATCAGAATCCTGGCCACACGCGTCGCCAACCGACCGAGCACTTGCCCGCCGGCGTCGACGACAAACCAACTCTTGCCGACTGTAAGCGCTTCGGCCTCGCGTCCCCGTGGCACATACGTTCGCATATACGCAGCTACACCTTTCCCTTTAAGGACAAATGCTGAGTGTAGGCTACGCCGTCATCTCTGTCAATCAGGAGCTAGCGGATGTTTGTCGGCCGAAGCCGCAACCGGGCACCTTTGCTGAAATTTGGCGACAATTCACCCGTCTCTCACAGAACAGTAACCGGTGAACCGTAGAGTCGCACGGGAGATCTATGAGCACAACTCTGGGTTCCCTGGCAGACCCGGGCGCCAGCCAGCCCGAAGCCTTGGAGATCCTGCTCCGTCAGGCTGCCGCGCACTGCTCGCCGGACCGCTGGCCGCAAGCGTCAGAGGGAGCTTACACCGTGGGCCATCAACAGATCGGGGAAACGGCCGGAGCCATTTGGCAAACACTCTCCCAGCAAGGACCGCTCACGTTTGCGGCTTTGATGGAGGAGGTCAACGCGCCGCAGAGTCTCTTCTTCATGGCCATTGGATGGCTGTCACGCGAACACAAACTGAAAATCGAACCTGCCGACGGCGACTACGTCGTAGACCTCACCTGATTTCGCTCGGCCAAGTTCCGCTGGCCGTTCGAGCGTCCTCTGATCCTAGGGAATCTGCTCAAGAAAGCTCGAACCATGCAGAATGGAGCCGCCGAAATTTTCGGCCACCGTCTGTCCCATGTCGGCAAGGGTCGAACGCACGCCGAGATTTCTGCCTCCGGGCGAGCCGGGGCTGTAGGCAAGGATGGGAACGTATTCACGCGAGTGGTCCGTGGTCGGATGAACCGGGTCCGGGTCGCATCCGTGATCAGCGGTGATCAGAAGAAGATCGACCTCGCGAAGTAACGCGAGCAAGGTACCGAGCAGAGCGTCGAATTCCTCGAGAGAGCATGCAAATCCCTCCACATCCTTGCGGTGACCGTACAACATATCGAAATCGACGAGGTTCGCGAAGATCAGCCCTTCGGATCGGTGGCCGATCGCTTGGTTGATTTGGGCCATGCCATCGGAGTTATTTTTCGTGGTGACGTAATCTGGGACACCGCGGCCGTTGTAGATGTCGTGAATCTTACCGACACCGAGGACAGGGATCCTACGATCAACGAGCACGTCAAGGAGCATCGGGCGGGGCGGCTCGACGGCATAATCGTGACGGCGCTCGGTGCGACGAAAGTGTCCAGGCCTACCGGTGAAGGGGCGCGCGATCACGCGGCCCACGCGGTTGGGGCCGTCGAGCATCGCGCGCGCGGTTTCGCACATGTGGTAAAGATCAGCGACCGGGACCACGTCTTCGTGCGAGGCGATCTGAAAAACGCTATCGCCGGAGGTGTAGACGATGGGGAAACCCGTACGCAGGTGCTCCTCGCCGAGCTCCTTGAGGATCTCGGTTCCAGAGGCGGGCTTGTTGCCAAGCGTGCGTCGTCCGATGCGGCGCTCGAATTCCGTCATCAGCTCCTTCGGGAATCCGTTGGGATACACCGGAAACGCCTGCTTGAGCCAGATCCCCGCCATTTCCCAGTGACCCGTCGTGGTGTCTTTGCCGGGCGAGAGAGTGGCGCCTTTTCCAAAACTGCCCTCTGGGTGCGGAAGCGGCGCAAGATGATCGAGCGGCCGAATGTTCGCAAGACCGAGTCGGACGAGATGGGGGATCCGCAGGGGGCGCGAGCAGGCAATGTGCCCAAGCGTGTCGCGGCCGACGTCGCCATAGGCGGCGGCGTCTGGAAGTTCGCCGATCCCGACGCTATCCAGGACGATCCAAATCACGCGGCCAAATCGGCGGGGGTTCACCATTCCCTGGATTTCCTCGCGGACCGCCCATGGTATCCCAGCCGGCGTCGATGTCACAACGACGTCGCTCGCAAGTCTTGCAACCCGACTCCCGGCCCCTGGAACACCCCGTCCTCGCAAGACCGCCTTCCAGGGCCGAGCGCGTTCTTGTGGGGCGGAAAGGCCAATAGTAAACTGGCTGCCAGTTGCGCCGGAGGAGGCATTCATGTCGCGGACCGTGCGTTGTGGTGTCATCCAAGCTGCCTGCGAATGGTCGCCCGAAAGGCATTCGCTTGACGACATCAAAGAAAAAATGATCGCGAAACACGAGAAGATGATCGCCACGGCCGCCAAGAGGGGCGTGCAAATCCTTGGGCTTCAGGAGCTCTTCTATGGGCCGTATTTCTGTGCCGAGCAAAACGCGCGCTGGTACGAGCTGACCGAGCGCGTACCGAACGGTCCCACGCTCGCGAGGATGCAGAAGCTGGCGAAGAAGCACAGAATGGTCATGGTGGTTCCCATCTACGAAGTGGAAATGACCGGGGTTTTCTACAATACCGCGGCCGTGTTCGATTCCGATGGCAGCTATCTCGGGAAATACCGGAAGCACCACATCCCACACTGCCACCCGGGGTTTTGGGAGAAGTTCTATTTCACTCCGGGCAACGCCGGCTACCCCGTTTTTGAGACCCGCCATGGACGCGTCGGGGTGTACATCTGCTACGATCGGCACTTCCCGGAAGGGGCCCGGATTCTGGGACTGCACGGTGCGGAAATTGTTTTCAATCCGTCGGCCACAGTAGCGGGACTCTCTGAGTACTTGTGGGAGCTCGAGCAGCCAGCGCACGCAGTGGCCAATCAGTATTTCGTGGCGGCGATCAATCGCGTCGGAACCGAGAAGCCCTGGAGCATCGGCGAGTTTTACGGAAAGAGTTATTTTTGCAACCCGCGCGGGAAGATCGTTGCCCAGGCCAGCCGCGACAAAGACGAACTGGTAGTGGCCGAGCTCGATTTCGACGAGATTAAGGAGGTCCGCGCGACGTGGCAGTTCTACCGCGACCGACGCCCCGAAAGCTACGACGAGATCGTGCGAACCCGAGCGCCCGGCTCGGCACAGGCCGCCGACTGAGGCGACACCCATGACCACCGCGACGGTTGCTACACCGCTTTGCCGCAACTTCATAAATGGCCGCTGGGTCGAGTCGCGTTCCGGGCAGAGGATCGAGCGACGCAATCCCGCCAATTTCGAGGAGGTGACGAGTACGGCGCCGCTTTCGACGCGGGAGGAGGTGCGCGAAGCGATCGCCGCAGCGAAAGAGGCGTTTCCGGCCTGGCGCGACACACCTGCGCCCACACGAGCGAAAGTGCTGGCTCGCGCGGCAGCCCTCATGGAGGCGCAAAAGAGTGCGCTAGCCCGAACGCTTTGCCGCGAAGAAGGTAAGACGCTGAAAGAATCTGCAATCGAGGTCGAGCGGTCGATCAACATTCTCGAGTTCACCGCCGCCGAAGGGCGTCGCATGGGCGGCGAAACAGTCCCGAGCGAGCTGAAAAAGAATCTAGCGTACACGATCAAGCAACCGCTGGGCGTGGTCGGAGCCATCACGCCGTGGAATTTTCCCGTGGCGATTCCGGTATGGAAGGCCGCGCCGGCACTGGTGGCGGGGAATGCCGTGGTGCTGAAGCCGGCCGAGCTGACTCCGGAATGCGCGACCCGGGTGGTCGATATTTTTCAAGAAGCGGGCACCCCGCCGGGCGTGCTGAACTTGGTCCTCGGGGCCGGCGAGGAGGTGGGCGACGAACTGTTGCGGGACCGCGCCGTGCGCGCGATTTCGTTCACCGGATCGAATGAAGTCGGCAGCCACATCTATGCCCTGGCGGCCCGACAAATGAAGAAATGCCAATGCGAAATGGGGGGCAAAAATCCCGTGGTTGTGCTGGGCGACGCGGATTTGGCCCGAGCCACGGAGTCCGTTGTGCTGGGAGCGTTTGGATCGAGCGGACAGCGGTGTACAGCGACAAGCCGTGTGGTGGTAGAACAGGCGATCGCGGACGAATTCGTGAAGAGGCTGTTGGGACGTATCGAGGGATTGAGAGTCGGCAACGGGCTTGACCCGGAGGTCGATGTGGGCCCGGTGGTGGATGAGCAGCAAATGAAGACCGTGCTCAGATACCTTGAAATCGGCAAGAAAGAAGCGCAGCTCCTCGTCGGTGGCGAACGAATGGCCGGCCGTGCCTATGAAAACGGCTATTTCATTGCACCGACCGTGTTTGATCACGTGTCCTGGAACAGCGTGATTGCACAGGAGGAAATTTTTGGCCCCGTGCTTTCTGTGATTCGCGTCGAGAATTTTGAAGAAGCGTTGCGCGTGGCGAACTCCGTGCCCTACGGACTTTCCAGCTCCCTCTACACCAACGACGCGCACAGAATTTTCGAGTTTATCGACCGCATTGAGACAGGGATCACGCACGTGAATGCTCCGACGGTGGCGAGCGAAGCGCAAATGCCCTTCGGTGGAATCAAGGCCACCGGCGTGGGCGTGCGCGAAATGGGCCGCACGGCCATTGATTTCTATACGGAGCTGAAGGCGGTCTACATCGATTACACGGGCCGCTTGTGAGCCTGCCAGGACCGCCGATTCGCGATGAGCGACAGGATTGATCGATTCGAAGTCGGGGCGGTTGAGAACAGTTCCCTTTACAACAAAGACCTCGCCCCGGTGCCGGCCGAGCGCCGCACTTGGGGCACGTACAATTACGCCGCGCTGTGGATCGCCATGAGCGTGAACATCCCCACCTATCTGCTCGCGAGCGCGATGATTGCGGGCGGCATGAGCTGGAAACAGGCCATCTTTACGGTGTTCTTGGGAAACGTGCTCGTCCTCATCCCCATGCTGCTGAACGCGCATGCCGGCGCGGAGTACGGAATTCCCTTCCCTGTTTTCGCGCGCTCGGCCTTTGGAGTGCTCGGTGCCAATGTGCCGGCCATGCTGCGTGCGCTGGTCGCCTGTGGATGGTTCGGAATTCAGACATGGATTGGCGGAGAAGCGATCTACGCCATGGTCGTGGCGCTCGCGCCCGCCGCGAAAAACGTACGCTGGGGCCTGCCGGTGTGTTTTGCCTGTTTCTGGGCCCTGAATCTGGCCGTCATTTTGCGCGGCATCCGGACGATCCGGTTTCTGCAAGGGATCACCGCACCGTTTCTGCTGTTGATCGGGCTAGCGCTGCTGCTCTGGGCGCGCACGAAAGCCGGCGGGTTGGGCCCCATGCTCGCGACGCCCTCGAGATTTCAAACCTTCGGTGAATTCTTCCGATTCTTCATTCCTTCACTCACCGGAGTGGTGGCCTTTTGGTCGACGGTCGCACTGAATATACCCGACTTCACGCGTTACGCGCGGGGACAGCGTGAGCAGATGGTCGGTCAGGCGCTGGGACTGCCCACCACCATGACATTTTATTCCTTCATCGGGATTGCCGTTACGTCTGCAACCGTGGTGCTGTTCGGCCAGGCGATTTGGGACCCGGTGATGGTGCTCTCGCACCTGGCAAATCCGATCGCGGTGGTTGTCGCGATGGTGGCGTTGCTGATGGCGACGCTCAATGTGAACGTGGCCGCCAACGTAGTTTCGCCGGCGAATGATTTTTCGAATCTGTGGCCGCGGCGCATCAGCTTCCGAACGGGCGGCCTGCTAACGTGTTTGATCGGCGTGGCCATGCAGCCGTGGAAGCTGCTGGCCAGCTACGGTAACTACATCTCGGGGTGGCTGGTCGGCTATTCGGGCCTTCTGGGACCGGTCGCGGGCATTTTGATCTGCGATTATTTCGTAGAGCGAAAGCGGATTTTGAACACCGAGGACTTGTACCGGCGAGGTGCATCCTATGAATATTCTGGCGGAGTGAATTGGCGTGCCATTCTGGCGCTGGGGATCGGCTGCGCCGTGGCCTTTGTGGGGCTTCTGGTCGCGCCCGTGCGCCTGCTCTATGACTACGCCTGGTTTGTCGGATTTGGCATCAGTTTCGTCACCTATCTGGCGCTGATGAAGGGGAGCAAACCCGCCATCCCCCCAGCAAGCGAGCTCCGCTAGTCGCCGCTCGGGATGGGCGGCGGACACGATTCAGATCGCTGACGCGTCCGGTCGTTCCAACTCAGGGGTGGGCGTCCCGCATCCACCTGCTTCATGGTGATGCAGTTGGTGACCGGGCAGACGAGCGCGCAGAGATTGCAGCCGACGCACTCCTGCTCCAATATGCGCGGAACGTGAACTCCAAACCCGTTCCCATTCCTCTTCGGTTCCCCGCGGAAAGGCTCGATTGCCTGGTGTGCGCCGTCTTCGCAGGCGACATAGCAGAGCTGACAGCCAATGCAAAGTTCAGAATTGATCTCCGCGATCACTTTGTAATTCAAATCCAAATCGCCCCAATCCATCACGTTCGCTACGGCCCGACCGCGAAAGTCCTCGAGGGTGCGGAATCCATGAGCGTCCATATATTCGGACAGGCCGTCGATCATGTCCTCGACGATGCGGAATCCGTAATGCATCGCGGCGGTGCAGACCTGAACGGTAGACGCGCCGAGGGCGATATGCTCGGCGGCGTCATTCCAGTAGCCGATGCCGCCGATGCCGCTGATGGGAAGTCGTGAAGTCTTCGCGACGCACGACAGAAGGTGAAGGGCAATCGGTTTCACAGCCGGACCGCAATAGCCACCGTGGGAGGATTTGCCGCGCACATTGGGACGCGGCGAAAAATCTTCCAGGTCCACTCCCATGAGCGAATTAATGGTATTAATCAGGCTGACGGCGTCGGCGCCGCCGCGCTCAGCGGCATTGGCGACATGCGTGATGCTCGTCACGTTGGGCGTCAGCTTGACGATCACAGGAACCTTAGCCACTTCCTTCACCCATCGCGTGATCATCTCGGTGTATTCCGGTACCTGGCCCACCGCCGACCCCATCCCGCGCTCGCTCATGCCGTGGGGGCAGCCGAAATTCAGCTCGAGCG
>Ga0187782_10001858_pt1 | contig 15558 bp, 6 predicted proteins | sample 0715_SJ02_MP15_2_FD_132454 | JGI IMG/M metagenome (GOLD analysis project Ga0187782, IMG submission 132454) | Tropical peat soil microbial communities from peatlands in Department of Meta, Colombia - 0715_SJ02_MP15_20_MG | ecosystem: Environmental > Terrestrial > Soil > Wetlands > Peat | place...
GCTCCACGCGCCCCTTGGCCTGCGGCGAGTTGGCGGCGATGATGCGAATCCCCAACGCGCGGCACATGCGGCCGAACTGCGTCAGCGGCGCTTCTCCGGCTGCCTTCTCGGCCTCCGTCGCCTCGCGCACGTAAACGTTCTTCCAGTCCGTGTACAACGCCTGCGGCACGCCGTGCTTCTCGATCCAACGCCGCAGCACGCCCGCCGCGCCCCAGATCGTCTCCTCGGCGTAAAACCGCCCTTCTGCCATCGACGTCGCGTCGTCCACCATGTGCATCAGGCAGCCGCGACCGGCCCGCTTTTCCAGCCACGGGTGAAAGCTGCCGTCCATCTGCACCAGCTCGCCGAAGTGCGCCCGCCGCGCGCGCCGCTGCCGGTACGGCTGGCGCTGCCGCATCGGCCTCCGCCCGCTCTCCCGCAACCAGCGCCGCAGCGTCTCCGCGCTCATCCCCAGGCCTTCTTCGGCCAAGTGCTCGGCCGCCAGCGTCGGGCCGAAGTCCCCGTACTGCTCCCCGTAGCGCCGCAGCACACGCTCGCGGAACTGCTTCCCGTACCCGCGGTTCGACTCCCGCCCGCAACCCCGGTGCCGCAGCGCCTTGGCGCCTCCGCCGCGATACCGCACCCACACCCGCTTGGCCTGCCGGTAGCTCAGCCCCATCAGCTCCGCCGCCTCCACCACCGGCAAGCTGCCCGCCTTCACTCGCCCCAGCACCTCTACCCGATTCAGCTCCTTGACGCTCAATCCGGTTCGCCCCAATCTGCCTCCTCACTCCAGCTCCAGAGGCAATTTAAAAGGGAACACTTCTATCGAGGTCACTTGGGGACATTTCTACTGTGGTATGACATTTAATGATTTTTTTCTTGACGAATTGCCTGAAATGAACTATAGAGAGATTGCTCACTCGCGATGACAAGGGAGGTTCTGTATGTTGAGCCAATCCCGGTGTTTCTTCTGGGCTCTTTTTATCCTGCTTTTCTCTCCCGCAATCGCAACAGCCGCCACAACCGGGACGATCGAAGGAGTGGTCACAGACCGCACTCATGCTTTGATTTCCAACGCATCGGTGGCGCTTACATCCATTGAGACCAACAGCCACCAGACCTTGCAAACGGACGGAAACGGCGGTTACAGGTTTCTCGCTCTGCCGGTTGGCCACTATTCTCTTGAAGTCAAGGCTCCAGGGTTCAGGACTTACATCCAAAAAGAGATTGCGGTAAACGCCAACGATGCGCTGCGGATCGACGTTGCTCTGGACGTGGGCGACGTCAAAAGCCAGGTTGAAGTCTCCGCCGCGGCGATCCATGTCGAGCAGGAAAGCAGCAGTGTAGGCGACGTAGTCGCCGAAAAGACAATCGAATCTCTGCCCCTGAATGGACGAAGCTTTGTCGATTTGCTTTCCCTGCAATCGAATGTCGTGCCTCGCGATTCGGGCATTCTGGCCTTCTCTGGAGGGACCTTCGGCGGGTGTGCCGCCAACGGGAACGTCTCCATTGCCGGCCAGCGCGAGGTCTACAACGCCTTCGAAGTCAATGGCGGCTCGGTGAACGAGACCCGCAACAACGGGACCACGGTGATACCAAACATCGACGCGATTGACGAATTCCGGGTCATCGTCAACAATGCCGACGCCAGCGATGGCGGCCAAAGCGGCGCGTTTGTCGAGGTAACCACCAAGTCCGGCTCGAACACGCTGCATGGAAGCGCCTTCGAGTTTGTGCGCAACGATGTTTTCGATGCCACCGGATATTTCACGGTGAAGCCCGCGGAACTGCGGAGAAATCAGGTGGGAGGCACGCTCGGCGGACCGATCAAACGCGACAAGCTCTTCTATTTCATCGACTATCAGGGAACGTGGCAGACCCAGGAAGCAAGCCCGGGCGAAGTGCAAGTACTTTCTTCGAAGGAGCGGACCGGCGATTTTTCCCAGTCGCCTTCACAACTCCTCAGCGGAACAGTGGGCGGCCCTTACTTCGCGAACCTGCTCTCGCAACGCTTAGGCTACGCGGTCTCGTCCGGCGAACCGTATTTCACGCCGGGTTGCACCGTATTGCAATGCGTATTTCCGAACCAGGTAATTCCGCAAGCGGCGTTCTCTCCGGCGGCCAAGGGCCTTCTCAGCTTTCTCCCCCAGGCAAACATCACAACCGAGCAAGGCTCTTACTTTTCCGGTCTCTCGAACGATGTGAATCACGATCAACTGGCAGGCGCGCGGATCGACGCAAAGACCAAGATCGGATCCCCTTTTGCTTATTACTATGTGGATTTTCCTTCTAACGTCAATGCCTATGGGGACGATTCAGGTCCGGGCATCCCGACCGGCGACAACGGCCACACTCATTTCATCAACCTGGGAGATTCCACGATCTTCAATGCTCATACTGTCAACGAGTTGCGCTTTGTATTGACCCGTTATGTAAGTAACGCCGACCAGCCGCAGCAGGGACTGGGGACTAATCTGAGCGCGTTGGGCTTCAACGTCGAGGTTCCCGGTGGGTTGTACCCCGCGGATCCCGCCAAAGCGGGCGTGCCGACCGTGGACATCTTTGGCGGCGCAACGATCGGCCAGCCGCTGCTGGTCTATAGCCGCTACGAAACCATCCCCCAGGTCCGCGATAACCTCTCCCTCACCTCGGGGAAGCATTTATTCAAGTTCGGCGGGCAGTATCAATATACGAACTTTATTCAATTCTTCCCCAGCGCGGCCGGGAACGGAGCTTACTTCTTCACCGGAGCCGAGACCGGGAACAACTATACGGATTTCCTGCTCGGCGCGCCCACGTTCTTCGCGGAGGAATCGCAGCTCAACCCATGGGAGCGCAGCCATGCCGCCGCGCTGTACGCTCAAGACACGTGGCGCATCGGCTCGCACCTGGTGCTGAATCTGGGATTGCGCTGGAACCTGATTGAGCCGTTCTATGAACGCTCAAACCAAAAAGCGACCTATCTGGCCGGAGCACAGTCGAAAGTCTTTCCCACGGCTCCTGCCGGGGAGATATTTCCGGGCGATCCAATTCCGGGCGGCGGCACTGTGCCCCGCACTATCGCAAAAACCCCCAAGGACAACTTCGCGCCGGTCGTGGGATTCGCTTATGCTCTTTCGGGAAGTTCGGGCGTCGGCAGAGCGTTGTTCGGCGAATCGGGGCAGACGAGCTTGCGGGCTTCGTTCGGCATCTACTATATGGCCGCCGACGGCGCGCAAACGTTCTTCACCGATCCCGCCGTGCCTTACCTGGTGAACTACACTTCTCCTCTGCCTTCGCTGCTCGAATCGCCTTTGACGGACCGCTCCGATGGTGTGATTCATTCTCTTCCGCTCCCGTTTACTCCGCCCAAACCCGGGCAACTGGTCGACTTTTCACCTTTCATTCCATTGAGCGGGTATCCTGTCGTGGCTCTGGGGAATACCACGCCCTACACGGAGGCGTACCAGTTGGATGCGGAACGCCAGTTTGGCCGGTCGGCTGTGATGTATCTGGGTTATCTGGGCAACCAAGGGCATCACCTTCCTGCCAGCCTCGGAGCGAACCCCGGCAATCCCGCCCTTTGCCTCAGCCTGCCGGGCTGCGGACCCTTTGGGGAGAATGGAGTGTATGGGACGGTTAACTCGACCCGAGGCCCGCTGGGAGCCAACTTTGGCGACGACTATTACATGACGACCATTGCGAATTCGGCCTACAATTCTCTCCGCGCGGCCATTCGCGTGGTTGCAAATCCACGTCTTAACCTTACCGCCAGTTATACGTTGAGCAAGTCCATCGATAACTCATCGTCCGCTTATAACGATCTGACGCTCGATCCATACAACCACCGTGCAAGCAGGGCGCTTTCCGTTTTCGATTGTCCCCACACGCTGGTGGCGCAGTTCGACTATCTGACGCATCTGGACCTTATTGGGAGTGGACACCTTCGCGGCATCACCGGCGGCTGGCACCTCACCGGCATCGGGACCTTCGCATCAGGATTGCCCGTCACCATCACGGAGGGCGATGATCGCTCCCTTTTGGGGCTGTTTGGAACCGGAATCGGCGGGGGCAACGTCGATGTTCCCGACTTCACTCGGGGATCGCTTAACTTGTCGGATCCTCGTTCCACCACCAAGCCCTACTTCAATACCGGGCTGTTTACTCCCGAGCCGCTCGGGCAATTGGGAGACTCGCCCCGCCGGTTCTTTCAAGGACCTGGGATGAATAACTTCGATCTTGGTGTGCGCAAGGAGATCAAGATCAGAGAATCCATGACTTTGCAACTCCGGTCCGAATGGTTCAACGCATTTAATCATGCCCAATTCAACAATCCGGACGGGAACATCACCGATGGCCCGGGTGCCTTTGGCCTTGTGACGTCGGCGCGCGCTCCGCGTATCGGTCAGTTTGCCATCAAATTGAACTTCTAAACCGGCCTTCCTTCAACTCATCGTCCCTGGCGCAGCATCGGCTGCGCCAGGGACTTCGCAGTGACGTCGCACTTCTCCTCCGCATCCCCGAACTGGCGCCACTCCGCCCAGTGCGTTCCTCTATTCAAATCCCTTCTGTCGGCCTCGGTTGTGGCGATCTCGGGCGTTCGTTATCATGGTTCTGTCCTTGCTTCCACCATTCGCGGCGCTGAGCAGCACGTGAAGCCATCAAAATCCGATAGGGTTGCAAGACCGAGCAGAATCTATGGAACTTGAATCCGAAAGCCGGCTCCCAAAAGACATCGATACCGCCGAAGTCGAGTCATTCTGCCACCAGTTGTGGGATGAGTTTTCAATTTACAAGTACGACCCGAACGAGAAGGGCGAAGTGTTTTCAGTTGACACGCCGCCGCCGTACGTTTCCGCGTCCCATTTGCACGTGGGCCATGCGATGTCCTACGCGCAGGCCGAATTCATCGTGCGCTACTTCCGCATGAACGGGCGGAAGGTCTTCTATCCCATGGGCTTCGACGACAACGGTTTGCCGACCGAGCGTTTTGTCGAGAATACTTACAAGATCAACAAAAACAAGACCACAAGAAAAGAGTTCCGGGCGCTTTGTCTGGAGGTCACTAAGCAAGGAATCGAGCAATATGAAAAGCTGTGGCGGGCGCTGGGCCTTTCCGTCGACTGGAGCCTCCGATACTCGACCATCGACGATCACTGCCGCCGGACTTCGCAGAAGTCGTTCCTTGAGTTGTATCGCGCCGGCAGAATCCATCGCTCCAACGAACCGGTCCTCTGGGACACGGTTCTTGAAACGTCGCTCGCGCAAGCCGACCTCGAGTCCGTCGAGCGAAAGAGCATACTGCACGAGATCGCTTTTGCGGGATCCGATGGCGCCGAGTTGCTGATTTCTACGACACGGCCGGAGTTGCTGCCCGCGTGCGTTGCTTTGTACTGCAACGGCAAGGATGCGCGCTATGAAAGGCTCGTCGGCCGGACCGCCGCTGTTCCTTTATTTGGACAGCAAGTTCCTATTCTGGCCGATGATGACGTGGATCCGCAGTTTGGCACCGGCCTCATGATGGTTTGTACCTTTGGCGACGCCGAAGACGTGAGACGGTGGAAGAGGGATCAGCTGGAAACCCGGCTCAGTATTGCGCCGAATGGCAAACTGACGGCTCTGGCCGGCGCCTATGCGCAGATGAAGGCGCAAGAGGCGCGGCCGCGCATTGTCCAGGACCTGCAAAATGCCGGAGCGCTCAAAGCCGTTCATCCGATCGAGCAGGTTGTTTCCGTTTCCGAGAGATCGGGGGCGCCGGTCGAATTTGTCATGGCGCCGCAGTGGTTCATCAAGGTGTTGGATCTAAAAGATGAGCTTCTGGCGCGCAGCGACCAGCTTCACTGGTTCCCGAGCTGGATGCAGGTGCGGCTGGAAGACTGGATCAAAGGCTTGAAGTACGACTGGAATATCTCCCGCCAGCGCTTCTATGGCGTTCCCGTCCCCGTCTGGTTCTGCGCGAATTGCAGCGACGTGATCGTGCCCCCAGAACCCATGCTTCCCGTCGATCCGGTCGAGGACCTATGTCCGGTCGAGAGGTGCCCATCCTGCGGGAAAGAGAAGTTTTACCCTGACCACGACGTTCTGGACACCTGGATGACGTCGTCGTTGACCCCTCTCATTAACTCGAATTGGGCACAGAGCCCCGGCCGAGCGCCGGCCGATGGCGTTTACCCGATGACTGTGAGAGTGCAAGCTTTCGAGATCATTCGTACCTGGCTTTTCTATACCCTGACGAAGTCGCATCTGCACACGAACAGTCTGCCGTGGACGAGCGTCATGATCTCAGGGTGGGGACTCAACGAGAACGGCCGAAAGATCAGCAAGCGAGACCTCGACCAATTTACGGATGCAAACGGCTATAACCGATACGACCCTTATTCCGTCATCAAGAAATGCGGAGCGGATTCAGTCCGCTACTGGGCTGCCGGCGGCAGCTTAGGCCACGATCTGCGGTACAACGAGAAGGATGTGCAGATTGGCCGCAAACTTGTCGTCAAGCTCTGGAACGCAGCCAGATACTGCGATATGCAAATGAGCGGGTTCGATCCTGCCAAAGACACGATTGCTTTCGCAAACCGCACACCGGAGGATCGGTGGTTGCTGGCCGAACTCAACAAGGTGATTCCGCAGACAAGCGCCGCATTTGAGCGCTATTCCTACCACGAAGCGCGGGAAGCGACCGACCGCTTCTTTTGGACGGTATTCTGCGATGACTATCTTGAGCTGATCAAAGATCGCTTCTGGAGCCCAGAGGGCTACCCGGAAGAGAGCCGCGTCTCGGCGCGCAGCACCCTTTGGGAAGCTTTACGCATCATCCTCGCGCTTTACGCTCCGTTCCTTCCTTTTGTAACTGAGTATATTTATCAACAGTTCTTCCGCACATTTGAGACGACAGCCTCTTTGCACAAGTCCGCATGGCCACAATTCTGTGCGGAGTGGCAGGCGGTAGTACCGGAAATGGAAGTGCTCACTGCCATTCTTCGAACGGTGCGCGGGCTCAGGACCACATCCAAGATCAGTCAAACGCGTCGCCTTGCCAGCGTTACGATCGACCTGTCGGTTGCGCAACCGGAAGTTGCGAAAACAGTGCGGCAGATGGAATCTTCGATTCGAGCGGCCGCGCGTACAAGAGAATTCGTGTATGGTGCGGCAGAGAGCGCTACGGAACTGGAAGGAGTCAAGGTCGACATTTTGGCGTAACAGGCTGATGGACAGTAAGTGCCCAAGGAACCGCATCCTGTCGTAGCCTGTGGAACGCGCCATCACCGAGGTATGGAAACAGGGGGCCCTTCCGCAAATCTGGTGATCCTGCCCAGAAATCGCAAACCGCGTTGGGCTGACCCCGATTCCTAATTCGAAGAGGTAGTGATCTGAAGTCCTGGTTCCGCAGCGCGCGAATGCGGCGCTGTGCGCATTTTCAGCCAGTTTCGGCCGTTTTTACCCGCACGGCGAATGTGCCAGAGCCAAGCCCAGGGCAAACGCATTTGAAAGTCGATTGAACCAGGGAAGGTACTTTTAAGGAGTGTGGACAGGGACGAAGTTGTTTTTATGACAACTTCGAGATTTTCGCAAGAGAGTTTGGCGCAGTTTGTGGAGTGTTGGGAGGGCCTTGAAGATCCACGGCACGGCAATGCGGGTCTGCACGATTTTCACGAATTGCTGGCGATCGCGCTCTGTTGCGTGTTGTGCGGTGGTCAAGGCCCGACGGATATGGCTCTATTTGCCCGCGCCAAAGAGCCCTTTCTGCGCAGCTTTCTGACTCTGGGGAATGGACTGCCCAGCCACGATACGTTCAATCGGTTGTTTCGCGACCTGGACCCGGAGCAGTTTCGCGATTCGTTTCAGCGGTTTATGGGCCAGTTCTCCGCGCAATTGCAGGGGGTGGTGGCCATCGATGGCAAGGTGTTGCGACGTTCGTTTGATCGGTCTCGCGGCAAGTCGCCGCTGCACATGGTCTCGGCCTGGGGATGCCGGCAGCGGCTGGTGCTAGCGCAAATCGCCACCGAAACCAAGTCGAACGAGATCACCGCCGTGCCCAAGCTGCTCAAGATGCTGGCCCTTCAAGGCGCCATCGTGACCACCGACGCGCTGAACTGCCAGCGTACGATTGCCGAGCAAATCGTGGAGCAGAAGGGCAACTATGCGCTGGCGCTGAAAGCCAATCAAGGCACGCTGCACGACGATGTGGCGCTACTGCTGGATGATCCAGAGTTGAAAGCGAGCTGCACTCGGCCGCTTGTCGAGGCCGATCACGGGCGCATCGAGACCCGCACGGCGACGGTTTCCACCGAGATCGGCTGGCTCCAGAAACAGCACCAATGGCCAGGGCTGAAGGCCATCGGCAAGGTGGAGCGGAGACGGGAAACGGCGGACAAAACCACAACCGAGACAGCTTACTACCTGCTCAGTTCGGAACTGACGCCGGAGCGATTCAATGAGGTGGTTCGTCAACACTGGAGCATCGAAAACCGCCTGCACTGGCGATTGGATGTAGTGCTGAACGAGGATCAGGACAGAACGCGCGCCGGAAATGGAGCGCACAACCTTGCCGTGCTGCGACACATGGTGATCAACGCCATGCAAAAAGAGGGGTCCAAAGGCTCCTTGCGCGGAAAATTCAAACGTGCCGGATGGGATGACCAGTTCCTACTCAGGCTCTTGGAGATGTTTTGAAATGCGTTTGCCCTGGAGCCAAGCCACTTTGACCTTGCTAGAATCACCCTGCTGCGTTATAGTGGTAACCACTTCACCGGCAGCTTTAGCCCGCCTGAACGGGATCTTTTCGCGCACCCCGACAGCCAGCGGCACAGGAAGACGCAAATATGTCCGCACTGCCATAATGTTCTGCGCGGGGCACTGACGTGAGGAGCGACTTGAATGAGCACGGTCGATCCCGCACTGGAACATGAGCAATCCATGAGAGCCGTGCCCGACGGATGGAGGCGCGAGGGCCTTAATTCGGACGATGCGCGTCCTTGTCCTCCGGTCGTTCGTTCCGTCGCCGTGAAGATGGCATGCAATGGCGTCAGCTTGGCGGCACAACTCGACACGCCTGCCGAGCCGGTCGTCGGCCGCTGCCTTCTCGTCCCCACGTTCGGACTGTCGATGTTGGATCATACCGTTCTCGCGTACTACCTGCTTCTGAACGGGTTTGCAGTGTTGCGTTTCGACGCCAGCAACCACGTTGGCGCCAGTCCAGGCGATATCGCACGTTTCACCATGAGCGGGCTGGTGGCGGAGATTTCAGCCGCGCTTGGGCTCGAAGCCGAGGAACCCACGGCCGTGATCGGCGCCAGCCTCTCTACGCGGGCGGCGTTGCGAGCCTTGCGGGAGATCCGCGTTGCCGGGTTTTTCGCGATGTCACCCGTGGTGAACCTGCGGAAAACGCTCGGTCTGGCGGCGCGCTCGGACCTCGTGGGGCATTTCCTGGCGGGCAGTGCGCCGCCCTTGTGCAAATTGCTCGGGTTCGAACTCGAGAGCAGCCGCTTTCTGGAGGACTGCGTGCGCGAAGGGTTTGCCGGCCTCGAGGACAGCAAGGCGGACGCGGCCCGGATGACGGCGCCGTCGGTCTGGATCGCCGGCGATGCCGATCGTTCGATCTCGCTCGCTGAAACCGTCGAGGTGATCGAATGTTTGCCGCGGGGAAAGCTGGTGAAGCTCGCCGGAGCGAACCACGAGCTCTTTCGCAGCCCGGTGGTGCAGCACATGTACTTCGCAGTGCTGGTCGAGGAGTTGCTGCGGCTGACGGGGTGCGGCAGGGAGTCCGTGTGCCCGCAGTACAAAGACGTCATTGACTTTGTTCAGCGCAGAAAGGGAAACGTATGAGCGGGGCCGCCGAGATCCGCCTGCCCGTATTCGCGAACGGCCGGCGATACGCTTGCGAAGATCTGCCTGAGTCGCAAACGCTCGAATATGAGTGCGGGCTGCGGGTTCGCATCCCGTGCATTGGCGAAGACGTATTTTGCGAGATTACGCGGCGCCGGGAGGAGCTGCTTGAGGATTTGATCCGGCTGACGATCGACGACGTCGCGGAGTTCTTTTCGGATTTCGCGAAATTGTGGATGGATCCGAAATACGAGGTTCGATTGCAGGCCGAGGAGAGGGCCGCCCGTCTGACCGGTTATGCGCGGCATATGATCGCCATGGACTACAGCCTCCTGGGCGAGGCCCTCACCCATCGCGGCTATACCTGCGACTTCGTCGAATCGGAGCTCGGGAACGAGCGGGCGATGGACGAATGGGCGCATCTGCATTCCTCGTACATACGCGCGTATCCAGCCGGCGTGGTGCTCCACAACATGGTGGGCAACATGCCGCTTGCCAATTCGTTCAGTATCATCTGGGGCTGCCTGACCAGGAACATCAACATCGCGAAGATACCCGTGCGCGATCCGGTCACGCCATTGGCTCTGGCCGAAACATTCCATCGCGTCGATCCCGGGCACCCATTGACGAAATCGCTGACCGTGGCTTACTGGCCGCACGAGAGCCCGCTGGCCGATGCCGCCTATCGCGTCGCCAACGTGGTGTGCTCGTGGGGCGGCACTGCGGCCCTGAAACGGGTCAAGGAGAAAGTTCCCGCCGGAGTACAATTGGTGGATTTCGGCCCGAAGTGGAGTTTGGCGGTCATCGATTTAGATCGCTGCGATCCCGAGATGGCGGCGCGGCGCATGGCTGCCGATGTCAGTTTCTACGACCAGGAAGCCTGTCTGAGTCCGCAACGGCTGTTCATCAAAGGCCCGCTCGACAAGTGGATCGAGCCATTGAAAAGACACTTGGACACTGCGTCCGGCTGCATTCCTAAGGAGTGCTGGAACCGCGATGCGCTGGCGCATTGCGCGATTACGAAGTTGGAGGCAATGTACCGCGGTTGGAGGGTGTACAGCGGGAAAGACTGGACACTGATGGTCGTTTCGGATCCAGCGGCGGTTAAGGAACACCCGCTGGGGCGAACCTTGTTTATCCATCCGGTGGAGCGCATCTCGGATGTTGCGCGGTATTTGACGCCGCAGACGCAGGTTGTGTCTTGTCTCCCCTGGGAACTGGGAGTGGAGCACCGCGAAGAGTGGGCGGCGGCCGGAGCGGTGCGCGTCGTGGAACTGGGCATGTCGCGCCGCCCGCAGCCGGGCGCGGTGCACGACGGGCTGCGGCCTCTCACGCGGCTGGTGCGATGGGTATCGCATGAAGAAGGCGCGCATGGCTCAAACAAGTACGGGAATGACGACCGTGATTATCCCCAGGAGTTCGCCGATGACATGCTCTTTTTCCGGCGCTGAGGGGCTGCTTCCGCTGGACCGGCTTCTGGCCGAAGAGGGCATGTTTCAGATTCCTGCTGCGCAAGCGGCCGAGTTGCGCCGGCAGTACATTGGAGCGGCCCTGGCATGGCACTTGGACGGGGCCCCAGCCTATGCGCGCTACGCGCAAGCGCTTGGGTTCGAATTGAAAGCGGTTCATGAGGCAGGCGGACTGGACCGCGTCCCGCTGCTACCGGCCGTGCTGTTCAAGCGCCCGGAAGTCGAAACCAGGCATCCTCATGCCGGAGAGGTGCTGTGGACCACAAGCAGCGGGACCAAAGGCGGTCTCAGCAGGGTTCCGCGGAATGACCTGACGCTGCGGCGGTTCTTCAGTTCGATCGCCATGCAAACGAAGGTCGTTCTGGACGTTGAACACGCGGATGCGCATTTGATGGTGCTGGGGCCCACGGCGGCCGAAGCCAGGGACCTGTGGATTGCATATGTGATGGCCGGGCTGGCAGTATTCTTGCCGCTTACCCGGCATTATGTGCGCGGGGAAACGCTCAAGATCGACGAGGCGATTGCCGACCTGCAGTTGCTTGCCGGCAAGCACGTCGGGCTCATCGGACCGCCCCCGTTCATCCTGGAGCTGGCGCGTACCCTTGCGGCGCGCCACATTGGACTGCATCTGCGGCCTACCTCGCAGGTCATCACCATCGGCGGATGGAAGAAACGCTCGGGCGAGGCAGTTCCGCGCACCGAGTTCGACCAGACGGTCAGCGAGGCGCTGGGTGTGCGGATCGAACAGGTGCGTGACATTTTCAACATGGTCGAATTGAACACGGTCATCATGGAATGCACGGCCAAACGGCTTCACATTCCCCCCTGGCTTTATGTGCGGGCCAGACATTACGGCGATCTTCACGTGCTGCCCTCGGGCGAGACCGGCATCCTTTCTTTTCTGGATCCCACAGCGGTGAGCTATCCGGGGTTTCTGCTCGCGGACGACTTGGGGTGCGTGGTGGAGGACTGTGCCTGCCCCTGCGGGCGGCGGAGCGACATTTTGAAAATCGAGCGCCGGCTCAACACCGTCGAGTCGCGCGGTTGCGCGCTGAAGCTGGAGAGCACCTTGCTGGGTTGATGCAAAAACCGGTGCCGCAGGTGGCGGACTCCGCAATCCGCCGGCCCACCGCGAGCGCCCTCAGCGCGCGAGATGCCGCGGAATGCGCAGGGCCCTAATCGCGGAGGGAAGGCGGAATGTGCTCATCCTGGCCAATGACTTCCGCCAGCCGTACTCGCGAGTGTACAGCCTGGCAATTGTCTTGAAATCGAGGGCTGAGTCGTGTCTTTCAGAATCATCGCCGCCACTCTCAGTGGATTTCCCAGCCTGAGTCTGGTCCCAGCAGCGGAGCGCGCCGGGTACACCGGCTTGATCGGCCTGGAATACTGCGATGGGGAGCAGAGCAGGCGTTTGCTGGCCGCATTGGCCGGCCGCGGTGTTTCATGCAGCGCGGCGGTGGCGAGGCGGAACCAACTGCCGGCACACAACCAGGAGATGCGCGCGCTCGGCCTGAAAGAAGTGGTTCTGATTGCCGCGGAGCCGGGTTGTCTGGAAGCGGAGGTTCGTGCTCTTGGCGAACTCGGCGTGCCGGTGCTGGTGGAAGTGCGTTCGCTGGCGCAGGCACTGGCGGCCCAAGCCGGAGGGGCCGCTGGACTGGTTGTAAAAGGCAGCGAGAGCGGCGGCCTGGCGGGAGATGAAACGGCCTTTGTACTCCTCCAGCATGTCAAGCCGTGGGTCTCCATTCCGGTGCTGGTCCGAGGAGGCATCGGCCTGCACTCGGCGGCTGCCTGCATGGCTGCGGGCGCGGCTGGAGCGGTGCTCGACTGGCAGTTGGCCTTGTGTGAAGAGTCCGAGCTGCCGGAAAGCGTGCGTGCGCGGGTGGCCGCCATGGATGGCAGCGAAACCACGCTGCTAGGGCCGGAGGAAGGCCCGCGCTACCGGGTTTTCGCCCGTCCCGGCGAAAAGGCCTGCACAGAGCTACTGGCCGCTGTGGAGCTAGCCAGGGCGCGGTCCGGCTCCGATAGATCCTGGATACCTGGCTGGGTCGCGGATCTGGAGGCGCGGGTGCGCGCGCAAGAGTTGCTGCTGATCGGGCAGGATGCGGCGCTGGCGCGGCATTTGATCCTGCAGTCCCGCACGGTGGCGGGGATCTGCCGCATCATCGAGCACGAAGCCGCGCGACAGTGCCGCGTGGCGGCGCAGTACGACCCGCTGCGATGCGGCGCTCCCCTGGCGCAGTCCCAGGGGACTGAGTATCCGATTGTGCAAGGTCCCATGACTCGGGTAAGCGACCGCGCCGAATTCGCGCTCGCGGTGGCGCGCGCCGGTGCGCTGCCTTGTCTGGCATGCGGACTGATGGACCGCACAGAGCTGTCCGCGCTCCTCGAGGAGACCGGCGAGAAATTGGGGTCGCTCCCGTGGGCGGTGGGCATGCTCGGCTTTGCGCCTCTGCGGGTCTGGGACAGCCAGTTGAGCGCGATCCGGCTTCACAAGCCGCCGTATGCGGTTCTGGCCGGCGGGCGTCCGGACCAGGCCATCATCCTCCTGAACGAGGGCATCCAGACTTATCTGCATGTGCCTTCACCGGACCTGCTGCGTAGCGCCCTGAGTGCGGGCGTTCGCCGCGTTGTTTTCGAAGGGCGCGAGTGTGGCGGGCATGTAGGACCCCGAACCAGCTTCGTGCTTTGGGAACTGATGGTTCGTGAGCTGCTCGGCTACCTGCGGCAGAACGCGGCGCCGGGGCAGGCGGAGGAGTACCATGTCCTGTTTGCGGGCGGAATCCTCGATACCACCTCTGCTGCCATGGTGGCCGCTTTGGCGGCGCCGCTCAGTGAGCGCGGTGTGCGTATCGGGGTGCTGATGGGCACTGGCTATTTGTTTACCCGTGAGGCCGTCGTCACCGGGGCCATCCTCCCGGGATTTCAGGGCGAAGCAGTGCGATGTACTGCGACCGTGCTGCTCGAAAGCGGTGCCGGACACGCGGTGCGCTGCGCCAATACGCCGCTTGCCCGGCAATTCGAGGCGGAGAAGTTGCGTTTGGCGCGGGAAGGACAATCCCGAGAGGAGATCCGCCACGCGCTGGATGACCTACTGATCGGCCGGTTACGCATTGCGGCCAAGGGTACGGCCCATGCATACCCTGGACAGGTGAGCCCGGACTTGCAGTACCGCGACGGCCTATTCATGATGGGCGAGGTGGCTGCGCTGCGCGAGCACATCGGCACAATAGAGGAACTCCACCGGGACATCGCGCGCGGCGGCGAGTTGATCCGTGAGCGTGTCCGTCCGGAACTGGACCGCTGGGGAAGCCGGGACGGAATCGCCATCGTCGGCATGGCTTGCCTGTTTCCTAAGGCCAGGGATGTTCAGGAATATTGGCACAACATTCTGGCCAAGGTAAACGCGGTCACTGAGATTCCGGAGGATCGCTTTCCTTTGCATCGCTACTTCGATGCAGACCGCAGCGCGCGAGACAAGATCTATTCCCGTTGGGGCGGATTTCTGGAGGATACGCCCTTTGACCCGCTGTTCCACGGTATGCCGCCGAGTTCGCTGCTGTCGATCGAACCTGCGCACCTGCTTACGTTGGAAACGGTGCGTCTGGCGCTGCTGGACGCGGGGTATTTGGAGCGCCGCTTCCGGCGCGAGCGCACCTCTGTCATCCTCGGCACCGGAGGCGGAACCGGCGAACTGGGACTGGATTATTCCTTCCGTTCCCTGATCCCGCAATATCTTATGGAGGCTGGGGCACCTTCCGAACTGATTGCCGATCTGGAGCAGGCGCTGCCGGAATGGACCGAGGACTCCTTCGCCGGCATCCTTCCGAACCTGACCGCCGGGCGCGTTGCCAATCGCTTCGATCTGGGTGGGGCGAATTACATCGTGGATGCGGCCTGCGCTTCTTCGCTGGCGGCGCTCCGGCTGGCAGCAAATGAACTGGAGTCCGGGTCGAGTGATGTGGTAATCACAGGTGGGATCGAGGTTAATCAGTCGACTTCCGCTTATCTCGGATTCGCCAAGACCCAGGCGCTCTCACCGAGCGGCCAGTGCCGGACCTTCGACCAGAGCGCCGATGGGATCGTCATCAGCGAGGGCGTTGCCATCATCGTTCTGAAACGGTTGCTGGACGCGATCCGGGACGGCGATCGTGTGTATGCCATCCTCCGCGGTGTTGCCGCTTCCAGCGATGGGCGTAGCAAGGCTCTCACCGCGCCGCGGCCCGTCGGACAGATGCGCGCCCTGGAAAGAGCGTACGAGAAGGCAGGTGTGCCGGCAAATACGATCGGACTGCTCGAGGCGCAC
>Ga0187782_10001860_pt1 | contig 15555 bp, 14 predicted proteins | sample 0715_SJ02_MP15_2_FD_132454 | JGI IMG/M metagenome (GOLD analysis project Ga0187782, IMG submission 132454) | Tropical peat soil microbial communities from peatlands in Department of Meta, Colombia - 0715_SJ02_MP15_20_MG | ecosystem: Environmental > Terrestrial > Soil > Wetlands > Peat | place...
CGCATGGGAAAAGGCGTTTCTGTGGACCAGGCGTAAAAAGGAGTTCGAGAAGCGCGCCGGATTCGCGCTGGCCGCCTATCTTGCCGTACATGACAGGGAGGCGGCGGACGCCCGGTTTCGACGGTTTCTGAAGGAGATCGAGCGCGAGGCCCGGGACGATCGGAATTTTGTCAGAAAGGCGGTGAATTGGGCGCTGCGGAATATCGGGAAGCGGAACGAGCGTCTGAATCGGGCGGCGATTGCGACAGCCGAGCAGGTCCGGCGCCAACGAACGCGCGCAAGCTTGTGGATCGCTGCGGATGCCCTGCGCGAATTGAAGAGCGATGCGGTGCAAAAACGGTTGCGGCAGAACAGAGAGTCATCGCGATGATAGCGAAAAAAGACGGCGTAAGGATTCGCAAGGCACGCCAGGCGGATGCGGCGCGAATCTCAGTCCTCTCCGGCCAGCTGGGGTATCCCGCGACTACAAAAGAAATGGCGGCGCGTTTGCGACAGGCGTTGCGAGCGAGGAACGGCATTTGTTTCGTCGCCGAAACGAAGGAAGAGGGAGTGATCGGGTGGGTGCACGTCAGCGTGCCCCCTCTTCTCGAGGTGGAGCGGCGGGCGGAAGTGAATGGGCTGGTCGTGGAAGAAAAAGTGAGGAGCCGCGGCGCCGGCTGGCTGCTGCTTGAGGCCACCGAAAACTGGGCGCGAAAAAGGGGATGCAAGGGAATGTCGGTGCGCTCCAATGTGCTTCGCGAACATGCGCACGCGTTTTATCTGCGCAATGGTTATGAGCACTACAAGACCCAGAAAGCCTTCCGAAAGTCCCTCTAGCTTTCAACACCCGCAGTTACCACCCGGAAAGGGCCGGGCTGGCAGAATATATCGTAATACGATAAAGTATATGTATGGCCGAAAAGATCACCGAGAACGAATACCGGGCTTTGAGTGAGCTTCGCCACCTTATCCGGAAATTCGTGCAGGAAGGAGACGTGACGGCGAAGCAAGCCGGGCTCGAACCTCAGCAATACCTGCTCTTGCTGGCCATCCGCGGCCTGCCTGGCGGACAGGAGGCGACCATCAGCACCCTGGCGAACCGGCTTTCGCTGCGGCACCACAGCACGGTCGAGCTGATCGACCGGATGGAAGCCCACGGGTACGTCAAGCGCGTCCGCGGCAAAGAGGACCGGCGGCAAGTGTTGGTGTGCCTGCAGGCGCGCGGGGCGAAGTTGCTCGAACAGGTGGTGGAGCAGAGGATCATCGAACTGCGCGCCAACGGCAGAGCCTTGGTGGGCGCCATCAGTGCGCTGTTAGAGCCGCGTGCGAGGATTTTGATGGCCAAGAATGGCAGACGGGGAAGGACTGCGGCCCGAAGCAGGTAAACAGGCGGCAGCCAGGAAAGTATGGGAGTGATTCGGCGAGAGGACCCTTTCGTGGGCAACGGACAAACAGCTGTCAAGCAGGCGCACCAGCAGGAACTAGGCGATTTTTCCGTACCGTGGCGCGTTTTGAACATCACCGCGCTGGCCGTGCCTATCGGCGCGCTCGCGGCGGTGGCCGCCCTGATTTTGCTTCGCCTGATCTCGTTTTTCACGAATGTCTTCTATTTCGGACGTTTCACAACGGCCGCGAATTCCCCGGGACACAATCATCTGGGTTGGCTCGGAGTGTTTGTGCCGGTAGGGGGAGCGGTCATCGTTGGACTCATGGCCCGCTACGGGTCGGATCGCATCCGTGGCCATGGGATACCGGAAGCCATCGAATCCATTCTGCTGAACGGCAGCCGGATCGAGCCGAAGGTGGCGGTACTAAAGCCGGTTTCGGCAGCGATCTCTATCGGTTCCGGAGGACCATTCGGTGCCGAGGGGCCAATCATCATGACGGGCGGGGCGTTCGGCTCGATGATCGCGCAAATGTTTCACCTGACGAGCACGGAGCGCAAAACACTTCTGGTGGCCGGTGCGGCGGCAGGCATGTCGGCGACGTTCGCCGCGCCGATTTCGTCTGTGCTGCTGGCGATTGAGCTGCTTTTGTTTGAACGGAAACCGCGCAGTATCATTCCCGTAGCGGTGGCCAGCGCGACGGCGGCGCTGTTGCGGCAGTATCTGCTGGGCCAAGGCCCGCTGTTTCCCTCCTTCGGGCACGCGTCGTTCATTTTGCCCATGGCCCTGTTTTGCAGCGTGATTGCCGGCATCGTGTGCGGGCTGGTGTCGATTCCGCTTTCGAATTCCGTTTACTACTTCGAGGATCTTTTTGGGAAGTTGCCGATTCACTGGATGTGGTGGCCGGCGATGGGCGGGGTCGTCGTGGGATTGGGTGGCCTGTTTTTTCCTCAGGCGCTCGGCGTAGGGTATGACGTCATCGGTGACCTGGTGAAAGGCGATCGCACTTTGCACCTGGTGCTCGGCGTGCTGATCGTCAAGTGGCTGATTTGGGCGGTGGCACTCGGATCGGGCACGTCCGGAGGCGTGCTCGCGCCGGTGATGATGATCGGAGCGGGGACCGGAGCGCTCTTGTCCTACGCGCTTCCGGACATGGGACCAGGATTCTGGGCGATGATCGGCCTCGGAGCGATGCTCAGCGGGACACTGCGAGTGCCCATGACCGCCATTATCTTTACGGTGGAGCAGACTCACGACTGGAACATGCTGTTGCCGCTGCTGCTCGGCTGTGCCTCTTCCTATGCCGTTTCCACACTGCTTCTGAGGCGATCGATTCTGACGGAAAAGGTGGCGCGCCGCGGTTACCACGTGAGCGCCGAGTATGCCGTGGATCCGCTCGAACTGCTGTACGCACGAGAAGTGATGCGGGCCCCCGAGGTGATACTGCAGGCAGAGGGCACGATCCACGAAGCCGCGCAGCAGATCAGAGCCGGTCTCTCTGAAAATCAGCGGCTGCTTCCGGTTGTGGATGCCCACGGAACTCTTGCCGGAGTGCTTACCCGGAGCGCTTTGCTGAAGAGACTCGAGGAAGTGCAAGCCGGCGGTACGATGCTTTGGCTCCGCGAGTTTATGTTGAAGGAACCTGTTGTCGCGTTTGCAAACGACCCGTTGCGCGTGGTTGTAAACCGAATGGCGGAGAAGGGCGTGACGCGCATGCCGGTTGTCGAAAAGAGCGGAAGGTTCCTCGGGCTGATTTCTCTCGACGATCTCTTGAAAGCTCGTTCGCGCCACTTGGAGGAGGAACAGCGGCGCGAGCAAACGCTATGGCTGCCTTATTTCGGTCCCACGCGGGCAGTATCCGTCAAATCGGATTCGTGAGTATTGTGAAACTCCCTTCAGGGGCTGAATCCCTAGACTGCAAGGTCGAGGTTCGACCTATCCGTGAGGCGCATTGTCCCGGTTAGACTTGCGATAGGTTTCCATAATGTCCGCGAGACGGATGACCCCGAGAATCCTCGAAACATTTGCGCGGCTCAAAACCGGCACCAGCGGATAGTTCGTGGCCTGACGAAGCGCCACCTGAAGATCTTCGTCCGGGTGGAGATAAGGAACGACGGAAAGGATCTGCGTTTCCTCGAGGGGCCGGGCGTCCCGGGAATCCACAAGTTTCTGCAAGTCCGGCCGAGAGAGTACGGCCACCGACTTACTCGGCCGCCTCACCAGGAAATAATCCTCCGACGTGGCTTCGACGAAGGTCCAGGCCTCCGCCGCGGTATTTTCGCTTTCAAGGATAATCGCAGGACGCGGACGCATAGCGTCTTCCACGGTGAGGATTTCCTGCTCCCGCTCCTCTTCGAGGGCCGGTAAATAGAGACCATCCTGACGGGTGATTTGCTCGAGTGCCGGCACGGGCTGCAGCTTGCGGGAAATCAAATAAGCAAACATATTGGCAACGAGCACAGGCAACACGATGGTGTAGTCTCCGCTGACCTCCAAAGCCATAAAGATTGAAGTAATTGGCGCGCGAAGAAAGCCGGCAAACAGTACGCCCATTCCAACCAAGGCGTAGGTGCCCACGGACCCTGTTAATTGAGGAAAGAACAGATGCTCGACAGTACCGACAGCGCCGCCGAGCATCGCCCCGACAAACAATGTCGGCGCGAACATTCCCCCAGGAGTTCCACTGGAGAAAGAGAGAGTGGTGGCAAGGATCTTGAGTCCGGCGAGCATGCCCAGGACCTGCCAGGTGTATTGGTTGTGCATGGCCAGGTCCATGAAGTCGTAGCCCGCACCCATGACTTGAGGAAAACCAGCGAAAGCGATCAAGCCAAGCAGCAGACCGGCAATTGCGGGATAGAAAAACTGCAGGAGTTTCGGGCTCGCTTTGACTTTGGACCGCAACCAACCAATGGCTACAGCGAAAACCGTGGAAGCAATCCCACCCAGGACTCCGAGGACGCTATACGCCAACAACTCCTGCCAGCGAATAACCTCCACTGGAGGAATACGAAAGAGCGGCTCGGAACCGAGAAACAGGCGCATGGTGATAACACTTGAAACGGCGGAAAGAACCACGGTCGCGAGGATGCCGGCACTCCAGTGACCGATGACTTCTTCAATGACAAAAAGAACTGCCGAGATGGGAGCGTTGAAGGCAGCCGCTAATCCGGCGGCGGCGCCCACAGGCGCGAGAATACGCATCTTCTTGCGCGAGAGATTCAGGCGTGTGCCGAGGGCCGACGCCAGGCCGGCACCAATCTGGAGAGAAGGGTCTTCCGGTCCCAGCGAATGGCCAGAACCAATGGCGAGGGTGGAGAGAATGAATTTCCCAATAACGGTGCGCAGGGGAATGTAACCGTTGGAGATGTAGAGCGCGGCTTTCGTCTGGTTCAGGCCGCTACCTGTCGAGCCGCGGAAGATGGTGAAGAGCAAGGCGGAGATGACCAGTCCCGCCACAGAGGGCGCAAGGAAGGCCCGCCAGGGGGAAGGAGTAAGAGCGCTGCCAAGAAGGTAGAGGCGAGTCCAGTCCATCGTGATGCGGAAGCACACGACGGCAAGGCCGGCAAAAATACCGATGAAGACGGCAAGAATAAGGAAAAAGCGGTCTTCATTAAACGCCAGTTGCGCGGTGAGGCGGCTGGTGAAGGCAACCCACGAAGGGTGCACGGGAGCGCCGGGCATGGTGGCGGGATTGCTGGTTACATCGGGAGCATTCATCGGCCTTCTGTCTCCCTCAGCCGGGCGATAGCAAGTAGCGCTGAATCATCGGGATTTGGTTCACTACAGCCGGATTGCGCTTGCTTTTCGGCAAAAGTCGCAAAATCAAAAAGAGTATCGGCTTCTTCAGGGTGCTCGGAGAGGAAACGGGCATTGGCGATAGCCCCGAGTTGCTTCCATCTATCGTAGAGGGCGCCGATTGCAGATGCGGAACAGGAACCGAGCCGCTCACCCGCGACTTCAAAAACGCGAAGGACGCGCTTTACCTTTTCAGGCTCGGAGAGGCCAGGCTCATAAGGATTCAGAAGGAAAACGGACTCGATCACTGCCAGTTGTTTCTTGGCTTCGGTGTTTGAATCATCCAGACGGAGCAAGCGATCGAAATAGGACCGGGCCGCGCGATAATCTCCGGTACGAAAGGCAGCCTCACCAGCGCCTTGGATCGCCGGAAGAGATTTGGGATCAAGTTGCAAGGCTTGGCGGTACTGGTTCAGCGCGCGCCGATCATCGCCGACTTGTGAATAGAGATTGCCTACGAGAGTGTGCATTTGAGGATCTTCTGGCAGGTTATCGGCCAAAATCATGAGCTGCGATTCCGCGTGACGGTTGTCTCCGTGCTGCAGGTAGAAGTTGACTAAATCGAGGGATGCGGTGCGGCGGCTGCCGGTGGCGTCGCCCGGCCAATCTCCAAAAATGGCGCCGTTGAAATAGCGTTCGGCGTCGGCGGCATCTCCCTTTTGGGCGGAAAGGCGTGCTAATTGGAGGTTCACAGGCCCGTTGCTCGGCCGGCGCTGCCAAAGCGCAAGATAGTAATCGAGTGCTTGCTCCACATGATTGGCCCGGGTAAGCGCGTCGGCCAGATGCAGGCTATAGTCCCAATTTTGAGGGTCATAGAGAAGGGCGGTGCGAAAGCCTTCCACCGCGGCAACGGGGTTGCCTTTGCTTAATGCCTGATTGCCTCGCGCAGACCATTCGATCCCGAGAGCGGCGCGGCGACGATCGTAAGCCTGGCTGTAGGAGTGGGTCAGTGCGGAAAAAACAATGGCGATCAGAACCAGGATGCTAACAAGCAACGGTTCGCGAATGATGAAGTCTCGCTTAAAGAGGTACATTTCGAGCCAATCCAGATGCTATCGCGCCTCCCCGTAAGCGAGGAGCCTTCTTTTCGCGGGTCGGGCTTGCGGTTCAACAAAGAATATATATCGTAACACGACATGATTGGCGGGGTCGGAACGAGGCTGGAGTGGCGTGAAGGAGGAATGGCGACAGGTTAAAAGGCGTCGCCGCCGCCACCGCCAAAGCCGCCCCCGGAGAAACCACCGCCGCCACCACTCCCGCCGAAGCCCGAGCCTTCCGAACTGCGGGGTGCAGAGGCGAGGACACTTCCGGCCTGGACGGACATGGCGTTGAGGTTGTTCACGAACAGATAAGGATAAAAGCCCGGACCGTAACTGCCTCCCTGATACCATTCGGGCGGCTGCGTGTAGATGTTCTGGAAAGCCTTGCTCCAGTTCTTCTCCACGCCGAGCGCCATCGCGAAAGGCAAAAATCTCTCGAACATTTCGGGAGTCTTGATCATTCGGTTGAAGCGATCCGCTTCCACGTGATTGAGAAAATCCTCGAATCCGAGAATTTTCTCAAGTGCCGCTGCCCCGGCTTGCGTTCGCGCAGGCATAAACCATCCGAAACCACAGATAATGGCTGCGGTTAGCGCGCCTGCCACGTAGAAGGGGAGAGCCGCCATGCCCCAGTGCCCGGAAAGCCAGGAGCCGCCGCCGATCAAGATGAATCCGACCACGATGCCGAAGCCAATGTAGCCGGCCCGAACACTGTCCGGGCGCCGGGCATAATAGCCTTGCCCGACGAGAGAGGCGAAGATCTGGTTCCTGATGCCGGCAATGTTCTGGTAGAAGCGGTTGTGTAAATCGTTCAGGGAAACTGCTTCCCCAGCCGTACCATTTGCGAAAATGCCCCCGAGGAGTTCCTGCTCGTGAGGCTTGAGTGATGCCCAATCGGCTTGGGATTTTTTCAGGTGAAACAGATACTCCTTCGAGTGTGTCAGGCCCAGTAGATGGTCTTTCTGCTGCTCCTCGATGCTCATGTAGCCGCGAACGGCGAGATCGACGATCGAAGCGGTAATGTCGCGCATGTCCACGGAGTTGTCGATCAGCGTGCCCACCTCGCCGGGCGCGAGCTTGTCCGGCGGCTCATATTGCGCGGCGATGGGACGAAGGCGGGGATCGCGGCCACGAGTCCACCACCACCAGAACATCAGCGGGAACGCAATGAGGGGAAGCCCGAGAGGCCAGTTGCTGCGGAGAAAAAGGAAAAATCGCAAGAGGGGAGTTGGCTCGCGAACCGCTCCCTTATCAAATGCCACAGCTACGGTGAGTCCTTCGTGAATGCCCAACGGGCTCGTGGTGCGAACGTCGACTCCGGTTCCTGTGACTTCCGCTGTTGCGTTGCGACCCGTCGAACGGTAAGCGCCCGTGAAGACGTTGGTGCGGATATCGGACGCGCCGCTCGGCAAAGTGATGTGCGCGCCTGCTTCTGCGATAGGAATCGGCCATTCGTCGCCGGTCACGTTCCAGTAGAACTCGTCGTGATCCTCAAAGAAGCGAAGGGCGTCCGATACCACGTACTCGATGGAGATCGTGCGGGTGCTGTTGTCCGCGTTGGGAATATAGATTTTGAGCTTGAGATACTGCCGTTCGCTACTGGTTTCGAACCTTAACTTGTTTCCGCCCTCGTCGGTGATGCGCTTGACGTCGACAAAAAGAGAGTAGTTGAGGCCTCGAGGACCGGCGTACTCGATGGGAATCGTGCGATAGATGCCCTGCCACGGTCCGCCAATGAACTCGAAGGTGATGTTTTCGGTGACGTCTACACGGCTGTCGGCGAGAACGTCGATCTCCGAATCGAACTTGAGCAGACGGCGCTCCTTGGAGAACGCCGGTGACGCGAAAAAGACAAGAAATAATAGGATGCAAAGAGCTGTGACGACCCGGGCATACGGTTTGTGGTGCACAGGCATGGCGGACGAAGGCTTAAGAGATCAGGCTGTAGGAGCCGCGGGATTGCCGAAGCTGACCTTGGGAGCTTCGCGTTCCGCGGCCGAAGAGACCTCAAAGAATTCCCGTTGTTTGAAGCCGAGCATCCCGGCGAAGATGTTGGTCGGGAATTGGAGAATCTTGGTGTTGAGGTCTCGAACGACAGCGTTGTAGTAACGACGCGCGTTCTGGACGGTGTCTTCAATCTGCGAGAGCGAATTCTGGAGTGAAGTGAAACTCTCGATCGCACGGAGTTGCGGATAGGCCTCGGAGAGGGCGAAGAGGCTTTTCAGGGCGCCGGAGAGCATGTTTTCTGCTTGCGCCTTGTCGGCTGGCCCGGTGGCGGACATGGCGCGGTTGCGAGCGTTGATGACGGCATCGAGCGTGCCTTTCTCGTGGCCCGCGTAGCCTTTCACGGTCTCCACAAGATTCGGAATCAGGTCATAACGGCGTTTGAGCTGCACATCGATATCGGCCCAGGCGTTATCGCACTGGACCTTCAGACGAACCAGGCCGTTGTACATCCCGATCCCGAAGATGACCAGGAGCACAAGAATGCCAAGGAGAACCCAACCAAACATCGGGCAACCTCATGGGGAAAGATTGAACACCTCGAGAACACTTTCACTATACGTCGGGCCCACCCGCCGGTAAAGAGCAGGAAGCAGCCAGGTTCACCGAAGTGACAGGCACAGAAGTGACAGGGAGGATTGGCGGCTATTTCACGCCCCGACCGGTTCGGCCATGGAAGAATGGCACTCGGCTCCATTGACTTGGGTTTATCCGCTGTGTTACGAGTAAGTACGCCTTTTTTGCAACTCAGGCCCAGCGATAGGCGGGAATGACGCCAGAGGCAAAGCACTTAGAGGTAATCCTTGACACGCACGTCGAGAGCGTCAATCTCGCGGAGGAGATGTGTCTCCGTGTGGCGGAGGCCGTTGGCTTCAGCGAAGATGAATGCTACCGGATCGGGATGTCGGTCCGCGAGGGCGTGATCAACGCCTTTCACTACGGTAATCAGGAAAAGCCCACCAAGAAAATCCATCTGGCGCTGGACATCACCCAGGAAAAGATGATCATCCACGTCATGGATGAGGGCAAAGGTTTTAGGCTGACCGATGTGCCGGACCCGCTGGCGGAAGAGAACCTGCTGAGCACCTCCGGGCGCGGGATTTTCCTGATGCGAACGTTTATGGATGAGTTTGACGTGGTCTCCGGGCGCACAGGCGGGGCTGAAATCATTATGTCGAAAAAGATCCCCGCAGGCGGCAAGGCCTCGAGCAATGGTAACCACGGCAGCGCGAGTCCAGACACGGCCCCGAAACGACAAGCCTAGGATCGATTATGCCAGCCCTATTTTTAACACTGAGGGAAGATGGACAAGTGACCATTGTCGACTTGAGCGGAAGGATTTCGCTCGGTGAGGGCAGCGCCCTCCTGCGCAAGACGATTCGCGACCTGTTGGATTCCGGCCAGGCGAGGATCCTGCTGAATCTGGGCGACGTGAACTACATCGACAGCTCCGGGATCGGCGAACTGGTGAGCGCGTTTTCGGCCGTGCGCAATCGCAACGGCGAAATGAAACTCCTGAACCTGACAAAGAAAGTCCACGACCTGCTGCAAATCACGAAGCTCTTCACCGTGTTTGATGTGTACAACGACGAATCGAGCGCCGTTCAAAGCTTCCGGTAGAAGTCCTTCATTCCTTCCTAAGGCAATCGAGCGGAGTCAAGTGCGCAAGGTCGTGTCGGATTTGACGTTGGGATGCTTCGTCGCCCGCCTTCGCGCTACAGGCGTCAGGGGCGCGAGGCTACTTCGCAGAAGTGCGGCGATTGCGGGACAATCGAAAACATGACGATGGATGCGGACCGTGCGTGGATCGTGGAGCGTGCCAAAGGTCTTGGATTCGACCTATGCGGCGTGGTCCGTGCGGAGCGTTTTCCGGAGTTGGAGAGATTCGCGGAGTGGCTCGAGCGCGGTTACGCCGGCGAGATGAAGTATCTGGAGGACCCCGGACGCGCAGAGCCTTCCCTGGTGATGCCGGGAGTACGCAGCGTGATTGTCTGCGCGTTGAACTACAACACGAACTATCCCTATTCGACGGAGGCTGCGGCGAGGGCCGAGGTGGAGGGAGGTCCAGTGCACGGCTGGATTTCCCGGTATGCCTGGGGCGACGACTATCACAAAGTGATGTGGGCGAAGTTGAATACCCTGGCGGAGGCACTCAAGGAGCGATTTCGAGGTCCATTTGCGGCGAGGGCGTATGCCGATACAGGACCCGTGGCAGAGCGGGTCTTCGCCAAACACGCGGGACTTGGATGGCTCGGCAAGAACACTTTGCTGCTGAATGAGGAATTCGGCTCCTGGCTCTTTCTTGGGGTCCTCTTCACGACGCTGGAGCTTTCACCCTCACTCGGCCCTCGAGAGTCACCTCCACCCGACCTATGCGGGAATTGTCGGCAATGTCTCGACGCGTGTCCGACGAATGCACTGGTCGAACCCTATGTATTGGACGCCCGCCGGTGTCTGTCGTATCTGACGATTGAGCTGCGTGGAAGCATACCGGAGGAGTTCCGAGAGCACCTCGGCTGGCAGGTCTATGGGTGCGACATCTGCCAGGACGTCTGTCCCTTTAATCGCCAGGTGCCTGTCACTTTTTCGAAGTCGTTCGAGCCTCGCCGGGAGGATGCGGAAGAGACGCTTTTTCAGCCCAGGCTCGAGTGGCTGGCGGGGATGAGCGAGTTGGAGTTCCGTGAGACGTTCCAGAACAGCGCTATAAAGCGCACGAAGTGGGCGGGACTCGTGAGGAACGCCTGCCTGGCACTCGGGAACACACGACGACAGGGAGAAAGTGCCGAGCGTGCCGGCGTCGAGGAGATTCTGAAGCAGCGTGCGAAATCAGAGGTTTCTTCGATTTCGGAGTCTGCCCAATGGGCTCTCGACTGCATCCAACAAGAGCGCAACTGATTTAAGACCGCTGACGGTTCACCCGGTCTGGCTTGGTTGAGCGGGCGGGCGGCTTGGAGCTATACTTCCGCGCGCAGGCGCCATTGCCCACGAAACTCATGGAGTCCCTATGGATCGGCGGAAGTTTCTCGTGAGCACTGGTTTAGTTGGTGCTCGTTTTCTCGGAGCGGGCTCGGTGGCGCCGGGTCTTTTGGAAGCTGCCAGGCCGGTTGGAAACACTCACCTTACATTGGAGGATAAACCCGTGGCTTTTACATTGCCCCCCTTGCCGTACTCATTTGACGCATTGGAACCCTATATAGACGCCAAAACGATGGAAATCCATCACGACAAACATCACGGCACTTACGTTACAAACCTGAACAAGGCGCTTGAGGGTCATCCCGAGCTGCAGAGCAAATCGATTGATGACCTGATGAAGAACCTGGACGCCGTTCCGGAGAATATCCGGACAGCGGTACGGAATAATGGCGGTGGCCATTGGAACCATTCGCTGTTCTGGGTCTGGATGAAAAAAGGCGGCGGAGGAGAACCCAAGGGCGATTTGGCAGCCGCGATCAATGCCAGCTTCGGCTCCTATGCGGGGCTCCAGGAGAAACTCAAGGCTGCAGGCTTGGCGCGGTTTGGCTCCGGGTGGGCCTGGTTGCTCGTGAAAGATGGCAAGCTGACGATTGACTCGACTCCAAACCAGGACACCCCGTATCTCCTGGCGGGTGGAGGCAAAGCGATCCTGGGCTTGGACGTCTGGGAACATGCATACTACCTGAAATATCAGAACCGTCGAGCCGACTACATTGATGCGTGGTGGAGCACTGTGAACTGGGACAGGGTGGCGGAGCTGTACGCCTCCTCCAGGTAGAACTTGAGTTCATCCACAAAGTGAAAGGCCCGGCTCAAAGAAGAGCCGGGCCTTTCTCGTGAGGACGGAGTTCCGTCAGCCAATCAGGCCATCATGCGAGGGCGAGCCAGTGGCAGGACTTTTCCGGCGTTCAGGATCTTCCCCGGCATTTCCGTGCTGCGGGAGAAGGGGCGAATGGCGGGTTCGGGAGAATCGACCACCCTGGGCTCTGCTGGTTTCATGGCACGCTGCGAGGCTTCGCGCATGAGTTCCATGCGGCTGTGTACCTTGAATTTCGAGAGCAAGGAGGAGACGTGGAACTTGACAGTACGCTCGGAGAGATTCAGTTCGGAGGCAATTTCCTTGTTCGCGAGGCTGCGAAGGATGCCGTCCAGGACCTCTTTTTCGCGGCGAGTCAACTTCACACTGGTTTTGACGCTCTGCCCTGCGTCGAGAAGCTTCTGGGCCTTCTCTGTGAGTTCGCCAAGATTCTCCGGGGAGGTGGGAACCATGACGATGTAATCATTGGGAGACTGTCCTCGGACCATACAATGCATAGCAAGCAAACCTGCCGCGTGATCGACAGGTAGCTCTCCACTTGGACCGGCTTCCACATGAAAATGGGCGGTACCACTGGCCTTTTCATAGAAGAGGTAGATGCTGGCTCTCGACGAGGATTGAGGTTGACCGATTGACGGCGTAGCGCTGGTTCTGCGGATGAACTTCACGTGCACTCCTCCGTAGGTTCCTCGAGGTGGGACCGAGTCGAACCTTTAAATTGGTGATGCGATTGCCTCTAAAAAGAGGCTTGGCCAAGAAAACAGGGCGTATACCGGACCCAGGTGAATGCCCCAAGAATCCACTAGGGACGTCACCAATGGGGGTAACGAGAAGGAGTCCCTGTCGACCTGCAACCAAAAGCTAACCTGACCGAAGGTCCAAATTGCATTCGGCATGCCGTACTATAACTTTTTACAGGCTACATATTTTCAACCACTTAGGAAAATCTTTTCACAATTTGAGCAGTTGGGGTTGGGTAGAAATTGCGCAGCACCCAAACTTTTTTCCCATATCCGAGTGTTTTGATCCTAGCGAGAAACGACGCGCGTCTGGTCCGCGGAGATCAGTTCGTAGTCGATGCCGCGCCAGCGAATGCGCCGACCATAGGCTGTGGAAAAAAAGTTAAACAGAAACAGGAAGGGAAGGAGGAGAGGAAGAACGATATAAATCCACGATTGCGCCATGATCTGCGAGCGAAAAGCAGGCAAAGCCTCTGTAACACCGATCACACGCAGGGCCCCGCGGAGTGCAGCGAGGAGGAGGGGAAGGACGAGCAACGTGACCACCTGGAACGCGGGCCGCGAGGCGAGAGTGAGATTCAGCGCCACGAAGAGGCCGAGCACCAGAGTCAGGCAATACAGGAAATGGGTCGCGAAGGCCGTGGCCCACATTTGCGGCCGGTAAATGCGCGTGATGTGTATCTGGCGGCCGGTGAATTCGAGTAGCCCCGCAAAGTCTGTTTGCACGAACGAGGGCGTCAGGCACTCCGGCAGAAAGACGATCTGGCGGCGGCTGCGTTCGATCATCATGGTGAGAGAGTAATCGTCGCTGAAAGAACGCTGCCAGACGTCCAGCATATCCAGTTGCTCGAAGATGGAGCGGCGAATCGCCGTGCCCCCGCCCCAACAGAAGTTCTTGTTGTGAGGACCAAGCAGGGTGACGACCGAGGCATTCCACGCGGCGAGAAGCGCGGTGGGAAGTCCGTTGTCGTTCGGAAGAAACCAACGCATGGTGGAGGTGGCGCCGATGCGGGAGTCGGTGAGCGGAGCGACCAGGCGGTGCAGCCAATTCTTTCCGGGGCGTCCGTCGGAATCGGCAAAGACCAGCACTTCAAACTCCTCGGGCAGTTGTTCCACAGCCACGCGCAGGTTGTTGACCTTTTCGCTGCAGTTTTCCGGAGCTCCTGCAATGATAACGTTGGCCTTGACCCGGGAAGTGGATGCAACGCGCTTCACGATGCTGTAAGCCGGATCGCTTTCCGAGGCCAGAACAAAGAAAACTGCGTAGTTTTGATGGTCGAACTCGCAGAGAGAGACCAGGTTCCGCTCGAGGCCCGGCTCCATTCCCTTGCAGGGACAAATCACCGCGGTGCGCGGGGCGTAGAAGCCAGGGTCGGTCCTCAGGCGCTTGCGAACATAGGCAAGCCACGAGATCCCCTGCCAGAGCAGATACAGGCCGGCCGCCACCTGGACGAGAGCCAGGATATCGAACAGGCTTTCCATGTAATTTGAGAATAACAAAGCCGGATGGTGACGACGGAGGCTTGTCTAGAGGTAGAATCGCAGCGGTAAACATCCTTGGGTAACGGAGGAACGAAAATGACCGGACGCGTCGACAGTTCGATGGTCACAACCTCGAACGATTTAGAAGGATACCGCGTAGTACGAAATTTTGGGATTGTCCGCGGTATTACGGTGCGCTCGAGAAGCGTGCTCGGAAATCTGGCGGCGGGACTGCAGACCATTGTGGGAGGAAATATCACGGTGCTTACGGAACTCTGCGAAAAAGCGCGTGAGGAAGCCTACGAACTGCTTCTGCAACACGCCGCGGCGCACGGGGCTAACGCCATCCTGGCCATGCGATATGACGCCAATGAAGTCATGCAAGGAGTGACGGAGGTGCTGGCGTACGGTACGGCCGTTCAGGTCGAGAAGATCAGCTGATCGCCAGGGCGGGTTCATCGCCGGGAAGGGAAGTGGTAAAATCCGGCCTCCATGTTCTGCACCTTTTGTGGCAGCGGAGTCCCGGAAGCGGCGCGCTTTTGCGCAAAATGCGGCAAGGCTATCGAGGCGACGGACCCGGACGCGACGGTGCTCGGGGAGGCCGCACTTCTCGATGAGAATCTCGAAACCATGGCCCTCGAAACGCCAAAGCCGGCGTCGATGGCCACCCCGCGTTCCGCTCCGACGGGCTCTCGTCCCCATTCCCGTCCTCCGTCAAATCCCGTTTTGACAACCTCCGACCCGATTGGTGGCGGCCGCTTTGCTCCGGGCACCATGATCGCGGAGCGCTACCGCATTGTGGCGCTGCTCGGCCGCGGCGGAATGGGAGAAGTGTACCGTGCAGAGGACTTGCGGCTGAGCCAGGTGCTGGCCATCAAGTTCCTGCCGGAAGCGCTGTCCCGGGACGAGTCGGCGTTGAAGCGTTTTCATTCCGAAGTTCGTGTGGCACGGCAGGTTTCGCACCCGAACGTGTGCCGGGTCTTTGATATTGGGGATGCGAACGGATTGCCGTTTCTGACGATGGAATATGTCGACGGCGAAGACCTGTCCTCCTTGATCCGAAGAATCGGGAGGTTACCGCAGGACAAGGCGGTGGAAGTGTCTCGCCAGATTTGCGCGGGACTGGCGGCCGCACACGAACGCGGCGTGGTGCATCGCGACCTGAAGCCGGCAAACGTGATGCTGGATGGCGCCGGCAAAGCGCGGATCACGGATTTTGGGCTGGCGGGTATTGCGGCAACGCTTCAGGGTGCGGAGGTACGCGCCGGCACCCCCGCTTATATGGCGCCCGAACAGCTGGCGGGGAAAGAAGTCACAATCAGGAGCGATATCTATTC
>Ga0187782_10001861_pt1 | contig 15550 bp, 16 predicted proteins | sample 0715_SJ02_MP15_2_FD_132454 | JGI IMG/M metagenome (GOLD analysis project Ga0187782, IMG submission 132454) | Tropical peat soil microbial communities from peatlands in Department of Meta, Colombia - 0715_SJ02_MP15_20_MG | ecosystem: Environmental > Terrestrial > Soil > Wetlands > Peat | place...
CGGGTTCCTCGACGAGTTCAACCAGGCCGCGTCGAACCAGCGTGGCGAGCGTGGTGCGCGGGACCTCGAGCGTCTGCAGAGTTTCGACAACGACCTTTCCGCCGGACGCGGCCAGCATATCGACTATGGTTCGCTGATTGGCGTTGAGCTTGGCTTTGGCGGATTTCAGCACCGCGAGCTTGATAGTGCGCGTGGCGTCCTGCGCCGCGGAGAGATCCTCGCGCACGATCCATTTCTTGCGGACCATGCCATTCAAAATTGTGCGGGAAGCGTGAGTTGCGGAGCGCAGTGCTTCCTCGCGGATGAGTTCTCCATCCGTGTTGCCGAGATAATCCAAGACGCGGAACTCGGTTGCCTGTTGTTCGGGCGTAAGGCGTGAGCGGGCCGAGGACCCCGACATCCCCGCCAGATGCAGCGCCATCTGGCCGGCTTCCCCGATGCGATATGCCATGGTGCGCTTGAATTCCGCGCTCAGCGGCAGCATAGTGCGAAAGACCTCACCGAGAGGCGCGAGATAGTAGTCCGCGATCCAGCGCGCCAGGCGCAGCAACTGTTCATCGAGAACCGGAGCCGTGTCGAGCGCACTCAGAATGTTTCTGGTGGTGACCGTGGGTTTGCGATCGTGCGATTCGACGACAATGCCGCTCATGCGCTGCTGACGAAACGGAACAAGGACGCGCCCGCCGACGATCGGAGCAATCCCCTCAGGAACACGGTAGGTGAAGACCATGTCGTGCGGCACGGGCAGGGCGACGTCGCAGAATTCGGGCATTGGTTGGAAGGATAAATCAGACGACTGTGCAAGCGCGGACAACACCGCTCAGGCAGGGATGCTTCGACTCCACAGATCATCCGCCTGGCGGATGATCTGCTACGCTCAGCATGACATCGTCACTCTATCTTCTGAGGCGGTTTCAATCCCAGGTACTTCATCACCAGCTGCAGATCCTTCCACGCCTCGCCTTTTTGCCGCGGATCGCGCAGCAGGAATGCGGGGTGGTAGGTGACGGCGAGCTTCGCGCCGTCCCAAGAGCCGCGTCGCGCACCCGAGGGCATGAAATCGTAGAAGCGGCCGCGTAGTTCGGCCATGGGCGCATTGATGGCCAGCAGATTCTTCGCCGCAACCGCGCCCAGCGCGACGATCACCTTCGGCTGGATCACAGCGATCTGCCGCATGAGAAATGGAGAGCAGGTCTCGCACTCATCGCGTTCCGGAGTGCGATTTCCCGGCGGGCGGCACTTGACGACATTCGCGATATAGACTTCCTCGCGCTTCAGTCCCATCGCTTTGATCATGTTGTTCAGCAACTGGCCGGCGCGGCCCACGAACGGTTCGCCCTGTGCGTCTTCGTCGGCGCCGGGACCTTCGCCGACAAACATCAATTCCGCTCGCGGATTGCCGACGCCGAACACGATCTGCTTGCGGCCTTGCTTGTGCAGCTTGCAGCGGGTGCAGTCGCCGAGATCTTCGCGGATGATTTTGAGCGCCGCGATCGGGTCGGATGCCCGGTACTCCGGTTTCGGACTCAGTACTTCGAAAATATTCTCTTCCACAACAGTCGCAACTGCAGCAGACTTTCTTGCGGCCATTTCCTCTCGCAATTCTGGCTGGGGAACTTCGGTGAGCGCGGCTTCGACGGCGATTAAAGCAGGCTCGGTTTCGAGCGGCGCGCGCCGGTAAAAATCGTGGATGCCGAGTTCGTGGTAGTAGCGGAGACGCGCTTCCAGCGCGCGACGCAGATCCGGGTCCAAAGAGATTGGCATCAATTGGGATGATTCTACTGCACGCGGACGAGGAAGAGTGGCTCAGATTTTCACAGCAGACTTGCGGCGGAGGCGCACCACCTGATCGAGAACTCGCTGCGCCACTTCCCACTTCGTGGTCTCGGGAATGTCGAGAACCTCGTCGCGAGTAATGATGGTAACCGCGTTGCGCTCCGAGTCAAATCCGACGCCCTCGTGTGAAACGTCGTTGACCACGATCGCGTCGAGATTCTTGGCGAGCAGTTTCTGGCGCGCATTCTCGAGAACATTTTCGGTTTCGGCGGCAAAGCCGACCATGACTTGCGAAGTCTTCGCGGTCGACAGTTCTTTCAGAATGTCGCCAGTCGCTTCGAGTTCCAGCGTCATCGGCCCTTTGCGTTTGATTTTCTGCGGTGCCGCAGCTTTGGGGCGGTAATCGGAAACTGCGGCAGTCATGATCACGACGCTAGCTTGAGGAAGCAACTTGAGAACGGCATCGCGCATGTCCTCCGCAGATTCGACGCGCGTCAACTCGGCGGCGCCTGGGGCTGCAATCGAGGTTGGCCCGCTGACCAGGAGAACCCGCGCTCCACGGCGCAGGGCCGACTCCGCCAGCGCATATCCCATGCGTCCGCTGGAGCGGTTGGTGAGATAGCGCACGGGATCGATCTTCTCGCGTGTGGGGCCGGCGCTGATGAGCACGGTCTCGCCGTGCAAATCCTGCGCTGCGCCGAGAGCTTCGAGCACGGCGGCCACGATCGCCTCATTTTCCGCCAGGCGTCCCGCGCCAATCATGCCGCATGCCAGGTAGCCTGCGCCCGGTTCCACAATTTTCACGCCGCGCTTGCGGAGAATTTCCAAGTTGGCCTGCGTTGCCGGATGGTTCCACATGTTGACGTTCATCGCGGGAGCGACGATCACTGGCGCAGTAGTCGCGAGATAGAGCGTGGTCAGAAAATCGCCGGCGATGCCCTGCGCGAACTGCGCGATCACGTCGGCTGTAGCGGGAGCAACGAGCAGAGCATCGATCGACTGCGCGACGGCGATGTGCTCAATCGCGGAATCGATGTTGGGAGCGTGCTCTTCGCCGGGAGAGAACATCCCGGTAATGACTTTTTCTCCGGAAAGCGCGGCGAAGGTAAGGGGCCGTACGAATTCCTGGGCGGCGCGCGTCATCACGACCTGCACGCGGATGCCGCGGGCTTCATCCTGCAGCAGGCGGACAATTTCAGCGGCCTTGTAGGCTGCGATCCCGCCCGTGACCCCGAGTGCGATCTTCATACCGTCTCGCTATTGTTGATTGATGATTTTTGATTGTTGATTGCTTCAAAATCGCTGCGGCTCCGTCCCGCGCGGATTCCTAATCAACAATCAGCAATCACAAAATCAGCAATGCTTTACTAGTCCTGCCCGAGCGCCTTATCCAGTTGCTCGGCGGCCTGTTCGGCGGCGCTGCGGGTTTCGGGAATCTCCCACTTCACCTTGCCCGCGCGGATTTCATCCTGCGCGATGCGGCACGGCTTGCGGGAATTGGTGTCGACCACGGGTGGTGCGCCGGACTGCAGTTGCCGCGCCCGCCGCGCCGCCACCAGGATGTAGAGGTAGTTGCTGTCGAAGCCTTCGATCAACTTCATGGGATACTCCCTTAAAACGGTATGGAAGTGGAATCAGTGCCGACCCGTTCACAGAACACGACCGCTTTCGTCCGTCCCGCTTGTTACTAGAACCCGCGCCCCGAAGCCCCTTCACGGACGCCTCTGAAATGATACCGCGAAAACCCGGGTTGTGCCGAGGGAGTCAAATTACGAAAGGAATCAGGTGCGAAAAGGAATCAAGGGGCGAAAGGAGTCAGGCTGCGAAAGGAATCCAGGATCGGCCCGATCCGCGTTCTTACGTTTTCCAGCCGGTGCCGCTCCGCCAGGTCGGTAATCCTCTTTTCTTGCGCCGTCAACTCGCGCCCCGATCTGCACAACCTTTCGGCGATCACGATGGCCTGCAGGCTCTCGATCGACTCCTCCAGTTTGTCGTTGATCAAAATGTAGTTGTACTTATCGTAGTTCTCAATCTCACGACTGGCCGTGACCAAACGGCGCTCGATGACTTCTTCGGCGTCTTCTCCGCGATTGCGCAGGCGCCATTCCAGCGTCCTGCGGTCCGGAGGCAGGACGAAAATACTGACCGCGTCGGGGCGCTTCTGTTTCACCTGCTGCGCGCCCTGGACGTCGATATCCAGCAGAAGGTCGTGACCTTTGCGCTCGGCTTCGAGAAGGAATCGACGGGCTGTGCCATAGTAGTTCCCGTTATTTCCGAAAACCTGGGCGTGCTCGAGAAATTCATCGGCCGCGATCATGCGCTCAAATTCTGCGCGCGAGACGAAGTGATACTGCTTCCCGTTCTGCTCGCTTCCTCGCGGTGCACGCGTGGTATAGGAGATGGAAAAATCGAGGTTGGGAGCAAGTTTCAGCAACTCATTGACCAGCGTCGATTTCCCCGAGCCCGACGGCGCCGAGATGATGTAGATGATCGTCTTGTGCGATGCGCTCATTCCAGGTTCTGCACCTGCTCGCGCGATTTTTCGATTTCCGCCTTCATGGCGAGACCGGCTTCGGTGATTTTCAGCGCCTCTCCCGCCAGACCGGAAGTCTTCGACAACAATGTGTTCGCCTCGCGATTCATTTCCTGCAACAGGAAGTCCAGCTTCTTGCCGATCTCGCCCCCCTGTTCGAGCAATCCCAGGAAGTGCTGCACATGCGTCTCCAGCCGCACGATCTCTTCCTGGATGTCGCTGCGGTCGACCAGCAACGCGGCCTCCTGCAGCACTCGCTCCTTGTCGACGGTCGAGCTGAGCAACTCCTGCAGCCGAGACTGCAGCCGTTCACTGTAGCTTTGCAGCACGGCGCGACGGTGGCGATGCACGCTGTGCCCGGCCTCGAGCAGGTGTGCCATCCGTTCGCGCAGTTCGCGGGCGATGCCGCGGCCCTCCTCCTCGCGCATCTGATTCAGCCGCTCCAGCGCTTCGCCGATCTTGGCCATGACCGCAGCCTCTATAGCTCCATCGGCACTTTCGCTGGAAGAGTCAAATGCGCCGGGAATGCGCAGAACCGAGTTGAGATCGGGTTCAGCAGAAAGCGAGAATTCGGCGGCTGCGGCCCGGAATGCCGCAATGTAGCCGCCCTCCAGTTCGCGATTCAGAGAAAACGATTCGTTCGCCGTCCGCTCCAGGCTGACGGTTACCTCGACGTGGCCGCGCGCCATCTTTTCTTTCAGCAAACGACGGAGCTGCATTTCCAGCGAATCGGTCCCCGAGGGCAGCCGGAAATGCAGATCGAGAAAACGATGATTAACCGACTTGAGCGACAACGCGAAAGCGAGCCGGCCATTCCCAGTGGGCGAAGAGGGCGTAGCCTTCGCGGCATTCTGCAGCACCTCTCCTCTGACCTGCGCGAATCCCGTCATAGATCGTATCGACATAAAGGTCTCGGTCCCTCAGGAGCCAGCCGCGACGCTGGGCACTTCCAGATTCGCGAACTGCAGTTCGTAAAGCCGGCGGTAAATGCCCATCTTCTTCATCAAGTCGTCGTGGGTGCCCATATCGGCGATCGTGCCGTTCTCGATCACCACGATGCGGTTGGCCCTGCGTATGGTCGAGAGCCGGTGCGCGATCACGAAGACGGTGCGTCCCGTCATCAGATTGTGCAGCGCGGATTGCACCAGCGACTCCGATTCGCTGTCGAGGGCCGATGTGGCCTCGTCGAGAATCAGGATGGGCGCGTTTTTGAGCAGCGCCCGCGCGATCGCCAGCCGCTGGCGCTCGCCGCCGGAAAGCAGCACGCCCCGCTCCCCGATCACGGTATCGTATCCCGAAGGCAGCGCCAAAATGAAGTCGTGTGCCAGCGCCGCGCGGGCCGCCGCCTCTACTTCCTTCATCGCTACGTGCGGTTGGCCGTAGGCGATGTTGTTGCGGACCGTGTCGTTGAACAACACCGTTTCCTGCGTCACGATGCCAACCTGCGCCCGCAGCGAGGCCAGGGTCACGTGGCGGACGTCGTGACCGTCGATGAGCAATCGGCCCCTACTCACGTCAAAGAAACGCGGAATCAGATGCACCAGCGTACTCTTGCCCGCGCCACTCGATCCCACGACCGCGAGCACTTCCCCTCGCTTCACCTCCAGATCGATGCCGTGCAAAACCTCGCGCGCGTCTTCTCTGTTGCCGCGGCCACTTTTGTCGCCGTCACCATTTCCTTCATAGGCGAACGACACTTCTTCAAACTTCACGCTTCTCGAAAACTTCGCAAGTTTCTTGGCGCCCGCATGCTCGGTGACGACATCCTCGGTATCCATGAACTGGAACAACTGCGACGATGCGCCCAGGGCCTGCTGAAAACTGTTGTTGAATACCGCGAACTTTCGGGCCGGGTTGTACATGCTCAGGACCAGTCCGACGAACGTGACGAAATCTCCCGGCGTGAGTTCGTTGTGCACGATGCGGTCGCGGCCGAGCAGCAGCAGAAGCGCGATCGCAATCGCGCCAAAAATATCCATCAGGGGCGAACTAATCGATGCCGCCGCGACGTAGCGCAGATTGGCTCGAAACAGGCGCTGCGCGGCCGTCCGGAAACGGGCGACCTCCCACGACTCCATGCCGAACGCTTTCACGATGCGATTACCGGTAATGGTTTCGTGCAGAATGTTCTGCACGTCGGCTAACTGATCCTGCCCATGCCGCGTCGTTGAACGCACCCTGCGTCCAATCTTCACCGCCGAATAGATAATGAAAGGAACGAACAGCAGCAGGACCCAGGCCAGATCGCGCCCGTAGATGACTACAGCAATGCCGGTGAAGAGGAACGTGAAAACTTGCTGAAGAAACTCAGCCAGCACGTTCGACATCGCGTACTGTACGCGTTCGATGTCATTAATGATGGTGGAAATTAAAGTGCCGGTCGTGTGCTTGGTGAAGAACGCGGCCGACCGGCGCAATACCGAGTTGTAAAGATCGTTGCGCAGGTTAGTGATCATGCCGAATCCGGCATGATTCACCAGGTACGTGCCAGCGTAGTCGCAAATGCCTTTCAAAATGGTCGAGGCCACCAGTGCAAACGCCACCACAGTCCAGGCGTTGTGAAGATGAGTGGGAACAAAGGATTGAAGATAAACTGGACGGTCGATCTTCGGAATCGTGAACAGCGGAATATAGTCGGAGCCGGAAGCCGGATTGAGCACGCGATCGACCACCGGCTTGAGCAGCATGAGGCGGAACGCTTCAAGAAATCCCACGCTCGCCAGCAGGCACACACCCGGTAGTAGTTGCACCAGGAAAGGAAGCACGTAGCGGACAAGGCGCATCAGTTGCCGCATGGAACTCCTATTGCCGCATGGAACTCCTATGCGGGGCAGGCCGCAATCGCTTGCTGCCGGTCGAATGAGCATGAGGTGCAAGCCATCATTCTACGCGAGTTATGCGGCGGAAACAGCTAACCACGCAGATCACACTGGCATGCCGAGCTGGGGCCCGCGGCTGAAATTCTGCCGCTAGCTCCGCAGTACTTATTTCGGGCTGTCCCGGTGTACAACTTTCAGCCGGTATCCGGCGCGGCGCAGATGTTTGGCGACCTCCTCGGCAATCATCACCGAGCGGTGCTGGCCCCCGGTGCAACCGAAGGCAATCGTCAGGTAGCTTTTCCCTTCGTGAATGTAATGCGGCAGCAGGTAGATCAGCAGATCGGAGATGCGCGAGATGAATTCCTGCGTTTGCGGAAACGAGCGAATGTATTTCGCCACCCGCGGATGCCGCCCCGTCAGCGGACGGAATTCCGGCACGAAATGAGGATTGGGCAGGAAGCGTACGTCGAACACCAAGTCCGCATCTTCGGGCACGCCCTGGCGGAATCCGAAGCTCACGCAAGAAACCAGGATGCCTTTCTCCGGCGATTGCTCGTGAAAGCGCTCGTGGATGTGATCCCGCAGCTCGTGCACGTTGAACTTCGAAGTGTCGATGTCGAAGTCGGCCAGGCGGCGAATCGATCCCAGGCGGCGGCGCTCCGCTTTGAGCGCGGCCTTCACCGGCGCGTCCGTTCCCAGCGGATGCGGCCGGCGCGTCTCGCTGAAACGGCGCACCAATACGGCATCGGAAGCCTCAAGAAAAACCACCTTGGTCGGAATCATCCGCCGGACGGATTTCAAAATACCCGGTAATTTTTCCAGCTTCGACCCCTCGCGGACGTCGATCACCAGGGCCGTGCGTTGAAGCTCCGCCGACTGCACCGCCAACTCGGCGAATTGCGGAATCAGATCGATCGGCAGGTTGTCGACGCAATAGTAGCCAAGATCTTCAAAGGCCTTGAGGACGGAAGCTTTCCCCGACCCGCTCATTCCGGTAATGATGACCAGCTCCGGCGACCGCTTTCTCTCGCGAGCCAACGGCTTTCCGCCATGCCCTGGGCGTGCATGCCGGGCGGTGGAGTGCGAGCCAGATAAATTCCGCCTCGTCGTGACGTTGGGCGCCATGAAATGGATAGTAGCATCGAAGCCTTCCCCTTGCCCGATTCCAGATTGCTCATTGAGATACCGCGCGGATGCTGCTCCAGGCTTCATAACCCGGAATTCGTCATTGTCTCCCCCAGCCGCGGACGAGTAATCTGGTGCGTCATGAAAAAGTTCGAAGAGCTTACGGAACGGGAAGTGCTGGCACTGGCCATCGGATTAGAAGAAGAAGACGAGCGTGTTTACGCCGATTTTGCGGAAGGATTGCGCCAGGATTATCCCGCGACCGCCTCGATGTTTCTGGGAATGCGCGAAGAGGAGTCGGAACATCGTCGTCGGCTGATCGAACTCTATCGTCGCAAATTCGGCGAGCACATTCCCCTGATTCGCCGCCAAGATGTGCGCGGCTTCGTCGAGCGTCCTGCGCTGTGGCTGGTGCGGCCGCTGCGCATTGAGGCCGTGCGTAAGGAGGCTTCCACCATGGAAGTCGAGACCCGGCGCTTCTACGAAAAAGCTGCGGTGCGCACGCAGGACGCCAGCATCCGCCAACTGCTCGACGATCTGGCCAACGAAGAGCGCACGCATGAAACCCGCGCCCAGGAACTCGATGCGCAGAAACTCCCGGACAACGTGAAGGCCGACGAAGAAGTGGCGCAGCGCCGGCTGTTCGTTCTACAGATCGTGCAGCCAGGCCTAGCCGGATTGATGGATGGTTCCGTCTCCACACTTGCTCCGGTATTTGCCGCCGCGCTGGCTACGCACGATAGCTGGAAAACATTTCTGGTTGGACTGGCGGCCTCGATCGGAGCGGGCATCAGCATGGGATTCGCCGAGGCGCTTTCCGATGACGGCAGCCTCACCGGCCGCGGGCATCCCTGGGTTCGGGGGTTGGTTTGCGGCGCCATGACCGCCATCGGTGGCGTTGGCCACACGCTTCCGTTTCTGGTTAGTGACTTTCGCCTGGCGTTCTGGATGGCCGGCGCGATCGTTTTCGCCGAACTGGGCACCATCACCTGGATTCGCAAACGCTACATGGATACGCCGTGGTTCTCCGCCGCCGTGCAGGTGGGAGTCGGCGGCGCGCTGGTGTTTGCGACCGGCGTGCTGATTGGAAGTTCGTGAGTTGGCCGCCGACCGCTTCCTAATCGGCATAACACTGTTCGGATTTCGTAACAAGCTGCCTGCATGACTTCCGCCCAGCAAGAATCTGCTAGTGTTCTGCCAACTAGCACCGTTCGTAAACGGTGTCGGTGGGCGGCCCCATCAAGGAGTCGAGGAGGGCGTTATGGCAAAAATGGAATCCGCAGCACCTGCCAGGAAAGTAACAGTTGGTCTGTTGGCTGGCGCGGTCACCACAATTGTGGTCTGGGTTGTGGATACGACAACCGGTGTGAAAATACCCGGCGGGGTCAGCGCAGCGATTACGACAGTCTTGAGTTTTGCTGTCTCTTACGTGGTGCCTCCAGCGGCAGACGATCGACTGGCGGCCTGACTACTTGGTCGCTTCGACTAGTTCAGATCGTTCGACGGGGAATGCTGTGTAAGCTGACTGCTGATGTGCAGTGTCACGGTTGTGTGTCCAGTGGGTGTGCTGTTTTTTCGTAGAATTCGGTCTGCAGCTTCAGGCTGACGTCGTCGGCCTTGATGGCGCGGATCGCCTTCACCACGGAATCGATCCACCAGCTCATCTGATATTCGCCGAGTTCCTTCGTCGCGGCGGAACCGTCGCCGGAATAATGGTTGGGGAAGCGCGTATACCACCAGATTCCGGTGTAGATGTCGTCCGGAATTTTCTGGCGCGCCTGGTCCGCTCCCGATTCCTGACTGGCGCGCTCCTGATGCACGGTATCTGGCCGCGCAATCATCATCTTCGCCGTCTCGTCTTCGCCGGCGTGCCAATCGACTTTCTCTTTTGATCTCTTCGGAGGGCCGCCCTGCTGCGGCGTGCGCTCATCGAACACATAGACCACGTAATCGTGCGGCTGGTCGAGTTGCGTCTGGGCGAAGTAAGGCAGTAAGTGCTCGTTGCCCCCGTGGCCGTTGACGATCAGAATTTTCTTGCAGCCGTTGCGCGCCATCTCATCGGTCGTTTCCTGCAAGAGCGCGAGTTGCAGACTGCGGCTGTAGGCAATCGTGCCAGGTTCGTGCTTCGCTTCCGCGATCTGTCCAAAATAATATTCGGGGAAAACAACCGCGTATTCCTGCTCTGCCGCATGCAGGGCGGCGTAGCGCACGTCGAGCAGATCGGTGCCGAGCGGCAGATGCGGCCCGTGCTTCTCCAGAATGCCAAACGGCAGCAGGCACGTGCCCTGCGAGCGATGGATACCTTCGCGGAAATCCGCAGCGGTGAGTTCTTCCCAGTGGACAGAAAGTTTGGAGTTCGGAGCAGATTGCGACTGAACTCTAGGAACGCTCAAACCGAGCAAGGCGAGCGCAAGAGAAAATACCGGTGCATGAACGCGGACCATCGACATAACAGAATTCCCCTCGGCGGCGAATTCTAACACGCGATTGCCCAGCATTGAAACGTATGAATAGAGCTTATTCAGAAGTTCGCGAGGCCAACATAATGCGGTGGCCGTCGGCCGTGACCACGCCAAATTCACGCATTCCCCAGGGCTCGTCGCGAAGCGTCTTGGAGATGGTCGCGCCTCTGGAGCGAGCGAGATCGTAAAAAGCGTCTACATCGTCGACCTCGAGATAAGCAAAATAGGAATGGTCGCCGAGTTCAGAAGGCGCCAGAGAACCGGGACAGAGTCCGGCGAATATTGTGCAATTGCCCTTCGTGTAAAAGAGGAATCCGGGATCGGGAATCTTGTGAATCTCGAAGCCGAGAACGTCGCGGTAGAAGGCAGCCGATTTTTCGAGATCGTGAACCGCGATGACGAAGCGGGTTCTTAGAATATTCGGCATGGTGTCCGCCTCTGCGTAAACGCTTCCTGAACTCAAAATCCCCACCCCACGAAAATCACGCAGGGGTGGGGAAGCCACGATTTCTCTATTCTTAAACTATTTCAGGAACACTTCCTGGAGCAGATCGGAAGCGATGATTTCTCGAATCTCGGCGCGTTTTTCGCCGAGCTGTTGCGCCGCCTGTTTGCTGCCGAGGATTTTGTCGCGGGCCGCTTCTCCTTTGGCCGCCAATCCATCCATCGCGGCATAATTCTTATATTCGATCGCCACGGCGATGTCCCAATCTTCCGGATTGGCTTTGGTCAGCTTGAGGAAAACCTTGTAATCCACGATCGTGCCCTGACGCTTCTCTTCTTCGATCAGGGGCTTGGTCGATTGGCGCAGGCTGGTGAGATAAGCATCCATTGCCGTGGGCTTTACCCTGATCAGTTGTATCCGCCAGATGGGACCTTCGGTGTAGTGTTCCTGCGCGAACAGCGCAGGGACAAGTAACATCAAGAAAATCGCGAGCCCGTAGATCCTTTTCATAGTGATCTCCTGAATTGAAGTAAACGGCGGGAGGATCATACGCTCATTGTCAGGAATGAACCAATTCATCAGCTTAAAGTCGACACCAGCCCAGTTCGGTTGCTAAAAAAACAAGCCCACCCTTCGGAAAATCGCGAAAGGTGGGCAGCTTCGGGTACCCGGTCGTGACATAGCTGATAGCTGACGGCTGAAAGCTGACAGCGCTTCTATGGTGCTTCAATCAACTCCATCTTGCCGTCGCGTTTGCGGTGCAGCACCATGACTTTTCCCTTCGGATCGCGGAAGACGAACACGTCGCGATCTTTGAAGTGTGCCTCCTTGATGGCTTCTTCAAGCGTCATGGGCCGCATGGCGACCGCGTCGTCGGAGCGGACCAGATGAACTTCGGTGGTTTTCGCCACCGCGGGATAACGGTGCACGACCACCGGCACGGCGGTCTTCTCTGTCAGGCCGACGGCGGTGTGGATCTCCTCTTGCGTCGAGTGGCCGTTCCACTTTTTGTGTTCCTCGCTCTTGCGCGCGTTGCGCTTCTTCAACTCCCAGCGCGCCTTGTACTTCATGGCCTGTTTTTCCAGGTGTTCCAGCGCTTCATTGACCGCGACAGTCATGTCCTTGGCTTGCGCGAGGCCGACCAGTGGGCCGTTGCGCGGCGTAATAGTGATTTCGGCTTTATGGCGGTGCTTTTCGACCGCCAGGATCACCTTGGTTTCGAACTTATCGCGAAGGATTTTGCGGATTTTTGCGAGGCCGGTTTCCACTTCTTTGCGGATGGCGTTGGTGACTTCGTATTGTCTTCCGGTGTACTCCACGTTCATGAGCGCCCCCTCTAGAAATTGATCATGGGTAAAACGGGCACTGCATCTGAGTCGTTAGTCGCTGGTCGTTAGTCGTTAGTGTGGCATCGTTGGTCTCGGATTTTGGCGAACGACCAACGACAAACGGCTAACGACGATTTCTATTTTTTTACCCGGCGCTGGTGCGTGCTCGGGATGCGCATGTCTTCGCGGTATTTGGCCACTGTGCGGCGGGTCACCTGAATGCCCTGCGACTGCAGAATCCGGGTGATCTGCTCGTCGGTCAGCGGACGGCTGGGATCTTCTTCATCGATGAGCTTTTTGACCCGGCGCTTGAGGATGAGCAGCGATGTGTTGCCGCCCTCGGGCCCCTGCACGCTCTCGCTGAAGAAATATCGCAACTCGAATACGCCCTGTGGCGTGTGGGCATATTTGCTGGCGACGGCACGGCTTACCGTCGAAGGATGCACGCCGATTTCTTCGGCCACCTCCTTGATCATCATCGGTTTCAGGTGATCGATTCCCAACTCCAGGAATTCCTGCTGGCGGGCGACGATCGAATAACAAACTTTCGTGATGGTCTGCTTGCGCTGCTCGATGTTCTTGATGAGCTGAATCGCGCTCTTGTAGCGCTCTTTCACATAGTCGCGCGTCGACTTGTCGTTGGAGCCTTCCCGCGTAACCAGTTTTCTGTAGGCTGGATTCAGGCGCAGCTGCGGCAAGTCTTCATCGTTCATGATGACCAGCCACTCGTCGCCATGCTTTACGAAGGCGACATCGGGCTCAATCAATCGCGCTGTAATCTTGTTGTATTGCAGGCCGGGGCGCGGGTCGAGCGTGCGAATGTAGTCGATCGCCGACTGCACGGCTTCCACCGGCCGTCCGATGGCCTTGGCGATTTCCTTGAACTGCTTGTTCTGCAGGCTGCGCAGATGCTGGTCGACCACCGCAACCGCATCGTTCAGAACCTGTTCCGTGCCATTGCCGTTTTTGTGCTGGGCCAGCTGCGCCTGATGGAAGTGCAGCTGATTCAGCAGGCATTGGCGCAAGTCGCGGCAGCCTACGCCTGGGGGATCGAGCTGCTGCACCACTTGCAACGCTTCCTGCAGATCGGCCGGCGTGAAGCTCGGCTTGTATTGCGGCGCGTGATTTACCGGCTCCGGCGCGGGGGCGACGGCCGCAGCGGAATCTGCCCGGGCAGAAAAAGACGCTTCCTGGGCAACTCCGGCAACTTCTCCGGGAGCTGCGGGCTCCTCGACAGAATCACCCGATCCGTCGATTTCCATCTCCGATGAGGCGCCGTCATTGTTCGCGTCGCCTTCGGCAATCCCCAAGGCCTGCGCCTCACTGACGATATTCTTCGCCGTTGCTGCATCGGCTTCGGGCGAGGCCGGCGGAGCAACGCCGAGCAACTCGTCGTCGCTGGCGATCAGATATCCGTCTTCGTTCAGATTGCCGATGATCAGGTCTGCGGCCTCGCGCACTTCCTTGCGCAGGCTCAATGCGCCCAATTGCCACGCCAGATGATCGGTGAGATTGGTCGGCTTGGAGAGAAAGTTCTCGAACGAAGGCCGCTCGATATCTTCCATTTCGCTGTAGGTGCGATAGCCGGGATCGAGATAATCCTGAAAGAACGAACCGAAATCGATCTCTTCGAACGGATCTTTCTTCTCCACCGCGGTGATGGGATTTTCTTCGGTGGTGGCCGTCGTGGCGCGGTCGCGGTCTTCTTCCTTTTTGCCAACTTCGTCGAGCAGCGGGACTGCGTCTTCCAGTTCTTCGAGAACCGGATTCTCGACCATCTCAGCGGTGATCATGTCCTTGAGCTCAAGCTTGTTGAGCGCGAGGACGGAGACCATCTGGACAAGCCCCGGCGTAAGAATCTGCCGCTGCGAGAGCTTGACGCTGAGTTTGTGCTGTAACAGAACCATGTCGTCGGTCGTCGGTCGTTAGTCGTTGGCTGTCTTCATAACCCGCTATTCCAGCTCATCCAGCCGATTGTCGTGGCTGTCGAGCCGGTGCTCATGCATCTCGACCACTCGCAACAGTCTCGCCGTGCCTTCGGCGACTTCGGTGACCAATGTGCTCAGTTGCGAGATCTGTTTGTCGTGCTTCTCGGTTTCCAGAGAGAGCAGTTCCAGGTTGTGAGTTAAGGCTTCCAAGCGTTCGTCAATAGTCATCGCTACTCACCTTGGGTTGAAAACTGCCGCCCCCTGATGCCCGCATCTTGCCCGCCAGATTTTTACTTCTTCGATCAGGATGGCCCCATCGCATGCGAGCACAAGAAGAACCGCGGCCATTGCGGAGACACCGAAAATGCTCAGAGGCGTACCGGGGTCCCACGCGCCGAGCATCAAGAATCCAGCAAAAAACACCCAGAAGCTCAACCACAGGGCGCCAACCCACATCAGAATCCGTCCCACGCGCGGAAAGTCAGACTGCAGGATCGCGCCCGAAACAAGCAGGGCGGATACGCTAACGGCACAGAGCCCTCCAAAGGCGATCAGTGCCTCTGTCGCCACCAGACACCCGGTCGCAATCGCCAGCCAACGGGTTTTTTCGGAAATCACTATGCTTTCCTCATACCAACGAAAAACTTTCTCCCAGATATACTTTTCTGACTTCCGGATCGCTGGCCAGCTGCTCCGGCGGGCCGTGACGGAAAATCCTTCCGTCGTCGATGATGTAAGCGCGGTCCGTCACCGACAAAGTCTCGCGCACGTTGTGATCCGTGATCAGCACTCCGATGCCGCTCGCCCGCAACGCGCTGATAATCTTCTGCAGATCGAGCACGGCAATCGGGTCGATGCCGGAAAACGGTTCGTCGAGCAAAATAAATGTGGGATTGATGCACAGGCAGCGGGCAATTTCCACGCGCCGCCGCTCGCCGCCCGAGAGCGCATACCCTCGGTTCTGCCGGATGTGCTCCAGTCCCAGCTCGTCAATGAACTTTTCCATCTTCTCGCGGCGCTCGTGCCAGCTGATCGGCTGCGCTTCCAGCACCGCCAGGATGTTCTCTTCCACGGATAACTTGCGAAAAACAGAAGCTTCTTGCGGGAGATAGCTGATGCCATACTGGCGCGCCC
>Ga0187782_10001862_pt1 | contig 15548 bp, 12 predicted proteins | sample 0715_SJ02_MP15_2_FD_132454 | JGI IMG/M metagenome (GOLD analysis project Ga0187782, IMG submission 132454) | Tropical peat soil microbial communities from peatlands in Department of Meta, Colombia - 0715_SJ02_MP15_20_MG | ecosystem: Environmental > Terrestrial > Soil > Wetlands > Peat | place...
ACGCGACGCTGCGACTGCCGTAGTCGGTGAGCAGATATTCGAGGCTGGCCGTCCAATGCGGTGCGACCGGGATCTCCACCCCGATGCCGGCGGCCCAGCCTAGCCGCCACAAAAAGGGCTGCTCTGTCGTTCCGCTGGCGACGTCGACCAGTCTCAGTTGATCGTAAGCCCAAGCGAACCCGCCGGTCGCATAGAGGAGCCAGTCGCCGGGGGCGTAGCCGATGCGCGCGCGTGCCGTGCCGAACGCCAGCATGTTCTCACTATAGCTCTCCATTCCGACCGACGGCGCGGAAAGGGTCGAGCTGCCGCCGATGGAATTTCCCGCCAGGTCCGGAAAGCTCGGGAACGATGCGTCGATCACGGCCCCGAGCACGACCCGGTTCGCCAGCATGTAATCGTAGCCGGCCTGCACTCCGGCGAAGAAGCTGCCCGCCTCATTGAAAGAATCGAAGGGGTGAAAGAGATTGAACGAGCCGGAGACGCTCGGCGACGGCGGTGCGCCCGTATTTGCGGTCCAGTTCGAGTTTCCCCATGCGTCGCCCAAATGCCCTCCGAGGTAGAATCCGCTCCAGTCGTAGGCAGCCGGAACCGCATGCTCGATCGGAGGGGTCTTGGTGACCACGATGTCGTCGGCGGCGCGCGCACTCTGCGCGGCCGCCACCGCCATTGCGGCTATCGCCCCCGTCACCAGCTTATTCACCGCAGTCCCGCTACCACACATGTTCGATTTTCAACCTTCATTGCGACATTTCCGCAAAAACCTCCAGGCAGACCAAGCGGAGCGCACAACAATGCGCGATTGCAGCATATGGATCATTGTGTAGCACATGCTACATGCGCGCTTTTGTTCGTCGGTCAAGGCCGAGGCACCGGTCGTATCCGGAAATGGAGGACAGCGATTTTTTGCGAAAAAGTTGGCGCTCCAGCGAAGAATCCACACCGTGATCCGGTTCAACCTGATCGGACCATGGTTTGGCGGATGCCCGTCAATTGCAAAATTGCCGGTTAGGCGGCAAGAGGGGGTGGAGACGGAGCGGGTTGAAAACTCCCATTTGTGCCGGAGAAAACTGTGGGCGACGCATCGGTGCGGTTGCGCATGCCGGCGGCGTTGTTGGGCGCGTGCCTGGCGGGTTTTGCGGCCAACGCGGCAGCGGAGGGGTGCACCCAGCCCAGCAACCCGATCGAGACCGATCGACCCGACGTCACCAATTCCGCCATCGTGGTGCCGGTCGGCAGCTTGCAGAACGAGAACGGCGTCAACCTCAGCCGCAACGATGGCGCCAACGTGCTCGACGGGACCAATAGCCGTTGGCGGCTCGGCATCGCGCCGTGCCTGGAAGTTCTAGTCGATATCCCGAGCTACACCGCCACCTTCCACGACCCCGGAGCGTCCGGATTCGGCGACGTGGTGCCGGCAGTCAAGTGGCAGGTGAGCCCGGTCCCCGGCAAGTTCGACCTCTCGGTCACTGCCGGAGCCGCGCTGCCGACGGGCGCAAGCGCAATCGCCGGTCGCGGCGTGCAGCCCTACCTGCAATTCCCCTGGTCGGTAGACCTCGGCAGCGGTTGGGCGATCACCGGCATGGAGACGAATTTCTTCACCCCGGCGGACGCCGCGACGAGGTACACCTACCAGTCGACTTTGGTGCTCGAAAAGGAGTTCGCTGAACGCGCCTTTTTGTTCATCGAATATATCGGCGACTTTCCCGCCAATGGCGGCAACAGCCAGCTGTTCAATTCCGGCGGCGGTTACCGCATCACCAACAACCAGCAGATCGATTTTCACATCGGCTTCGGTCTCAACCGCAACGCGCCCGCCTATATCTTCGGTATCGGCTATTCGTTCCGGCTCGACGGCTTGTTCCGGCGCGGCGGATAGCGGCAACGGTTTCTCGGACCAGCCGGGACGCGCGTTGCGAACCGGCGCCGCATGCGGATTGCCGCGACCGGTCCGGCTCCGGCCCCTCGCTTTACGCCCGCCCCCGGTGGCTGTGCGGCTCGCCGTGGCTATGCGTTTCGCCGCGACCGTGGACATGGCTGCCGTCGGCCGGCAGGTACACGACACGGCCGTGGCGCACGCCGCGCTCGGCGATAATGCGGTCGGCAAATTTCTGCACGTCGGCGCCGCGGCCCCGGAGTACCGTCACCTCCATGCAGTTCTCATGATCGAGATGCACGTGCAGGGTCGCTTGCGCCAGATCATGGCGGTCGTGGTAGTCGCGGGTCAGGCGCTTCGGCAATTCGCGCGCTTCATGGTCGTACAAGTAGATGAGCGCCGCCACGCAAGGTCGTGGTCCGCCGATCTCTACCGCCGCCTGCTGCAAGCCGGCGCGGGCGAGGTCGCGGATCGCCTCGGAGCGATTGGCGTAGCCGTGCGCGCCCATGAAACGGTCGAGTTCGGCGTCGAGCTCGTCATCGATGGTGATGGTCACGCGTTGCATCGTTGCCTCCTGCTTCGCGGCTCGTCGACCCTATCACGGCGAGCCATTGCCGGCGTAGCGCTTTCGTGAGGCGCCGCCCTTGACTGATCCGATCGCGCCGCTTTGAATTCGCCGGAAAGCGGGGCGACGTCATTGGGCTGCCGGACCGGCGCCCGCGAGAACGATCGCGAAGGCAACTGCGCGATCGAATACTCGTCAGATGCCACGGGGTCGGCGTCCCCGCATGATTGAGCCGCAACGCATCGGTCGTTTTCTCGTCGTCGATGAATCCGGCCATGTCCGGCCGGATGTCGCCGACGCTAACGTCGACGACACCTGGAAGCCTCTCGTCGCGTTCGTCACGCACTCGCTGATGGCACGTCCGGGCGTTCGTTCGGTGTATCTGCGCGGTTCGATCCCCCGGGGCCTCGCCATCGAGAACGTCTCCGACGCGGACTTCATCTATTTTTCCGAGCAGAGCTTCGACGCCGCGGACTTCGATTTACGGGAGCGCGCCAACGCGAACTTCCCGTTCGTGAAGGATGTCGAGATTCTCCGCCTCGACCGCGTCGGATTCGGGAGAGTTCATCGCCCGCAGCAGCGCCCCTACTTTCACATGCTGGTCAAGACGCAATGTCTGTTTCTGGCCGGAGACGACGTCGCACGGCATATCGCACCATTCAAGCTCGGGCCCGAGATGGTCAGTCATGTCTTTTCGCTCGCGAGCGAGTTCGCAACGTTGCAAGTTCGACTGCGGGAGGGTCGCCACGCCGGCGGCGAACACATCGTCTCCCAGTGGTTTTCGCGGAGAGTAGTCCGATCCGGATTGGAGGTCACGATGGATCGCTGCGACCGATTTACCCGCGATCTCTATCTTTGCTACGAGCAATTCGCCGCATTTTATCCGAGACGATCGGAACAGATGTATCGGGTTCTGATCAATTGCCTCAATGGAAGAGAGTGCTTCACGCAGTTCGAGGACCTTGTCATGTTCTTGGCCGACGAGGGGCGGCGGCTCCACGCCGGGTAAATCGGCGGGTTGAGAAAATCACTGGCGCGATCGAGGCCGGCTTTGCGCCTACGGCGCCACGCGGACGCGACCGCCATCGGTCAGATCAGGCCTGACAGGATACTGACGCCGGCCAACGCGATTGCCGCGCCGGCAATTCGTGCGACCTGCAGCGTCCCAGGTACGCCGGACATACCGAGCGCTGCGCCAACTCCAATGCCGCAGACGTGCAACGATGCGGTCGCGAGCAGGAACCCGACACCGTACTCGAGTCCGGACGCGGTGTCCGGCATCTCCGCGCCATGCGCGTGGCCGTGAAAGATCGCGAAGAATCCCACGAACGCCATGGCGACCGCGGCGGATACGTTGAGACGAAACGCGATCGCCGCGCCGAATGCCACGACCGACAGCCCGATGCCGAGCTCGACGAACGGCAAACCGATGCCGCGCGCCGCGAGCAGACCGCCCATCGCCATCATGGTCACAAACGAGAGCGGCACCAGCCAAAGCGCGCGGCCGCCCAATAGAGCCGCAAACAACCCGACCGCCACCATGGCGAGCACGTGGTCCAGTCCGCCGATGGGATGCATAAAGCCATGCACGAAACCGGTCGTTTCACCGACCCCGGTATGCGCGAAGGCCGGGCTTGCGATCAAAACCGCGATCGTGGACCACGCGAATAACTGCGCTATTCGACCCTTCCTGGCATGCTCGCGCACGTTGATCATCTCCGAGTCGAAAACAGCGAAAATCAGTATGCATATTTATTGACAACATCATATCACCGACGCAGAATGGCCGCAATCGCCGGACCAAGCACGGGCACCACGGGGCAGACCGGCGAGAGCGGGGGGTCCTTCAACGCCGCCGACACTCTGTCGGAGCGCGCAAGCCGGGTGCGTAGAGGCGTTGCCGAATTCGTCTCCCCGCGGGGCAGGGGTCGTGATGTCGTTGCGTGCGCGTCTGCTTGCGTCGACGTCCTTTCTGATTTCGTCTCTCGGCGTCGGCGCCGCCTTTGCGCAAACCCCGGCATCGCCGCCGCAGGCGTCTCCGGCAGCGGGGGAAGCCCCGGCGGCGATTGCGCCCTCACCGCAGCCTTCCCCCGCCGCAGCGACGCCGGATGCGAACGCTCCGGCGCCGGCACCGACTGCTCCGCGACCGAAAGACACATCGCTTCCGACCATCACGGTCAGCGGCAAGCGCAAACCGCCGCCGCCCAAGCCGCGGCCGCCGGCGCCGAGCGGAACAACCCAACTCACGCCACCCGCACCCCCGGCCCCGTCATCCTATGAGACCGGAGCGCCGAACGTCGCCGGCGGCGCGACCGTAGCGCCGAGCATGGCGAGCCAGATGACGTTTTCCGGCGCCGATCTCAACACCCGGCCGATTACCCATCCGGGCGAGATCCTCGAAGCGGCTCCCGGCCTGATGGTGATCGAGCACGCCGATGCCGGCAAAGCCAACCAGTACTATCTGCGCGGCTGGAATCTCGATCACGGCACCGACCTCGCGACGTTCTGGGACGACGTGCCGATCAATTTGCCAACGCACGCCCACTGGCAGGGCTACACCGATCTCAACTGGCTCATTCCCGAGACCGTCAGCGGCCTGGAAGTCCGCAAGGGGCCGTATTGGGCCGATGTCGGCGACTTCGAGAACGCCGGCAATCTGCACATCTCGGTGCGCGACAGCGTCGACCACAACATCGAGCAGGTCACGGTCGGCAGCTTCGGCTATGAAAGATTTCTCACGCTGGGCTCGACCAAGCTCGGCGACGGCACGCTGCTCTATGCCGGCGACTTCAATCTCTACGACGGTCCCTGGACCAGCTCCGACGAGATGCGCAAGTTCAGCGGCCTCTTGCGCTACACCCAGGGGACCGCCACTGACGGCCTTTCCGTCACCGGCATGGCCTACACCAACAATTGGAATTCGACCGACCAGGTGGCGCTGCGCGCCATGACTACCGGGCAGATCGGCCTCTATGGCGAACTCGATCCGAGCGACGGCGGCGACACCAGCCGCTTCATGCTCTCGACCAGGCTGGCGCAGTCGCTGGACGACGGATCGTGGAAGGCCAACGCCTACGTCGCCAAGTACACGATGGACCTCTACAACAATTACACCTGGGATACCGTCGATCCGGTCAACGGCGACCAGTTCCATCAGCATGACGATCGCTTCTATACCGGCGGTGGCGCTTCGCGGACCTATAACGGAACGCTGTTCAACCTGCCGAGCGAGACCGTCGTCGGCGTGCAATCGCGGTACGACGACATCACGACCATGCTCAACTACACCCACGAGCGCCAGTTTCTGGCCAACTACATCAATGATCACGTCGACGAGGGCAACGCCGCGATCTATGCCGAGAACACGCTGCATTGGACCGACTGGTTGCGGACCACGGCCGGCTGGCGCGGCGACTATTACGCGGCGTCGGTCGATTCGATGCTGCAGCCGGCAAACTCGGGCAACGTCAGAACAGCCATTGGCAGCCCGAAATTCAGAATGACGATCGGGCCGTTCTACAAGACCGAGTTGTTCGTCGGCGCCGGCATGGGTTATCACAGCAACGACGCGCGGGCCGCGACCGTCACCCAGGTGCCGGGCGATCCGTCGACGCCGGAAGGCGCATCGCCGTTCCTGGTGCGCTCGGAGGGCGCCGAAGTCGGACTACGCACTAAAATCGTGCCCGGCCTCGACAGCTCGATCAGCCTGTTCTACCTGCACCAGGATTCCGAGCTGTTCTTCGACGGCGATACCGGCGACACGGTGGCGGGCCTGCCGAGCCAACGCACCGGCATCGAGATCACCAACGATTTCCGTCCCGTCTCCTGGGTCCACGTCGACGCCAACCTCGCGCTCTCGCGCGCCCGGTTTCTCGGCTACGACTATGCGCAGGCCGCGCTCTACCAATCGCTCGCCGGCTACCCGCAAGCGCAGATCGGCAACGCACCGGGCGACTACGTCTACAACGCACCCTGGATGATCGCTTCCGCGGGCATAACATTCGGAGAAAAAACCGGCTGGTACAGCGCACTGCGTTGGCGCTACATCAGCCAACGTCCGCTGACCGAGGATGGCGTGTTCCAGTCGCCCCCGATGAATATCGTCAACGGCGCGTTCGGTTATCGGTTCGAGAACGGCTGGCGGATCGAGCTCGCCGCGCTCAATCTTCTGAACTCGACGGCCGATCAGAGCACCTACGCGTACGGCTCGCTGCTGACGACCGACGCGCTGTTCGCCATGTGCTATCCAACGCACGGCGCTTCGAGCGTGCCGGCGGCGGTGTGCGCCAACGGGGTGATGGACTACGTCTATCATCCGATCGAGGCGCTGGCCTTCCGCATGACGCTCGGCGGCCCGATCGATACCATCGACGTTGCGGCCATGACCGCCGAGTTCAAACGCGCGATCCCGGAATACCGGCCGCCGCCGGCGGCTTACGATTGGACCGGCTTTTACATCGGCGCCCACGGCGAGAGCGTCTCGTCCAAGACCGGCGGCAGCACCGTCAATACCGTCAGCGGCGCCACGTCCGGTCCCATCTACGGCAGCATGCCGGAGTGGCGCGGCGGCCTTCAGGTCGGCTACGACTACATGATGCCGGCGCGCCTGGTGCTCGGCATTGCGGCGGACATTTCCTCCGGCGGCACCAAGGTGACCACGCCGACCGACGCCTCCGGCACCAGCGCCAACCAGACAACGGTGTTCGACAACGAGACCGCGCGCGCGCGGCTCGGCTACGCTTTCGAGAACATGCTGTTCTACGGAACCGGCGGGTTCGCCTGGTCCAGCAATCAATATATTCGCACCCAGCTCGCCGGCACGCTCAACGAAGCGACGGCCGGTACCGACGAGGCCGTCAACAAATATCTCCTCGGCTGGACGGCGGGTGCGGGGGTCGCGCTTGCGGTGTCGCAGAATTGGAACGTGTTCGCCGAGTATCGCTACACGAGCTATGCACCGTCCACGATCACGCTACCGTTTTCGCAGCTCTCCACGAGCTTTGCGGCGAAGGAGAGCGCCGTCGAGCTCGGCTTGAACTATAAATTCAATTGGGCCGCGCCCGCGGCCGCAAGTTCAGCAGTGGCGGCGAGCCAAACGTGGCCGGCGCCGGCGACAAAGACCGCCCTTGCGCCACCTTCCGCCGACCATCCCTACGATTGGACCGGCCTCTACCTCGGCGCCGACGGTGGCTTCGCCTGGGCAACGTCGAGGGGAACATTGACTACCGCGACGGGAGCTTCGCCGGCGCCTTACAGCTACAGCGTCACCGGACCGTTTGCCGGCGCCTTCGTCGGCGGCAACTACCAGTTCAACCGGTTCGTGGCCGGCGTGGAAGGCGACTGGCAATGGTCCAACCTGACCGGCAACAGCCAGGCCAATTCCGCGCTGGGAACGGTCGGCGCATTCCCCTCCGGCCCGTTCACGGTCTCCACGACGATGAAGGACTATGACTCGATCCGGGGCCGGCTCGGCGTCGCGTTCGATCGCTTCCTGGCATTCGGCACGGTCGGTTGGGCGTGGGGCAATCCGTCGAACGGATACGCGCTAGCCGGCTCAGCGCCGTTCGTCACGCATGGCGGCAACTGCAATGGTTGGACTGCCGGGGCGGGGCTCGATTACGCCTTCACCGCCAACGTCTTCGGGCGTATTGAATACCGCTACACCGACTTGCGGACTACGGGATTCGTCGACGGCGCGACGAACTCCGCTGATGCCGGCGGCAATGTGCCCATCAGCGACATCCGCCTCGGCGTCGCCTACAAGTTTGGCGGCGGCTGAACGCCGCCAAGCGCTCGGAACCGCCGGTGGACGGTCGGTCGGAACGATCCGTCCCGGAGAACCGCATGACCAGTCACGCTCGGACCGCCGCGTTCGATCTGATCACATTGATCGATCCAATTCTCCCCGAGCATTTCTTTCGCGAGCATTGGGAGCGCAAACCGCTGCACCTTTCGCGCGGTGATCCGCGCTACTACGACGACATTCTCACCAATGCAGACCTGGAGAGGATCATCTCATCCGCGGACCTGCGCTATCCGGCGATCCAGATCGCCCGCAACGGCTCCTATCTGCCGGCGGAGGCCTATACGAAGAACATCAAGCACGGCAGTGAATTCTTCAACGGCGTGCCGGACCTTGCGCAGATTCAGTCCGAATACCGATCCGGATCGACCGTGGTGCTGCCCGCGCTGCAGCGGACCTGGGCGCCGTTGCAGCGGCTCTGCGCGACGCTGGAGAACGAATTCAGCCACCCGGTGCATGCCAACGCCTATCTCACGCCGGGAGATTCGCCGGGCTTTACCCCGCACTACGATACCCATGAGGTGTTCGTGCTGCAGATTTCCGGGAAGAAGCGCTGGCGGGTATTCGAGCCGCCGCTGACGCTGCCGCACCGTACCCAGCCGTTCACGCCGGTCGGGTACGCGCTGCCGGCGCCGATCTACGAATTCGAACTCAAAGCCGGCGACCTTTTGTATCTGCCGCGCGGCTACGTGCACGCCGCCAACACATCGGACAGCTTCTCCGCCCATGTCACGGTCGGCATGACGGTCTACACGTGGGTCGAGCTGATCTCCGAATTGATCGCCAGCAGCAGAGACACGGCCGGCTTTCGCTCCGCGCTGCCCCCCGGTTTTGTGACCCGGCAGGACCTTAAGAAGGCGTTGCGGGATGGCCTCGTCCAGTGCGTGGACCAGTTGCGCCATGACAGCGACTGGGACCGTGTGATCGAAAGTTTCCTGCAGAAGGTGGGCTCCGGGCGGGTTCGCCCGAACGGGGCTTTCCACTCCGACGTCAGGGTCATCGGATTGCAAACGCCGCTCAAGGCGCCCGAGGCGGGCCGCTATCGTATCTTTACCGAACAGAGCAGCGCCATTTTGGAGTTCGAGGGAAGAAAGTTCGTTCTTCCCCAGCAGATTCGCACGACTATCGACGACATGTGCAGGAGGAAATCGTTCCGAGCGGCGGAGCTTTCCGGGCCCCTCGACAGCGACGGCAAGCTCGGCCTCGTCCGATACCTGCACGGCGAACGCTTCCTCACGCTGGCCGATTGAGCCGCGCAAACCGTCGGTCTCGAGGCAAGGCTGATCGCGGCCAAGCGCCCCGACTACGGAATCGCAATAAGGACGCCGACCGTGACCCCGAGGTCTTGCTCGTGCCCGCGGCCGAAATCGTAACCGTAGCTCGGCTCGATGAACCAGCCGAACTTGTGCTCCGGCGAGGCCCAGAATTGAAAATCGAGCAGCGCCTCGCCGCCGGCGGAATCGGCGTTCTTGCCTCCGCCCACGGGGTGCAGCCATTCCGGTCCGACTCCGATCATGAACTCCACCGTATCGGACAACGTGAACGGCTTCTTGAGCACGAATTCGGTGTCCCAGACCGTGCGACCGCCGCCGAATTGCGGCCCCACCCCGACCTCGACCTCGAGCCAATGCGGAATGGGCGTAAATTCCAACGCCACCGAAGGCCCGTAGCTGGCGCCGCCGCCCGGCAGTCCCCATTGGGCCACGCCGCCGATTTCGAGTTCCGCGTCGGCGTCCTTGTCTTCGGCCTGCGCGGCGGAGAGCAGCGACAGTACGCCGATCAAGCCAACGATCGTCGCGCGCTTGATCATTCGCTCGCGCCTTGGCGCCTCCCAGCCCCGCCGGCATTTCTGAACACTTGGCGGGCGGAGTCAAACCGAGGCAAAGCCCCAGGCTGCGAGCCCAAGAACTTGCGGCCGGGAATTTCGGCGGCCAGGCGCGACGCGGCGCTCCGAAAACCCCGAATGCGAGAGGCCCCGGCACGACCGGGGCCTCCTGACGGCACGAGCAGATCGTGCCTGTCTTAAGAACTCACGCTGTCACTGCACGGTCTCTCCGTGCAGCGCGACGTCGAGACCTTCGCGCTCGATCTCCTCGCTCACGCGCAAGCCGATGACCAGGTCGATGATCTTCAGGATGATCAGCGTCACGACCACATCGTAGACGAAGACGCAGGCGACGCCGATCGCCTGGCTCACGAGCTGACCGGGATTGCCTTCGATCAGTCCGGAGGTGCCGCCGTACGCGGCGACCGCGAATACGCCGGTGAGCAGCGCGCCGGAAGCGCCGCCGACCGCGTGCACCCCGAACGCGTCGAGCGCGTCGTCATATCCGAAGGTGTGCTTGAGCCCGGTGCAGCCCCAGTAGCAGACCACGCCGGCCGCAACGCCGATGCAGAGCGCGCCGATCGGGCCGACAAAGCCCGACGCGGGGGTAATGGCGACCAAGCCGGCGACGGCGCCCGAGCAAATGCCGATCACCGTCGGCTTGCCGCGCATGGCCCACTCGACCAGCATCCAGGTGAAGCCTGCCGTGGCCGTGGCGATGTGCGTGACCGCCATCGCCATGCCGGCTTGCATACCTGCCGACACCGCCGAGCCGGCGTTGAATCCGAACCAGCCGACCCACAGCAGTGAGGCGCCGATCAGTGTCAGAACCATGTTGTGGGCGGGCGCGGTATCCTTGCGCTTGCCCAGCATGAGCGCGGCCATGAGCCCGGCGGTGCCGGAATTCACATGCACCACCGTGCCGCCGGCGAAGTCGAGCACGTGCAACCACGCTTTATCGTTGGCGGAGTTGAACACACCATCGGGGCCCCACACCCAGTGCGCGATCGGCGAATAGACGAAGATCGCCCACAAACCGATGAACCAGAGCATGGCGGAGAACTTCATGCGCTCGGCGAAGGAGCCCGCGATCAGCGCTGCGGTGATGATGGCGAAGGTCAACTGGAACATCGAGTAGACCGTCTCCGGGATGGTCGGAGCCAGTGGATTGGGATTACCGATGTTCAAGCCGACGCCGTCCCTGAAGGTGTTGCTCACGATGCCTTGCAGGAAGGCGCGGTCGAACCCGCCGATAAACGGCGTGCCGGCGCGAAATGCCAAACTGTAGGTGAAGAACAGCCAGAGAATACTGATCAGGCAGGTGATGGCGAAGCTCGTCATCACCGTGTCGCCGACGTTCTTTTTTCGCACCATGCCGCCGTAGAACAGGGCGAGCCCCGGGATGGTCATCATCAGCACGATCGCCATCGAGGTCAGCATCCAGGCGGTGTCGCCGGAATTGGGCGTACAGTTTTCCAGCACCGGAGGATTGGCGGTACCGTCGCAGGCCGGGGGAGCGGCGGGCGCCGGAGCGGCCGGAGGCGCGGCCGCCGGTGGGGGCGGGGCTGCAGGCGGCGCCGCCTGGGTCGCCGGCGCTTGCGCATGCGACGAATGGAACGTCGGCACGCTCAGCGCGATTGCCAGCACGAACGCTCCGGCGAGAGCGAGCAGGCCCGCACGGGAAAGCTTCTTCGCAATCATGGTGTTCACTCCTGTCCCTGGAGATGCGTGTGCGGGTTGCTAAAGGGCCGCCGCATCGGTCTCGCCGGTGCGGATGCGCACCGCGTGGTCGAGGCCGAACACGAAGATCTTGCCGTCCCCGATCTGTCCGGTTTTCGCCGCCGCCGTGATGGTCTCGATGACTTTGTCGACTTGATTGGCCGCGCAGGCGATCTCCAGCTTGATCTTGGGCAGGAAACTCACCGCGTATTCGGCGCCGCGATAGATTTCGGTGTGGCCCTTTTGCCGCCCGTAGCCCTTGACCTCGGTGACGGTGAGCCCCTGTATGCCGATCTTGGTCAGCGCGTCGCGCACCTCGTCGAGCTTGAAGGGCTTGATGATGGCCATGACAATCTTCATTGACTCCACCTCCCGTCGCCTTCTGAAAAATCATGACGGATGGGCGACCCACCCGATCGCGGCAATGACCGCTGACCGCACCCCCGCGCGGAATGGTCTCAAGGGAATCAAAGGGCGTGCCAGTTTCGGATACTCAGGCCTTTCGCTCCGCGCTTCGGCCTGGCTTACGTCCGAAATGGCGTGCTGAACCCACAGATCGGCGGTCGATTGACGCGATCTCGCCTAAAGATAAGACAAGATGCACACAAAGTAGGCGATTGCTACGCGCTGGATACCTATAGGGCGTCGTCGCCGGTCTCGCCGGTGCGAATGCGCACGACCCGCTCGATCGGTGCCACGAAGATTTTGCCGTCGCCGATCTGGCCGGTCTTCGCGGCGGCGCCGATCACCTCTACGACCTTGTCGGCTTCATCCGACGTCACCGCGATCTCCACCCGCACCTTAGGCAGGAGATTCACCGCGTATTCGGCGCCGCGATAGATTTCCGTATGGCCCTTTTGCCGACCGTACCCCTTTACTTCGGTCACGGTCATGCCACGCACACCCACGGCGGAGAGCGCGTCCCGTACCTCTTCAAGCTTGAACGGCTTGATGACGGCAACGATAAACTTCATCCTTCAAATCCCGGCCTTCTCGACACCATACAATATCGCCATCGCGGCCAAAAATTAAGCGCTTTGCCGAAATCTCGGCTCACGCAGGCTGGGGTCGCCGCAACCGCAACAGCCCCTCCTGGGCAACCGAGGCGACCAGCGTACCGTCGCCGGTGAATATGGAACCACGGGCGAAGCCGCGCGACCCCGCCAGATTCGGGCTATCCTGAACGTAAAGCAGCCATTCGTCGGCGCGGAACGGGCGGTGAAACCACAGCGCGTGGTCGAGGCTTGCCGCCATGATCTGGTCGTTGAACATGTTTCGTCCGTGCGGGATCAGCGCGGCGCCGAGCAGGGTCATGTCCGACGCGTAAGCGAGCACGCATTGGTGGATCGCCGGCTCGTCCGGCAACCGGTCGGTTGCGCGAATCCAGACGTGAAACAGGTCACCTTCGACCTTCTCGCCGAGATAGCGCCCGTATTCGACCGCCCGCAGTTCGATCGGCCGCTCGCGCTGGTAGTAGCGGCGCACCGGATCCGGCAGCTGCGACATCATGCGTTGGCGGATCTCGGCCTCGCTCGGCAGCGTATCCGGCTTGGGCACGTCGGGCATCGGGAATTGATGGTTCAATCCTTCCTCGGCGCCGTGGAACGAGACCGACATGGAAAAGATCGCATGGCCGTGCTGGATGGCGATGACACGCCGCGTGGTGAAGCTCTTGCCGTCGCGAATGCGGTCGACCTCGTAGATGATCGGCACCTTGGGGTCGCCGCCGAGAAGGAAATAGCCGTGCAGCGAATGCGGCGGCCGCCGCGAAACCTCATCGACCGTTCGGCAGGCCGCCACCAACGCCTGACCGATCACTTGGCCGCCGAATACGCGTTGCCACCGCGATTGCGGCGAGCGCCCGCGAAAGAGATTTACCTCGAGCGGCTCGAGATCGAGGATGTCGAGGAGTTCCTTGATAGCCGAGGACATAATCCGTTCCGATATGCGCTGGCGTAAGCCGGTACGATCGCCGGCGTGATGACAAAATTCGCTTGCTGCCCGCGCGATGCTATGCTCCGCGCCTGTTGCGGTCCAGGAACGGGTTTACGCGTCATGACTTCAGCCGATCCGCACAGCGACGTTTTGATCGCCGGCGGCGGATTTGCCGGACTTACGCTTGCGATCGCGTTGCGGCAGGCTTTGGGGCCATCCTTCTCCGTTGCCGTCATCGATCCGCTGCTTGGCAAAAGCCATGCCGATGACGAACGCGCCTCGGCAATCGTTGCGGCGGCGCGCAGGTTGTTCGAGGCCCTCGGCATTTGGCGCGAAGTCGCCGACGAGGCACAGCCGATCCTCGACATGGTGGTCACTGACAGCCGGCTCGACGATGCCGTGCGGCCTGTTTTTCTCAGCTTCGCCGGCGAGATCGAGGCCGGCGAGCCTTTCGCCCACATGATCGAGAACCGCTACCTCATCTCCGCTCTCCACGCGAAGGCGAAGGAGGCCGGCGTCGAACTGCGGGCGACCGCCGTCACAAATCTTTCTTACCCGCCCCGGCCGGACGAGAGCCGCATCTTCGTCGAGACCGCGGACGGCGGCAAAAACTCCGCACGTCTCCTCGCCGCCGCCGACGGCGCACGCTCGTCAATTCGCGAACGCGTCGGGATCACCACGAACGGCTGGACCTACGGCCAATCGGCGATCGTCACCAATGTCGGACACGAACGCGATCACGGCGGCCGCGCCGAGGAGCATTTTCTGCCCGCCGGGCCGTTCGCCGTCCTGCCGCTGAAGGGCGCTCGCTCATCGATCGTGTGGACGGAACACACGCGCGAGGCCGAGCGCATCATGGCGCTGCCGGACGACGCTTTCCGTGCCGAGCTGGAACGTCGCTTCAAGCTGCACCTCGGCGAAATCACCACGGTGAGTGCGCGCCGCCTGCATCCCCTCGGCTTTTTTATTGCGCGGGCCTTCGTTGCCGAGCGCGTCGCCCTTCTTGGCGACGCGGCGCATCTCATCCATCCGATCGCCGGCCAGGGGCTCAATATGGGACTGAAGGATGTCGCGGCACTGGCCGAAGTGATCGTCGATGCCGCCCGTCTCGGGCTCGACCCCGGGTCGGCGTCGGTACTCGAGCGTTATCAGCGCTGGCGGCGCTTCGATACGATGACCATGGGGTTGGCCACCGACGGCCTCAATCGACTCTTTTCCAACCGATCCGCGATGCTGCGCCTTGCCCGCGATGTCGGGCTCGGCATAGTCGACCGTCTGCCGAAGCTCAAAGAGCTGTTCATCCGCGAAGCGGCAGGGCTCGTCGGCGAAGTCCCCAAACTCCTCAAAAGCGAGGCGTTGTAGTGGCGTTGTCCCGCGGCCTGCCGATGCGCGCCCGCTCTCCCCGCCGGAGAGCGGGAGAACAATGATCGCGGCGGCGCCGAGCCATGGCGTTCGATCACATCGCGGTCATCGGGGCAGGTGCGTGGGGCACCGCGCTGGCGCTTACTTGCGCGCGCGCCGGACGGACGGTCACCCTGTGGGAGCATGACGCCGTCAACGCCGCGCAGCTGAGAGAGAAGCGCGAAAGCGTCTTCCTGCCGGGGGTCCGGCTCGATGAGGGCATCGCGCTTGCCGCCGATCTCGGCGCAGCGGCGCGGGCCCATGCCATCCTGCTGGCGGTGCCCGCGCAGGCGGTGCGCGCGGCGACCACGGCGCTGGCACCCTGGCTCACCGCGCCCACGCCTGTCATCGTCTGCGCCAAGGGGATCGAGCGCGGCACCGAAAAATTCATGACGGAGGTCGTCGCCGAGTGCGCTGCCAATGCGCA